>ENA-OQAA01000906-OQAA01000906.1-human-gut-metagenome-genome-assembly--contig:-NODE-906-length-17707-cov-4.083618_pt1 | contig 17707 bp, 18 predicted proteins | sample MGYA00242489_ERZ504515 | MGnify/ENA primary metagenome ERZ504515 (study PRJEB26092, sample SAMD00036237) | human gut metagenome | host: Homo sapiens | study: EMG produced TPA metagenomics assembly of... | reverse complement strand
CATATGCAAGGCGGAGGAAGGAGGCGTAGCGGTGGCTACGGCGACCGACGACAACGCAGCAGATGAAAAATCAGACAAGTCAATATGGCAGTTACTTAATATTCGATGTACTAGCCTTCCTCAAACAGGCTCTAGAACATGTTTGAAAAAGGCTTTCTGCAAGATGTGCGTCACAATCACGCTCCGTAATCCTGATAATTTTATTCTAGTACAAGCAAAAGAAAGTGTCGATAGTCAGAAATTTCACCGTGTATAGACAAAACGGGCAAAGTGTAAAAAATACACCTCGCCCGTTTGATCTCTTATTTAGTTTCCTCCATGTATTTGCAGTCGGCCTCTGGATTCTATTCCCAGTCAGTCTCCGCCTCCGTCAATTTCACTTTCAAAACTGCTTCAAGGTCAATAAACGCAGGAATAAAACTGTCACGAATAAACAGGAGCATTTCATCAATCGCATCTTCGTTATATATATAAACAGATGTATTTCTTTTTTTCAGCATAAGCAGCCATACAGCAGAGTCATTTACAAATCCCAATCTGTATCCCAGCTGTAAGATTTCTCTGGGAGAACCCGTCTCCGCGCCAGCTGCGCCATGAAGCTTCAATACTTCCTGTAAAGCTTTCCATGCAAGTTCAAAAGTAAGATTAAATTGTCCAATTACACCTGTTCTGTATATTTCATTATTCTCAGCAAGTTTAAAATCAGCATTTTTCAGCACAGAAAGACAGTTAGAAAAATCATCAAGTTTTTTCATAGATTACAACCCTTTCTGGAAGATCATAGCCCATACTTTGCCGCCTCCATTTCCTGTAAATACAGTCAAACGATATTTTATAGTTCTTCTGGAGCATTCTTTCCCATCATAATCAAATAGACTTCGTGTACGATCATATCCAGATTCTTCGTATCCTCCGGTGTCCAGTCCTGGAAAATACCAAAGATAGCATGGCTGTGGTAACGGAGGATCAACTTCAGTTCCTGGCGGCTGTAGTTCCGGTACAGATTTTCTTCCTCCACAATGCTCTCAAACAACTCGTAGGTTCCTTGCATAAGGGTTTGTTCCAGTTCTTTTCCATAATTACTTTCTATTCCTTTTCGCACTTCGGGTATAGCATTGATGGCAAAAACAAACAGATACTTCAGCGCTGCTTCTGCGCCGCCCTGCTCTTTGCACGCCTCTAGCAGCCGCCTGGTTCCCTGCTTTATGCTCCACTGAATCATATCCGGTATTCCTTCGAAATGGTAGTAAAATGCCTGCCTGGTGATCTGGCACTCTTCCACAATATCCTTTACTGTAAGCTTCTTTACTTTTTTCTCCAGAACCAGCTTACGGGCTGCTTCTGTGATGATTTCTTTCATGTCCATATACTGTGGTTCTCTTTCCTTTATTCGGTGTTGAATCATAAACAGTCTCTAATTCTTATACCTTAATAGCTACATGCAAATCATATTATCGGCAACAACGACTAACTACAGCTCATACAATTTCACAGGTTATATATCTTTAACAATTTTCCCACTGCATTTTCCAATGATGCTTATATTCATACTTTGAGTTTCTAATTTGACTCTTCTGAATCTGCAATATTTTCCTCATCTACAGTATCTTGTTTCTCTGGTACCACTACATCTTCTCGCGCCTGCATAGCGGCTCTCTCACGAATGCTTTTCTTCGGGGCGGCCGGTTGAGATTGCTGAGAGGATTTCTTCCTGGCTGGGTCTACTGCAAATTTGCGTTCCGGATCAGCTTGGCAACTTTGCCTAAACGGGTGGCACCCCAAAGTAAAAACAGCGGAAGCACAATGGCTGTAAAAAGAAGCCCCAGATTCATCAATCCGGTAAAAAACAGAATTACCTGCATGACAATCTCTGTTATAAGAAGCGATATGGCCAGTTTCACAGAAAATCTGCTCTTATCTACTCTGTTGGAATTTCTTACAGATAGAAATCCAACTACAGCTTCCCAGATTCCTACTGCAATAAAACAAATACCAATCCCTTTCAGAAGTCCACTTCCCACTCCGGCATTCTCAAGAAGTTCTACATACTCTGCAGTTCCCTTGTCTGCTTCCAGAGCTGTCATAAAGAAATTGATTCCATACATGATCGTGGAGGTAATGGCTGAAAACATCAGGAAAATACCACCAAACATCAGACACATCCTGCCATTCATCGCCTGACGCGTCACCTTCATCCTCTCAAATTGATCCATAATCAAACCTTCCTCTCTTTTTTGCAAACCAACAAAACGCAATTTTAATATTAGTCTAACATATCACTTTTTGTTTTTCAATGTACAGGTTCCTGTTCATGTAACAAACATTATGGGTTACGATTCTCGATCTTCGCAGAAACAGGCTCTAGCTTAATAATTACCTTTACTTTCCAGATTCAGCTTTATATAATGTATTAGAGTGTGTTTGACGCACAAGTTACATGTGAAAGGCAGGTTTTACCAATGAACTGCAATAAAAAAGAGCTTTTACTTTATGCCGTTACTGACCGCAGCTGGTTAAATGGCAGAACTTTATATGACCAGGTCGAAGAAGCCTTAAAAGGTGGGGCTACCTTCATTCAGCTACGCGAAAAAACTCTGGATACAGATAGTTTTCGCAAAGAAGCTGCGGAAATCAAAGAGTTATGTGCGCGCTATCATGTACCATTCGTAATCAATGACAATGTAGAAATTGCAAAAGAAATCAATGCCGATGGCGTTCATGTAGGGCAGGAGGATATGCTGCTGGTAATGCCAGAGCCATCCTCGGTTCTGACAAAATCATCGGCGTTTCTGCGCATACAGTTGAAGAGGCTGTTCTTGCTGAAAAAAATGGCGCAGATTATCTGGGAGTAGGTGCCGCATTCCAAACCGGAACCAAAAAAGATGCCGGCAATATCAGCCATGAAACTATAAAACAAATATGTGAGGCTGTAAATATTCCTGTTATTGCTATCGGTGGAATTACACATGACAATGTAATGGAGCTGGCTGGAAGCGGTATCTGCGGAATTGCAGTTGTAAGTGCCATCTTTGCAGCTGAAGATATTACAAAAGCAACCAGAGAGCTTAAAGAGCTTACTCTCAAAATGAAAGATTCTACTTGTATTTCCAAAGACAATGCATCTTCCAGGAAAGGAATTTCATGTTAAGGGGTGCCATCTGGGATCTGGATGGTACGATTCTGGATTCTATGTCAGCCTGGGATCATGTAGGCGAAAATTACCTGCGAAGCCAGGGAATTGAACCTAAACCGGATCTGGATGAAGCAATCGCCACTATGAGTCTCCACCAGGCAGCTGACTATTTTATTGAGCACTATGGTGTAAAACAGACCCGAGATGAATTGATCAAGAGTGCTGTAGCAATTGTAGATGATTTCTACCGCTATGAGGCTCAGCTGAAGCCTCATCTGAAAGAATTTCTGGCTCAGCTTCATGAGACCGGAGTCAAAATGTGTATCGCCACTGCTACAGAGCGCTCCCTCGTGGAAGCTGCCCTGGCACGTTGCGGAGTGCTTGATTATTTCAGTGAAATCTTTACCTGCTCCTCTGTGGGTGCCGGAAAGGACGAACCAACCATTTATCGGGAAGCCTTGAACTTTCTTGGCACTGACCGAACCAATACCATGGTCTTTGAAGATTCTCTTCATGCCCTTACTACAGCTAAGAAAGATGGCTTCTATACCACTGCTGTGTACGACTCTCATGAAGAAAATCAAGAGGAAATACAGCGTCTGGCAAACTGTCGGATTCATGATTACGGTGAGTCGGAAGAGTTTATTAATTTTACAAAAAATCTATAGAACTTTTTATTTGGCGGAAAGCTTAATTGCTTCCCGATATTCTTTATTCAACCAAGTATCTACTACATTGACGCAGGATGATTTCTTCATATGCAAGATGGAGGAAGGAGCCGTAGCGAGCTACGGCAACTGAATTCGGGCAAAATATACCGCAAAGTGGAGCGTACAGATTGCTGGAATGATTTTTCAAACAGATTCTAGTACATCGAAAATTAAGTTTCTGCTATATTGACGCAGCAGATGAAAAATCAGACAAGTCAATATGGCAGTTACTTAATATTCGATGTACTAGCTTATCTGCCACTTCACATGACTTCCCTTCTCGTCTTTGCTGACGATCAGCTGATCTTCAATCTCCTGCTTCAGCTCGGTCACATGAGAAATAATTCCAATCAACTTGCTTCCTCCCGCCAGTTCCTGAAGAACCTTTACCGCCTGTTCTCTGGAATGCTCATCAAGGGAACCAAAGCCTTCATCCACAAACATTACATCAAGATGTATCGCTGCAGAGCTCTCCTGGATCTGATCTGCCATTCCAAGTGCCAATGCCAGGGCTGCCATAAAGGATTCTCCTCCGGAAAGGGTACGGACTTCACGCTCTTTGCCGGTAACATTAGAATATACCATAAGATCCAGACCACGATTCTTGCCTTTCCCCGCATTCTCCTCGTCTACCATACGAAGTTCAAACTGTCCGGCAGACATATTCGCAAAGCGGCGATTGGCCGCATAAAGAATCTTCTCTAGGTAATATCTCTGCACATAGGTTTCAAGATCCATACGGTTTCCGGACATATTTCCAGACAACAGCTTATAAAGAGTTTCCAGCTTGGTATGCTTTTCAATAATCTTACCTCGCTTCTCCATCTGAGGGCTAAGAATATCATATGCCTCTTTATCAGCTTTATACTGTTCTTTATAAATTTCCAGTTTCGTCTGAGTCTGAAGCCGTACTTTCTCAGCTTCCTCCATCTGGGACTTGGCAGCTTCCATATCCGGCTTGCTCCTGCCATCTATGGCTTTTCTGGCTGTTTCTGCGGTAGTCTGTGCGGCTAGTTTTTTTCGCTGCCAGCTGTCTGCTTCTTTTTGCAAAAGTTCCGCTGTTTCACGGGTATAGTTCTCGGCTATGTCCGCCCATTCTGCCTCTGTCATATTTTTCTCATTCATCAGAGTCTGATAAAAGGCCTGGCGCTCCCGGTAAAGCTTCTGATAATCTGGAAGTTCCCCTTCAAATCGTTTAATCAAGCTGGTACAATTAACCAACTCTTCAGAAGACACTTTTTCTTTCTTTTCTGCTTCCTTGGAAGCAGCTTCTGCAGCTTTCCATTTTCCCTTTGCCTGGTTAAACTCTGTCATAGCCGCCTCTTCTGATGGATATTCCCGGGAATCATTCAACTGCTTCAGAAGAGCTTCTGCGCTCTTGGCTGACGCTGCTGCCGCAGTCAGCTTTTGTCCGCATTCCTCTACGGCAGTTTTTCCTGATTTCTTCTGCTCTTCTACCTGCCCAAGAGCATCCTGAAGATTACGCAATGTTTTCTGGGCTGTATTAAGTCTTGTACCCTCTTCCTGTAATAAAGTTTTCCAGGTTCCAAGAAGTGTCTGTATCTGCTTCAGCAAGGCATTCCAATTACACTTTTTATCCGCCATCTGCCCCTGAGCTGCACCAGGGGCTTCTGAATTTCTGCTCTCCTGGAATTTTTTTATATTGTCTCCCAAAGAATAAAATACTTCCAGCATTCCAGCTTCCGGGAACTGCTCATGATCATTTAAAATACGTGTGCACAGCTTCCTTCCTGTCTCTTCCAAAAGTCGTTCTTTTTCTGCAACTATATCCACAGCTGACCTTGCTTCACCGGCAGACTGTTCCTGCCTGTTTCGAAGCTCAGAAACTTCTTTTTCTGCCAGTTCCAATTGCTCACGTGTGAGATCTCTATGAAGGGTAGAAGCTATGCATGGATTCGGATGTTCTATTGCGCCGCATACAGGACATGGTTTCCCCGGCTGAAGCTCTCGTGCCAGAAAGCCAGCCTGCTCATCCAGAAAAATCCTCCGCATAGACTCATATTCCTGACTCTTCGCGTCATATCTGGTTCTGATCTTCTGGTATGTCTCTCGTGCTTTCTTCGCCAGTTTTTTCTGCGTTTCTACACCTTTAAGAAGGTCTTCCGTTTCTCGTACTTCAACGCCAAGTACTTCCAGTTCCTGATTTTTCCCTTTCCAGACAGCAATTTTCTCATTAGTGTCGGTCAGCTTCTCTGACTGAACCCTCCAATCTGCTTCCTGCTTCTCCATTTTTTCCAGATCTTCTCTGGCTTTGCGGTCTGCGGCCTGCGCTGCGGTCAGATTTTGCAGACTGGTTTTTACGTTGTTTTCTGCTTCCTTGATCTGCTTAAGGAGCTTCACTTCTTTATTCACGCGCTCATAAATAGTGGTGTATGCCTTAAGTTCCTTCTCTGCCGTTTCTTTCACTGTCCTCGCTGTCTGAATGGCAGATTGTGACTGTTCTTTTAATAAAGGAGCGCGTTCCTGCTGCTCCTTTAAGGCACTCTCACAGGTCTGCATATTACGCAAGGCATCCTGACAGCGTGCGTATTCGCCTTTTATTTCGTATGCTTTCTTAATTTTCTCTGACAGGATGGTCTTTTCCCCTATTTGTGCTTCCGTTTTCCCACATTCAGAAAGCTGAACCTCAGCGGTTTCCAGCTGCGCATATAAATTCATCAGCTGAATGGAACTGTTGTAGATATCCCTTTTTTCGTCGCGGAGTTTTGATGCGGATTGTAATTCTTCCGAGGTAAAATTCACACTTTTCTCCAGTGTTCTGCATAGCTCTCCCAGATGCTCCAGGAAGCAATCCATCACTACAATTTCCCCATTCAAAACCTGCTTTTTTAGCCCTTCTATTTCCTGCCACTGGTCATATTCCTGAGGAATTACCACATGGGCAGCTTCAGTCTGACAGGCAGTTTTGATCTGAGCAATCTCTTTTTCCAGGGAACGCTTGCGATTCATCAGCTCATCCACAATATTCTGGTATAATTCAGTGTTAAACAGTTTCCGGAAGATTACTTTCTTATCATCAGATTTTGCACGAAGAAGCTCCATAAATTCTCCCTGAGCGATCATGGCAACCTGCATAAACTGGCTTTTGGTAAGACCGAGGATCTCCCCCAGCTTACTGTCTGCTTCCTTCTGTGGATATTCGGTACCATCTGGCATGATCAGGCTGACAGACCCCGGTACTTCACGACTTCCTGTATTTTTCCCCGCCCCTCTGGTCAGAAGCTTCAGATGTCTTGGAACACGGCGGACAGTATACAGCAGGCTATTCTCTCCTGTCCCTTCGGAAAAAACAAGTTCTACAAATGGTTCAACGTTCAACTCTACATACTGACTTTGCAGTACAACACCCTCTTTCTTATTTACACTGGAGCTGGCTTCACCGTAAAGAGCAAATACAATGGCATCAAATATAGTTGTTTTTCCTGCTCCGGTATCTCCGGTCACAAGAAACAGATTCTGATTCGGCTCCTGAAAATCGATCTGTGTCAATTTTCCATAGGAGCCAAACGCCTGTATGGTAAGTTTCACAGGTCTCATTTCGTCACCTCCTGTACTGTATTGATAATCTCCTGAAGAATTTCCTGCTCTTCCGCATCTGCATTTCCGAGGAACTGACAGCAAAGTTCGAATGGATTCAATTCACGCTCACTGACTGCATGTCTGGTATAATCAGCCTGCCGCACAGTCTCACGGCGTATCTCTAAAAGCCCTGGAAAAGCCAGACGCAGACGATCCTGCATATCAATTACGTCCAGATCCACCTTATCTGTAAGAATTACTGTCACATAATCTTTACAGCTCTGTGCCAGAACACTCTCTAAATCTCCCTTGATCACTTTTATCTGGCGCAGCGGTTCCAGTGGAATTACTTCTGTAGTGATTTCGCCCTTTCGCTTTATGTCAACCATTATAATTCCTTTATTCTGACCTACTTCACTTACAGAACATGCCAGAGGGGTTCCACAATAGCGGTAAAACTCGCTGCCAACTTTCATTGGTTTGTGAATATGTCCCAACGCCGCATAGTCAAATTTCTGCAGAATATCAGCAGATACCTGATCAATATTTCCAACAGTACGAATCTCTGAATCCATTCGCTCTACCTCTTCTGCATTCTCCCCTACCGGCAAATAAAACTGATGGCTGACCAGAATATTCCTCTGGTTTATGTTAACCTGTTCACGTTCTATCAGTCTGTGGATCGTGTCATTGTAAGAAAGATTATTTCCATTCTCATCTGTACCAGTGATCAGCTTCACCATGGAAGGCTTCACAAATGGAAGTAAATAATAATTCACCGGACCATATTCATCCTGGAGTACCACTTTCTCAATATGATCTTCTTCTGTCTGAGGCGGCATTCCGATCATATATATTTTCTGGCGGTCAAGTACACTCCGAAAGCAGTTCACGCGGGGCGCGCTGTCGTGGTTTCCACTGATCATCATAATTACAGAATCCGGAACTGCATTTCGCAGCTTTCCGATAAAATAATCAAACACCTCCACTGCTTCTGCAGACGGAACTGCTTTGTCATAGATGTCCCCTGCGATCACGATCGCATCCGGTACTCTCTCCGCGGCCTTCTGAATTATTTGATCCAGTATATATTCCTGATCTTCTCTGAGATCACGATTGATTAATTTCAAGCCAATGTGTAAATCTGATAAGTGAAATATTCTCATAAACCGTTCCCCATTCTTATCTTCTCAAAATTCCAGTTAAACTATATATTTCATATACCTTAATATTACCGATTGCATATATAAAACCAACTTCATAGCCCTATACATTTCTGTTATATTCTCTCTCAATCCACGCCATCAACACATCTACTATGTATTCCTGCTGCTCTTCTGTGAGCTGCACTCCTGCTGGAATTCTATGCCACTTATACAAGCATCCCCGACAGCAGCATCCAGTAGCATGCTGGGCCAGGAATACAGGGTGCCCGCGCATGGGAGTCTGTTTGCCATCATTGAGAATCTGAGCTGGAGCCAGACGTGTTCTCACAAAATCTGAGGCATGACTGCGGATGGTATCCATTCCTTTCTCCCGGATATACTGTATATCCTTATCCTTCAGATGAAAACGACTGCGGAAATTCGAGCGGGACAGGCGGGCAAACAGATCACAAAACTGATCCTGTTCTGGATTATATTTTCGCAAATACTTCTCATATCCATTCAATATTTCTGCTATTTTCAAATTAAGCTCTGAACTATTATAAGTATAGTTCGCATCCTCTAACCGAAAATAGAAATCAATATTAACTTTCAGTTTATTGGTTCCACGCTTTATTCCTCTGCCGCTATTTCTGAAATTACTACTATTCGTCGTATTGCTAGTTCTTTCATTTTTTTCATTTGTTCCAACACCTTCTTCCTGCACCAGAAATTTCACTTGCGCCACATGCTTCTTCAGAAGAGGAATAATGCAAAAATACAGCCGGTCATCTTCCATATGAAGATATCCCAATACCTGTTTGTCTTTGTTCATAAGCTGAATCTGATTCCCATGGAAAGCTTTTGGAAACAGATATTCGCCAGACCGTAAACTGCTATAAGCCTGCCTTCCGGGGATGCGGCTTCTGCCGCCAGAAATGCTTTAACCCGATAAATCCTCTGACCTTTTCCGTCTGTGCGCTCTGGTTTCATCAGAGAATCCAGAACCAGCAATGGATTCACATATTGCATAGAAAGATATTCAAACAGCTTCGCCTGGATGCGGAAACGGTATTCTTTCAAATCTGGTACAGAGGATAAGTCTTCTGTGTTTACGGCATTCTCCGTTCTCTCAAGGAGGGCTGCGGCTGCATGACGAATACTGGTAAGAAAAAGCACGAAATCCTCTTCCTCCGGATCCCACATATATTTTCCACAGGCAGCCTGATAATACAGTTTCCCCTGGGCTTCCTTTCGTTCTTCTTCAGAAAGATTCATACTATAGTGCTGATAAATATTCCTTGGTATAAAAGCAGCCTCGTTCCATTCACCAGACCATTCCTGATGCTGTTCCCTCTTCCCAGATTTATGATTGTCTGTGCCATGAGCCTCTGTTCCATAAGCTTCCGTTCCATATGCGTTCTGCATTTCCCGGCTATCGCTCTGGCTCAGTATCCGATACGCTTCATTTATCTCCTGTGCACGCTGAATATGAGCTTCCCCTACTTCATTCAATGAGTCCGGATGAAAACGGCTGATCATTTTATGATATTTTCGCTTAATTTCTCTTTCATCATCTTCCTGGGTAATGCCAAGAAGCTTCATTGCCTGCTGCCTGTTCATTTTATAACTTCCTAATACTTTTATTTTCTCTGTAACTTTTGTTTATGATGTTCTTTCAGTATACATTATTTTATTACAAAGGGCTATAAATTTCCAATTTAGCCTGAACAGGATAAATTATTCTCGGGTTTTCTGTGAACTTTATTCATAAAAACACCTCGCGGAATATTACCAGTTAACAGTAACATTATTCTTCAAACGGGATTAATTCGACATTGTTATGATTTATGCTGGGAAACTAGTTCCCAGCCATTTTTCTGATGTGTCTTGTTATAATTTTATCGGATGTGTTTCGAAAATCTTTCGTTTTCTTATTGATCTTAGGTATTTTGGTTGATCTTTAGCAGCTTATGAATCTTTAGTAATTTACAAATCTTTGGTGAAACACAGAACTTTCGTACTTCTAAGTTCTTTTGTACTTTTAGGTTCTTTTGTATTTTTAGATTCTTTTGTGCTTTATGGCTTTCTTTCGTATCTCAGATTTCTTAAGTGTTTTTCGTATTTCTCTTTCGTTGATGTATCTATACTACCATATCTGTCGCTTTTTGTCATCCGGCAAAGTGAACATATTTTCGATTGTATTTTCATCTATTTTTTATTCTATCAATATATTACATCAATACCAGCATGATAATCCCAACTATCACAAGAAGGGGAAGTGCTATGTAGATCAGACCTCCCAGAACTAATCCGATCAGGACAAGGGGAAGGAATATCAGACGAAAAAAAGATTTTCGTAATTCCCCAGGTTGCGCGGAAGGCAAGTCCGATCATTTTGCCAAATATACCAAACATTAAAATGATAAATAACAGCGTCAGCATAAATTGTCACCTCGTTTTCTTTTCAAGCATTATACAATATAGTCTGCCCTTTACTGTAATCAACGACTTAATGGGGATTTTCACTTCAAATAAAAAAAAATTTACAAACAGCGCAAAAAGCCCCCTGCGGAATCATTCCGCAAGGGGCGATCATTCACTATACGATTATATACTTCGCTTAAGCCTTAAGCCATCATCGGCTCCAATGCCTTAGCCAGCTTCTCTTTCTCAGCTTCTGCCTCTGCAAGATCTTTACCCAGTGTGGTGTAATAAATCTTAATCTTCGGCTCTGTTCCGGATGGACGAACAACTACTGTCTCGTTATTCTCCAGTTTGTAAATGAGAACATTTGCTGCCGGAAGACCGGTCTCCTCAGGCTTCTTATAATCGGTAACCTTCACTACCTTGTAGCCTGCAATATCTGCCGGCGGGTTGTCACGGAATTTCTGCATGATTCCTGCCATAGTGTCCATTCCGCTGAGTCCCGGGAATTCAAAGCTGTCAACCTTGTTCAGGTAGCGGCCATACTGTGCGTAAATCTCCTCAAGTCTCTGCTTCAGGGAGCTTCCAATGCTTCTGTAGTATGCAGCCATCTCGCAGATCAGCATGGATCCGATAATGGCATCCTTATCACGTACATACGGTCCTGCAAGGTATCCATAGCTCTCTTCAAATCCGAAAATGAAACGGTCCACTTCACCAGCAACCTCAAGCTGTGCGATCTGGTCGCCGATCCACTTAAATCCGGTAAGTACGCTTCTAAGCTCTACACCGTAGTGCTCTGCAACTGCGTCTGCAAGAGGTGTGGAAACGATAGATTTCACTGCAACCGGGTTCTTCGGCATTGTGCCTTTCTCGATACGGCCAGCTGCAATATAGTCAAGAAGAAGAACTCCCACTTCATTACCACTTACCAGCTCATAGGAACCGTCCGGGCATTTCATGGCAATACCAACACGGTCTGCATCCGGGTCAGTAGCAAGCATAAGATCTGCTCCTGTCTCCTTGGCAAGCTTCAGTCCCTGCTCCAGAGCTGCGAAAATCTCCGGATTCGGGTAGCTGCATGTGGTAAAATAGCCGTTCGGGTATTCCTGTTCCGGAACAATCGTTACATCTGTGATTCCGATATCCTTCAGGATCTGGGTTACCGGCACAAGTCCGGAACCATTCAGCGGGCTGTAAACCAGCTTCAGTCCTGCTGTCTTACAAAGACCTGGACGAACCTGGCGTGACTCGATTGCATCGTAAAGAGCACGTTTGCAATCGTCACCAACAAAGCGAATCAGGCCTTCCTCAACGCCCTCTGCAAAGGACATGTATTTCGCGCCTGTCAGAATGTCTGTCTTCTGGATCTCATCATAAACGATAGCCGCAGCATCATCTGTCATCTGGCAGCCATCCGGCCGTAAGCCTTGTATCCATTATATTTAGCAGGGTTATGAGATGCGGTAACCATAATACCCGCGTTGCACTCATAGTAGCGTGTCGCAAAGGAAAGGGCCGGTACAGGCATTAATGCATCATAAATTCTGACCTTAATGTCATTGGCAGCCAGAACTCCTGCTGCTGTTTTCGCAAATATATCACTCTTCAGACGGCTGTCGTAGCTGATTGCAACGGTCTGAGTGCCGCCCTGAGTCTTCACCCAGTTAGCAAGCCCCTGTGTAGCCTGACGCACTACATAGATATTCATACGGTTGGTACCTGCTCCAAGAACTCCACGGAGTCCTGCTGTACCAAATTTCAGAGCTACTGCAAAACGATCTTTAATTTCTTCATCGTTTCCTTCAATCTTAGATAATTCTGGTTTCAGATCTGCATCCTCGAGATCCGCTGCCATCCAGCGCTTGTACTCTTCGTTATACATTTTAACCACTCCTGCCATTATTATTCTGTTTATTTTGTCTAATATTACTACAGATATTAATAATATACCACATTTTTCACGGAACGGCAATATAAGCGACAAATTTCTACCAGACATTTTTTCTCTGTTTTCCACTAATTTCCGACAATTATATATTTCAGCCGCAGTTCACAGTGAGTTACTGTTCACTGGTAACATTCCGCGAGGTGTTTTTTTGTGAACAAAGTTCACAGAAAACCCGAGAATTAAGTTTGCGCAGCAAACGCTACTTCTTGTACTTGTCACAAGAAGGTTCGTTTTTCTGTGCATCGCGAAGCGAGTTACTGGTCACGGAGTGAACAGTAACCACAGGGAACATTCCATTCTCACATTATCAATTTAGGTATAGCGTTCCCGGCTTTTTTACGCTATAATAAGATAGCGTGTGAAAGCAACCATCCTAACTGCTTTCCCTTTATCTGACATTGAGATTTGAAAAACACTATAAAATTCAATTGCAGCAATCTTTACAGCTGCGGAACGGAGGAGATTATGGAAATTGTCTGCTTAGACTTAGAAGGTGTGCTTGTCCCGGAGATCTGGATCGCATTTGCCGAAGAGACCGGTATTCCTGAGCTGAAACGAACCACAAGAGACGAGCCAGATTACGATAAATTAATGAAATACCGCCTGAGCATTCTGAAAGAGCATGGTCTTGGCTAAAAGAAATCCAGGAGACCATCGCCAAGATTGACCCGATTCCAGGCGCCAGGGAATTTCTGGACAAATTAAGAGCACAGACTCAGGTTATCATCCTCAGTGACACTTTTTCCCAGTTCGCTGGTCCTCTTATGAAAAAGCTGGGCTACCCAACCATCTTCTGCAACACACTGGTAGTGGGCGAAAATGGCGAAATTACTGATTTCAAAATGCGCTGTGAAAAATCCAAATACACCACTGTGAAAGCCCTGCAGTCCATCGGCTACGACACCATTGCCAGCGGTGACAGCCACAACGACCTTGGCATGATCCAGGCAAGTAAAGCAGGATTCCTGTTCAAGAGCACGGATGCGATCAAGGCTGAATATCCGGAGATCCCGGCTTATGAAACTTATGACGAGCTGTATGACGCAATTATGAAGGCAATTAAAAATTAATGTAAAGTAAAACTTGGATTCCATCCAGTTTCCGCCAATACACAGCAGTTGGGCAACTGCTATTCTTAAGCATGTCATTTCAGGTGCGCTCTTAGCGAAGGTAAAATCCACAACCTGCATAGACTTAGGCGTGAGGGCTTCCCCGAACGTCTTAGCCAGAGTTGGCCGTTAGTTCACCGGTGCGCGGTACCGACCTGCGTGGAATATCAGTTGCCCAACTGTGTACCTCTTATATCTTCTTCACGCTTTCCCTCTCAATAAACTGCGTACACATCTGCATCTTGATCTTAATCCCGTCATTATCTTTCAGAATATTCCGCAACCGCCTTACAACGGCTCTTCCCATCTCCTGCTTCGGCACCCGGAGTGTGGTCAGAGGCGGATAAGAAATTGAGGAAAAAGTAAGGTCGTCAAATCCCACAATGGATATGTCCTCCGGGATCCGGATTCCAAACTCTGCCATAGCTTTCATAGCCCCCAGGGCAATCATATCGTTGTCTGCGAAGAAGGCTGTAGGCAGCTTCACCTTCTCAGACAAATACCGCTTCATATTCTCGTACGCACCATCAATGGTAGTTGCCATTGTAAAAATATAGTCCTTATTCAGGGGAAGCCCCGCCTTTTGCAGTGCTGTCTGATATCCTGCAAACGAGACCGGAAAGGTTGATCCTGAAATCTCCCCGCAGATAACCAATCTCTTTATGTCCATTGGCAATGAGATACTCTGTAGCCATGCGCGCAGAATCCGCATTATTGATCAGCATGGCGTCAAAGCTCATATCCTCTTTCCAGTAATCAATCACAATAAACGGACAGGTCATCCCGCGGATCAGGTCAATATCCGCATCCACCATCTCTGTTCCCAGAAGGATCACGGCCGACGCTTTGTCATTCATGATCCACTTCGCCTGTTCCTGATATCCAGGATCTCTTTTATCCAGATTGCACATCTGCATTTCCATTCCACAGGCGCGGCATTCCTGTTCCACCCCGGAAATCAGCTGGATAAAAAAGGGAGAATCCTCAACCACAGCACCATCCCGCTTAAACATGACAAATTTTATTTTGCGGATATGATTTTCCTCAAAATACCCAAGATCCTGCGCCACTTTAAAAATCTTCGCAGATGTCTCAGCATTCACGCCTTTTTTGTAGTTTAGTGCATTTGAAACAGTTGCCGGAGAAAATCCTGTGATCTCACTGATTTTTCTCACACTCACTTTCATTTTAGTTCCTCCTCTGTCGGTAAAATAATGCCATACATCTGCGAAAAAAAAGACGTTGCAAAAAACAAGCTATCACCTGTTATTCGCAGCGTCTTCTCTGATCATTTTATGCCGGGAACGCAACTCCCGCTCTTAAAATTATGTTCGGATAAGGTGTAAACTCACCTGTACGGATTGCAAATTTGCACTGTGCAGACATCTTTTTCAGATCTACGTGGTCAATTCTGCTCTCCTCTGCCTCAAGAAGGCTCTGCTGAATATATGCAAGAAGCTCCGGATTTTTTTCCTCAATCTCATTTGCAATGGTGTAGGCTTCCACTTCTGTCTCCGCCAGCACTGCATCCATCACCTGTTTAAAGGTGGGAACCCCTCCGCATACAACCAGGTCTACAATCTCCACGCCCTTTGGAATGGGCATTCCTGCATCACCGATCATAAACAGATCTTTATGTCCCAGCTCTGCGATACAACGGATCAGCTGGGCATTTAAAATCCCTGATTTTTTCATGCTATTCCTCCTGCATCTCTGATTATTACTATAAATCTTTTTCGGATTTTTTTCAACTTTTCAAATTATTTTAACATTAAGAAAGATTTTGTTGGTTACCTAATTATTTGTTCTCGTTTCTTGCCTGAAGTGCCATCTTCGCCTGCAGATTTCTCTGTGTCTGGTCGATTACGACTGCAAGGATGATAACCAGACCACGGATAACCTTCTGCCAGAACTCGGATACACCACACATTGTCATACCATCATTGATAACACCGATAACAAATGCACCGACTACAGTTCCGATAATGTTCCGGAACCACCGCTCATGGAAGTACCGCCAAGTACGGTAGCTGCGATGGCGTTCATTTCCCAGCCATCACCAGATGCAGGATGTGCTGCGGAAAGCTGTGCGGTGTTGATCATACCAACCCATGCTGCACAGAAGCCGGAGATCATGTAAACGATAATTTTGATCTTGTCTGCTTTGATACCGGAAAGACGAGCAGATTTCTCGTTGCCGCCGACTGCAAGTACATACCATCCGAATGGAAGCTTCTTCAGGATAATAACGGAAATAATTGCAAGCACTGCGAAAATGTAAACACCGGTAGGAATGCCGGCAATATTGCTTCCAAGGATTTTGAAGCCTGTGTTGCCAAGTCCGTCATAACCTTTGATGTCGGAGAATGTTGCACCGTTGGAACGAAGGTTCGCAAAGCCACGGCAGATGTACATGGTACCAAGGGTAGCGATAAATGGTGCTACACCTAATTTTGTTACAATAAGGCCGTTGACTGTACCGATGATGCATCCAACAACCAGCATGGTAATAATGATTACCGGAACGCTGAAGTAAAGAGTTACACCTGCAAATTTCAGTGTAATACCTTCCTGGATCATACCACCGGCAAGCATACCAACAAGTCCGACTACAGAACCAACGGAAAGGTCAATACCGCCGGTAATGATTACGAAGGTCATACCAAGTGCAAGGATTCCATACAGGGCTACGTGCTTGGCAACCATGGTCAGTGTAGATGCTGACAGGAATGTGGTTCCTTTTACAATGGTAAAAAAGATGACCAGGAGTACCAGTACAATAAAGGTACGTCCTTTTAACAGTGTCATTAACAACTGATTATTATTTGATTTTTTGTTATTCATTGTTCTGCTCCTCCCCGGCTTACGCATTTCTTCCGGTTCCAAGTCCGGCATAAGATGTACGTACAAGTGTGTCTTCTGTGATCTCATCTCCGGTCAGCTCGCCGGTCTTTTTGCCATTTGACAATACAACGATCCTGTCTGCGATTGCCATGATCTCTTTCAGCTCAGATGAGATAACGATAATGGAAAGTCCTTTTTCCGCAAGGTCGTGAATGATCTCAAAGACCTCAGTCTTCGCACCGATATCAATACCACGGGAAGGCTCATCCAGAAGTAAGATCTTCGGCTTGGTCAAAAGTCCTTTGCCGATTACAACCTTCTGCTGGTTTCCACCGGACAGTGATAGGATTGGAAGTCTCTTGTCCGCCACTTTAATATGGATATCCTTGATCTGCTCGTCAACTGCCGCATTCTCTGCTTTCTCGTCAAGGAACAGACCTTTTACATAATCTTTCATAGAAGAAATAGCGGTATTCTTGCCGATATCAAGAGTCTGGATCAGACCCTGGCTCTGACGATCCTCAGGTACAAGAGCAAAACCGTTTTTGATCTGGGCGGCAACATCTTTGATATTTAGCTTTTTGCCCTCATAGAGTACATCACCGGTGTGCTCCGGATGAAGTCCCATCAGGCACTCAAACAGCTCGCTTCGTCCAGCTCCCAGAAGTCCGTAAACACCAAGGACCTCGCCTTTTTTCAGATCCAGCTTACATGGTCAAGAGTCCAGCCGCCGCCTTTTTTCGGAAGGCACATATCCTTAATTTCCAGCACCTTCGGCTGTTTGGAAAGGTCAATGCTTCTCTCAAACCGATGATACTGGGTTCGCTTCTTTCCAATCCATATTCTCT
>ENA-OQAA01000905-OQAA01000905.1-human-gut-metagenome-genome-assembly--contig:-NODE-905-length-17719-cov-7.397738_pt1 | contig 17719 bp, 16 predicted proteins | sample MGYA00242489_ERZ504515 | MGnify/ENA primary metagenome ERZ504515 (study PRJEB26092, sample SAMD00036237) | human gut metagenome | host: Homo sapiens | study: EMG produced TPA metagenomics assembly of... | reverse complement strand
GTCTCTCCAGTTCATTCAAGGGTACATTCGATACGAATCATCCCCCATAATGGAGCAGCTTTGTGTATGATATGCCTCAATTGCATATAATTTGCCGTTTCCAAAGCGTCCTGCATTTCAGAGAGTTCCTTTTCCGTGTCCTCTATGAACATATCCAATAGTTCCTCGTATTATCTTCACCCTCCATGATAGCTGCAAAATTCGTTCTGTCTATATATGAGGTAACCGACACTAATTCTTTCTGCGAGAAAGGCTTATACAAGCAGTCCGCAAAACCGGCTTTTCTGAAATATTCCGGTTTCTTGTCCGCCTGTGCGGTTACAGCCAATACAGGAAGTGTTCTTGTTTGGCCGAAGTTGCTGCCACGAAGTAAGGCCAGTACTCCATAACCGTCCATTTCCAACATCCTCATATCCGTAAGCATAAGGTCATAACGGTTACGGCGTAATGCTGCGATCAGTTCACTTACATTCAGGCAGCAATCACATTCCACTCCATGGCGTGCATACATCTTTTGGATTACTTCCAGTTGTATCCGGTCATCATCTATTACCAGCACCCTCATTCCTGAAAGTTCACCACCTTCCAAAGGTGTTTTTATTGTGTCTGTTTTTCCATTTGTTTCACGCATAGGTAGGCATACCTCGAATGTGCTTCCGTGTCCCGGTGTGCTTTGGACATGGATAGTACCTTCCAGCAATGTTACCAATTTATATGTTATCGCCAATCCCAGTCCGAAGCCTTCTTCCGCATTTGGCGCTTTACCTCGTTCAAAAGCGGTGAATATCTGTTCCTGACTTTCCTTATCAATACCTATGCCCGTATCTCTAATGAAGAAGGATAGCTTTCCGACCCGGTATTGTGCGCCTACTTGTATATATCCGGCACTGGTAAACTTTACTGCATTTGAGATCAGATTATTGAGTATTTGCACCAACCGCCCGCAATCCCCCTCAACAAGTATATCAGAATCTATCACTTTTATTACCAAGTCCAACCCTTTCTTTTCCGCTACCGATAAGAATGAGTGGGCAGCATCTTCAATTGTCCGCCCCAAATGAAAGATTTCTTTTTCCGGCTGTTCCTTTTCCGCTTCCAGCCTGTAATAATACAGCAGGTTATTTGCCAACCCAATGACATGGCGCGAGGCATGCAGGATATTCATTGCATACCCTTTGCTCTGTTCCGGACTTTTTTCATCTTGTAATAATTCTGCATATTCGCTGATAGTACCGAGCGGTACACGGAGGTCATGGCTTACTGTCAGTATAAGATTACGGCGCGCGGCCAGCAGTTCACGATTCCGGCAGTCAGACGCTTCCAGTTTCAGCCGATATTCCTGCCTCTTTCTTATGTCCTGATGGATAAAAAGGTAAAATATCACTATTAGCAGGATGGCGATAGCGGCTATAAACAGAATGATACGAAATGATTGCTCCCTTGATGTGGTAATTTCCTCTATTTCTTTTTCTGCTTGCTTGATAACTACTTGTTCAAACTCACCAATAAGTGTGTTTATTTGTGAATTCAGTTCTGTGTTACGCCATTGCAAACTGTCGGAGTAGGTGGTCAACTTATTCCAGTAGTCGGTATATTGTATAGACATTTCTTTTTGCAGGGAATAAAGTTCCCTGGTTATTTGTTGGGATGCGGACGGCTGTTTCGTTTTTTCCTTTTGGTATGCATAGACAGATTTTTCTTCTTTCTTTTTAAATATCCCAAAGAAACCACTCAGCCTTTTTCCCGTCTTTTCTGGTTTGTCTGGTAACAATATAGTATGCATTTGTAAAGCGACAGAAGGTATTCTCCGTTGGAACAAACTGTCAGAATGCAGTAAATCCGAAAGAGTATTCATCACTCCAAGCAATAGTGCTTCTTTTTCCTGTAAAAGCAAAGATATTGTGTCGATTTGTGCATGTTGTATGTCGGACGGATAGTATCGTTTCAGTCCGTTCAAAGCGGTGGTTGCTATTTCACGCTTCATCCGGTATTCATTGAATTTATCCTTGTCACGTAATAGCAGGAAATCATCAGAAAAGGAGAAGTCAAGCAGTTTTTCAAAAGTCCGGTTCACGGCTTCTCTTTTTTGCTTGATAAGTAATTCTTCACTATTCAACATTTCCATCTTCTGATGTTCCAGCCACACAAGAGAAACAATGATAATAAGGAATATGAGTAACGATACATATCCGACAATAATTTTTAACCGGAGAGATACCGACGAGTTATTTATTTGCATTTGTTCTGTTTTCATTCTAAATTATACCATGATATGCGTTTTACATTAAAGTGATATCTGTGATTTTGGCTATAGTTCCATTCTGGCATCAGATAAAATCAATACTCAAATCGGAAAAATATTCTTTTTTGGGGTAGCAAGGTTCTTAGTACCATAATTTGTACCCCTACATCAATCTTTATATTCTTATTTCCCTCCTAATGCATGATATAATTTAATCACTCCTTGTATCTTACTAAATATATTTTGCACTTGAGTCTGTTCGGCATCAAGAAGTGATTGCTGGGTAGTAAGCACTTCCAAATAGGTTGCGTCGGAATGACACATCAGCAGTTCTGTCTTCCGTACAGCGTCGTTCAAAACAGAAATGCGCCTTTCACCAATTTCAATTTGAGATTTTGCCGTCTGCCATACGGTCAAAGCATCGTTCACTTCTTTTCCCGCATTCAGCAATGCTTGCCGGAACAACAGTTTGGCTTCTTCCTGACGGCTTTTGGCTATATTCAAGTTGGCTATATTCACGCCCCGGTTGAATAACGGCTGTGTAAGGGAACCGATGACGTTGAGCAACCATTGTCCGGGATTAGTGATTACTCCGCCTCCATTGTTAGTCCAACCAAGTGTCCCCGAAAGAGTGATATTAGGATAGAAAGCAGCGCGGGCTACATTGGTGGCGTAAAACGCTTGTGCCAGTTCCATTTCAGCCTGACGTACATCAGGACGGTTAGAAAGCAACTGTAAAGGAACTCCGATAGAGATTGTATCAGGAAAAGACGCCTCAGTCAAATTATTCCGTTCAATCGAGTGTGACGGCATGGCAAGTATCGCAGACAAGGCGTTCTCTGTTTCAGAGATACTCTTGCGTATGGCCAGTTGCGATGATTCGAGTTGCATCACGTTTGCCTTTGCCTGTAATACGCCGGCTTCATTTGCCTTGCCCACCTTTTTCAACGCTTCAAGCGTGCGTACCGTAGCCCGCCAGTTTTCCAAAGTCCGATTGTTTATCGCCATCTGCGTATCGAGCATGGAAAGTGTATAGTAACTGTCAGCTATAGTAGCGACAAGTTGTGTTTGTACGGCTTGCTGATAGTCACGGCTTCCTTGCAGTGCGGCGACCGCACCACGCTTTGCAGCCGTGAGCCTGCCGAATATATCAAGTTCCCAACTTGCAGACGCACCAACATTATATGTCTTTGCCGTCGTCCCGTCATACCGGCTGCCACCACCTTCGGCATTAATCCCAAGTGAAGGGAGATATGAAAGCTTAGCCGTAATCAAAGCTGCCTCGGCTGCTTCAACCCTCAAACGTGCCACATTGAGATCAGTATTCTGCTTAATTCCTGTTTCAATCAGAGATTGAAGTTTCCGGTCAGTAAACATTTCCCGCCATGACATAGATGCAATTGTTACTGTATCAATACCTGCCGGTAAGGTCCGATATAGATTCTCTGTCGGGATTTCAGCCCGATGATACCGGCTATATGTGCTACAGCCGGTAAGCATCAAAGCGGATATTATATATATTGCTATCTTCTTCATTTAATTACGTTTAACACGTTCTTGAATATATTGGAATACGATGAATAATGAAGGTACAAGGAACAACAGGGCCAACGTACCTATAATCATACCTCCGATTACGCCTGTGGCAAGCGAGCGGCTACCGTTGGCACCCACGCCATGAGCCATCATCAGCGGAACAAGGCCGAACACCATAGACAGTACGGTCATCAAGATAGGACGCAGGCGAACCTTCGCCGCACTGTATGCCGCCTGTGCCAGGGTCATACCTTCCGACCGCCGTTTGCCGGCATATTCGGTCAGCAGAATGGCAGTCTTGGCAAGCAGTCCGATAATCATAATCAGTCCGGTCTGCATATAGATGTTGTTCTCCAGCCGAACAGCCATGAGAACAGGAAGCTGCCCATCAGCGCAGGGAACTGACAATAAAACCGCGAAGGGAATAAACACGCTTTCATAGAGGGCACACAGAATCAGATATACCAAAACCATACAGAATATGAATATAAGCGTGGTATTATTGGCAGTCTTGCTCTCCTCACGTGAGATACCACCAAACTCATAGGTGTAATTTGCCGGAAGCACTTCGCGCGCCGTCTTCCTGATTGCATCAAGTACCTGCCCGAACTATAACCTTGAGTCGGAGAACATTTATCGAAATGGCATTGAACATGTTAAAACGGGTGAGATCCGACGGACCGTTGGTTTTGGTCAGGCGTACAAACTGGCTTAATGGTGCCATACCACCACCGGATGTACGTACATACATGTGATTAAGGGATTCCGCATTTACACGATATTCCGAAGGAGCCTGCATCGTTACATTGTAGAGTTTGGAGAATCGGTTGAAATCCGAAACATATTGTCCCGTGCAATATCCCGAAAGCGTAGAGAGCACATCGGACGGGGAAACACCCGACTGTTCGCATTTCGCCGCGTCAATATCCACCCAGTATTGCGGGTAGTCCGTAGCAAATGAGGAATAGACTTCTCCGATTTCAGGACGCTGCGACAATGCCTCGACAAACTTGTCTGCCTCTTTCTTGAAGGCGGCAATGTTACCGCCGGCCTTGTCCTGCAAGTAAAGTTCAAAGCCGTTCCCCATACCGTATCCGGCAATCATCGGGGGAGACATGGCGAATACGGTGGCATCGGGGATGTCTGAGGTGGCGGCATAAATCTTTCCTATGACATCATTGACCGACTGCCCTTTCCCCTCACGCTGTTTCCAGTCTTTAAGCGTCACGAAATACATAGCTTGTGACGGACCGGAGCCGCTGAAAGAAAAACCGGCTATCGCGCCACTGTATTCAATCTCGCTTACGCTGTCGAGACAGTCGCCGATACGCTTCATGACCTTGCCCGTCTGTGCCATCGAGGTGCCGGGTTTTGTATTCATGCTCACCGACACCGTGCCGGTATCCTCTTCGGGGATGAGCCCCGTCTTCGTGACATTGACAAGTAGTACCAGCAACCCGAACGAGACCGCAATGGTGCCCCACAACAGCCACCGGCGATGGATGATGTATAGTACCCCACGCACATAGCGACGGCTCAGGCGGTTGAAGACCGCATTGAAAGCCTTGCGGAAGCGCGCCGCAAAATTGTTCTTCGTGTTTCCGTGCTCATCGGTATAAGGTTTCAGGAACAAAGCGCACAACGCAGGAGAGAGGGTGAACGCATTGATAGCCGAGATGCCCACGGCAACCGCCATCGTAATGCCGAACTGGGCATAAAAGGCTCCGGAAGTGCCGCCCACCATGCTACCGGAAAAAACACTGCCATGAATATAATGGTAGAGGTAAGTATGGCCGAAGATACCCCTTTCATGGCATCATCGGAGGCGAGAACTGCAGACTGATAGCCCTCGTCAAATTTCGCCTGTACCGCTTCCACCACCACGATGGCGTCATCGACCACAGTCCCTATGGCAAGCACAAGGGCGAACAGGGTAAGCAAGTTGATGGAAAATCCAATCATGGACATTACGGCGAATGTGCCGATGATGGATACAAAGATGGAAATCGTGGGAATAAGCGTGGACTTGATGTCCTGCAAGAACACATACACCACCACAATAACCAGAAGTATCGCCTCGATAAGCGTCCGTATGACAGAATGGATGGAGGCATACAGGAACTTGTTGGTATCGGTAAGTACCACGAATTCTGTTCCCTCCGGCAGGTCACGCTTCAAGTCATCGAGTACCTCATGAATTTCTTTGATGGTACTTGAAGCATTGGAACCGGCTTTCTGGTTAATAAGCATAATGGCAGCCGGACGACCGTTCACCTCGGTAGAATAATTATAGTTTCATCACCGAGTTCCACGTCGGCCACGTCTTCAGCTCAGTACATCGCCTCCGGGCTGGGACTTGATTACCAGTTCACCGAATTCTTCCGCCGTGGAAAGACGTCCGCGATACTTCATCGTGTATTCATTGGCCGTGGGATGGTTTGCTCCGAACGAACCGGTGGCAGCCTCGATATTCTGTTTCGCCAGAACTGAGGAAATATCATCGGGAATCAGTCCGTATTGAGCCATCTTGTCGGGACGCAGCCAGAGGCGCATACTGTAATTGGAACCGAACAGTTGCGCCTTGCCGACCCCGCTTATTCGTTTCAAGCGTGGCTCGACATTGATTTTCATGTAGTTGTTGAGAAACGTCTGGTCGAAACGGTCGTCGGGTGAGTAAAGCGCGAAAGTCATAAGTTCGGCATTCTGCTGTTTCTCTGTCGTGACACCGCTTTTGGTGGCCTCCGCCGGAAGCTGGCTCAACGCACCGTTTACGCGGTTCTGAACGTTTACCGCCGCCATGTCCGCATTTGCGCCCTGCTTGAAATAGATGTTGATGGATGCGTCTCCCGTGTTTGATGCGGTCGAGGTCATATAAATCATGTCCTCCACGCCGTTGATTGCTTCCTCAAGCGGGACGATTACCGCTTTCTGCACAGTTTCGGCATTTGCACCGGGATAGGTGCAGAATACGTTGACGGTCGGTGGTGCGATGTCGGGATATTGCTCCACGGGAAGGGCCTTCATTGCGATAATGCCCATCAGGACAATCACCACGGAGATAACACCCGAAAACACCGGGCGGTCTATGAAAAAGCGCAAGTTCATGGGGTTACGGTTTTAGGTGTGACAATCATTCCTTCCCTTACAAGTCCTACTCCTTCGCACACAATGGTATCACCGACAGAGAGCCCCTGCTTTACAACGAAGTGGTTGCCGTCGTTCAGAGGTCCGCTGTCAGGTAAGCGGCTTCACTCTTCCCGTTTTTAAGGCGGTAGGCGATAATTTTGTCCTGCAACTCGACAGTGGCGGTCATGGGAACCAGAATGGCATCCGTATTCAGTCCTTGCAGGATGACGTTGCCGATGGTACCGCTCAGCAGCTCGCGGTCGGGATTGGGGAACAGGGCTTTGATTTGTACCGCTCCGGTAGTAGGATTCACCACACCGCTGACGGTCTCTATGTGTCCCTTCTGTCCGTAGAAAGTGCCGTCATTCAGTTGCAGGCTGATTTCAGGCATTTTGGAAATCATCTTGTCAATTGATCCGTATCGCGCCCTGAGCTGACGCAGCTTGTTTTCGGAAACGGAGAAATAGGCGTACATCTCCGAATTGTCAGATACCACCGTGAACGGCTGTGCCATGTTGGGATTGACAAGTGCGCCGATGCGGAAGGGCAGTGTGCCTATCACGCCATCACTCGGACTTTTTATCTCGGTATATGAAAGGTTGTTGCGGGCATCCGTCTCCTGTGCCTTTGCCTGTTCGAGTTCGGCAAGTGCCACAGCCAGTTGATTCCGGGCAAGAGATAGTTCATAATCGGATATGACCTTCTCGTCAAACAAGGCTTGCTTGCCTTGCAGTTCGATTCGTGCCGTTTCAGTCTTGGCTTGTGCAGCGCTGACGTTGGCCTGCGCCGTGCGTAGTGCCGCCAGATAAGGCACTTGGTCAATCACGGCCAATACTTGTTCGGATTTCACCCATTCGCCTTCTTTTACACACAGGCGCTGATACGTCCCGAAATCTGGGGCATGATGTCCACATCCTGCCGTCCGCGGATGGAGGCAGAATACGTTTCCTGAAATTCAATAGGCCGGGAAGAAACCACCATAACGGGCAGTGTCTGTCCCGTTTCCTGTCTTTTCTGTTCCGGTTTGCAGGCTGCCAGTGAAGCAGCCATAAGGGTCGTTGCCGTGACACCGGCAATCCATGTTCGTCGATTCATCATCTGTTCTTATTGTTTTTCCATTCTTTATTCAATATCGCATAGATGCAGGTATCCTCATACCGTGGTGTACCGTCAGGATGACATATAAACGATATGAACTCTTTCATACATCCTTCACACCTCATTCCGAGACGTTCACACAATCTTTTCGACCGCAGATTATCGTCTTCGACAAATCCGTAAACACGTCGTGCGTCGGCATCACGGAAAAGGTAGTCCAAAAATCCTGTTGCCGCTTCATACGCCAATCCCTTGCCTTCGAAATGTTTGTTGAAATGCCAACCAATGCTATAAGTGTCAGTATATTCGCACAGAGCGAAAACATCACCGATAATAAAATCGTCCTCTCGCAGACATACGGCATAGCGCAGCATATCCTCGGAAGAATGGAAAATATAAGCCAATGCCGATTCTTCAGAATACAGACGGTCACCAACAAAGCAATTGACGCGTGGATGAGAAAGGTATTCCAACAAACCTGCGGCATCCTTCTTCTGAAAGTCCCTGATGATAAGATGTTCTGTTTTAATGATCATATATCGCAAATTTTAGATGCAAAAATACTTCGTACCCAATATGCTGACAATCGGAATACAATCGAAACGGAGAAAACCGCTTCCAGAACGACGAAAATAGCTTCCGAAATATCGGCTATCGCAAATCCTTCAATTTGTCGAATCGTATTATCCGGTCAGAGATTACCTGAGACTGCCGCATTCTCAGAAGTTCCTCGCGGGATAAAAACATGGTATCTCCCTCTATACTTCTTTTCGGCTGATGGCAATACCCGGCTTTCCAGAATCGAGAATACTTTGACCGATACCGCTCCACCGATAACTCTCCAGACCGAGCAAGTTCAAAAGCGTGGTATAGATGTCCACCTGTCCCATTACTTTTGTATGATACATTGCTATAGGAGAGTTTAATACAATAAAAGGTGTGAACTCGTTCTCCGAAACAATTCCTTTCCCTGCTTTTGTACGGCACAAATCTTTGCGATTGTCCGCCAGTCCTTCGTGGTCGCCGGTTATCACCACCATTGTCCGTCCGTATTCGGGACGTGTTCTCAGATATTCCACGAATTTCCCGATCGCCTCGTCCGTATAATGCGCCACGGTCATATAGTCAGCCATGACTTCGGGAATCCGATTGGAGAAATGGACGGTTTTTAGAGATTCTGGCATCTTGAACGGCGAATGACCGGAATATGTGACCATCTGAATAAATACATTTTCATCGGAACGCCAAATCTCCCCGTTTTCCATCTTTTCCCTGCATTGGCTGAAAAAAGCGTTGTCGCCCAACCTTTTCCGGTTTCCGAATGCTTCCGTCATCCGGAAATCAGGATAAGAGACAATGGTATCTATTCCGAAACTCCGGGCCACCGCCCCCTGATTCCATGTTTTTGTCTTATCCACTGTTAAAAGATAATTGCGAGTTCCCTTAAGTTCTTTCATTGCCTTGGGCAAAGTGTGGTATGTATTGAGAGGAAACCGGCAACTGTATGCGCCGGTCTGCAATGGCAACAGACCGGCGAGCACAAGCAACTGGGCATCAATGGAACGCCCTCCGTTGACTTGTGTAAGCACATGGGGGGCATACAGCGTGGACCGTTCTTTGAGAAGTTTATTGAGATAGGGTGTGATTTCCTGATTCTCAACGGTGAGATTCAGTACCCAGCTCTCCAGTGATTCGGCCAGAATAAAGATGCAGTTGTCCCTGGATGCAATGTCCGGCACAGGAACAAGCGCAGGTCTCTCCGAAAGCCAATTGTGAATTTCATGTTCCTGTTCTTCCGTTAGTTCAGGTAGTTCGTCGGCATAGTCAAAATAGAGTGTGCCGAACAGTGTATAAAGCGGCGGACCACTTGCGTGTCGATGGGCAGACGATTTCATGTTCCTATAGACTGTAAGGAAACCGCCTCGGATAGAAAGATTGACAGCCAACAGTGCACATAAAAATATGAGCAGTGTAAAATAAGCGTGTTTGCCAAACGGAAATATGATTTTCGACCGATGGTTTCTCCAAAGCATAAAAAACACGACAGCGGCAGTTGAAGCAGGAAATAGTCCGTCGCACCATCGGAATGAAGCTGCCACACTCGGTAGAAAATCGGTCAGATTTCCTGCCAATAGGTAACTTGATAAGGGAATGGCGGAAAAATAGCTCCGATAATATAACAAGTTGGCTACCATCCATATATCCAGAACCACCATGACAAGTATGCTTGCCGCTATACGTCTTGTCAATATGTAGGGAACGGACAAGACAAGCGTGGCTGCAAGAGCCGTGGCATACGACTCCCAACATGAGAAAGGTGTAAAGGTGGTGTAATAACACCATATTGCATTAAACAGGAGGAATTTGAAAAATACTCCCGCTATTGGAATGGCAGGCTGTATTCTGCTGCCTGCAACATTCCCTTCTTGTTTGTTAACAGTCATTGGCTAATTCAGTTTAGTGGAATTCTTCCTAATTATTTTTACTTCACTGGGAGCGATAATATCTTGTTTCATAAGATAAAATATATCACTACCGATTACTTCAACCTTGGCTGCTCTCAGAACAATCTGAAATGGTCGCGTTCACACTGAATACGTTTCATCATTTTCCTCTTCGCTTCATCTGCTGTTTCACGATGCGGCTGTCCCCCATTTCAAATGAATCCGATACGGTTTCTTCCGTATATTTCCTGCTTTTTCCACCAAACGTGTAAGTGATGCCTATGGTGATGTCCTGCATGGGTTCAATAAGGCGTGATATGTTCGTGAAATCCCTGGTGCTGGATACCGACTCCCAATACATTTTGCCACCATGACCTAAACCGCTCATGCCACTGATAGCCACATCCAGTTTGTCATTGAGGAAGGAGCGCGCGAGTGTTGCACTTATCATCATCATACCCGAATCGTAACCTTGGAGAGAGTACCGACGCGACATCCATTCCATATTACTACTCCACTTCAACTGCCAAGCAGATTCTGTTGCCACCCCAGATTCAGGTTACCATGCCAACCATAGTTGCAGGCATCAATCTCCCGGCTTCGCATGTCATTGTAGCCCACTTCTCCATTAAGCATCAAGCGGGCTGAACGTGTCGCGTTCCATGAAGCGTAAGCATTCAGCGATGTCTTGCGATTTCTGGCTATATTGCCAAAGGTGGTATTTATACGCCCGTCCTTCATTGAAGAATACCGGGCAATACCATCGTTACTCCATGAATGATTGAGGCTGATTCGCATTGCTAATGTGTTTGCTTTCAACGTATGTACAATAGCCAGATTATTGAGGTGCTGTGCTTTCAGGTTGGGATTACCATAGGAAAGCTGCGTAGGATCGGACTTATTGACGTATGGGTCGAGTTCTTTGATTCTCGGCCGACGTATGCGCATGGTGTAGCTCACGCCAAAAGTGCTGTTCTCCTTAGCTCTGGCAGTAAGAGTGACGGAAGGTACGAGGTCGCCATAGTGAAGCGAGAATTTACTCCCTTCACCCTTTAAATAGCGTGATTTCTGCCAGGTATGTTCATAGCGAAGCCCTTCCTTCAAGCCCAGCCAACCCCACTGAGCTTCCCATTCGGCATACAGGGCGGCTATGTTTTGATACTGTCGGTAGTGCATGGCAGCCGCCTTTTGTTCCACGAAGCTACCATTCAAAAAGCGCATTTCGGTAGCCCGGCTCTCTCCATGGTCGAAGGAGAACTTCACACCGGCGTTGAGCAGTTGATGCCGGGTAAGTGGAATGGTGAGGTCCGTGGTCAGGTTATGCTGGGTGGTGCGGTCGCAAATTTCTGTACGGATGTCCTTCACGGTGGAAGTGATTTCGGGGTGCAAGGAGGTGTCAAGGCCATCGTATCTGTTCTCTGTATCATTCCGGTTGGGAGCATGGCTTATCTGATAACTCGCAAACAGCCTGCCCTTGTCACCCCACTGACGTTGGTAATCGATGCCTCCATCTACTGAAATCTCGTTCATATTCATCTTCTGACTACCACTAAAAGCCATCCCCTGTCCCCATATTCCACCTGAGTAAAGATAGGTGGGACGGCTCTTCTCTTTTGTGGCAAACCAAGTCGTGGACATGGAAACATGGAGTGATTGGACGGAATCAATATCGTATCCCACACCTACTTCGCCCATTGAGAATGGCGTTTTCGATGAGGACTTTTGTCGCATCCATTGACGTGTCCCGTTGCCGGTTACGTCCGATTCGACAATGGTACCCGTTGAATACATATACTCTCCGTTCAAATTTACGTCATACGACCATTTGCCTTGTTGACCGGAGAGGCTGGCGTCAATTCCGTTGCTCAGAATACCTGTCAGGAGGTGCACGGAGCCACTTGTAGCTCCGTCATACCCGTCTTTCTCCAATGCAAATGCTTGTTTGGCACCACCTTTCTTGGTGGTGATGCAAAGGACACCTCCGGTTCCCTCTGCATCATACCGGGCACCTGGATTAGTGATAACTTCAATGTTCTTCACGTGGCTGGCAGGCATACTGCGCAACGTTTGTTTTGGATTGCGAGTGATGACAGTGCTCAATCTTCCGTCCACATAAACCTTGAACTGCGCGGAGCCGTTCACCATGATATTGTTTCGCCCGTCCACAGTCACCATAGGAACCTTACGCAGTATGTCCAATACACTGCGTGTCTTTGACTCCACATCATTACTCACCTGGTAAGTCACCTTGTCGTTTTTTAGTTTGACTATCGGGGCCTGGTGTACGATGACAACCTCCTCAAGGTTCTGTGTCGGGAATACAACCATCGTATCTGCCTTTTCCGCGCTTACTCCCTGTGCACATATCCTTATAGGTAATCCCAATCCTATAGCTGTTAGCAGGAATGCCTTTGCCGCCATGCCAACATTTGATTTCTTGCTATGCATTTGTACCAAAATATTTATGTTATTGGAATGAATGGCTACATTTTGCAGCCCGTAAATTCCGACTATCATTGACATTTATATATTCTTTCCAGCAGTTTACTGCCCAACAAGGGACGATAGTGTCCTGCCTCATAATAGTGATGGTAATCTTCTGTAAATTCGTTAATGCCGCTGAAATCATACACATTCTCTTTTCCGAAAATACTTTGCAAGATTTCTCTATCATTCGGGTGTAGTTTTTTCTGGTTATAATCCGGACTGATCAGGACATATATCGAGGTTCCATGTTGACGTAGAACTTCCATAATTTCATCCAATACCATCCGTTGCCTGTGAAATATGGCAGGTTCAGCTATAATTGCAGTGCCTTCTCGTTCGGGGAACTCATTTTTACGTTTTTCCCAATATTCCTCACCTTCCTGTTCTATCTGTTTCTCACGAGGATTGAACGCATCATTGTTCTTCGAATCACGTATCCTTCCATAAGGATTCATTCGCTTCATGTCCGGCTCTACATTTCCTGTTATGCGGTATTTCAGATATGGAAACAAGAAATCGGGCATTGCAAATGCCTGCATGAACTCCAGCTGTACGGCAAACGGATTACGTCCCGATATATCAGCTGGAAGTATATGGCTGGAACCCGTCAAGAGATCAAAACGTGAAAGGGAGGTCCGGTCGAGAATCATCAGTACGTTTTTTATTTCCGCACATTTATGGTCAAGGGTACGGAGTTTAAGGCTTATCGCTTCATACCCTCTGCATTGCCGAAAAGACGAATGGCGCGATCACCGGAATCAAGATATTTTTCCCATTCCCCACACCGGAATGCCATAGTACATGAATTGCCCAAGATAAAAGAATTGAAATGTACACTGTCATTATGATTCAAGTATATCTGCCAACCTACATGCTGTTCGTTGAGCATGACATCTGAATCATACAGGTCATATTTGCGAAGTACCATGAAAGGATCATCGTAAACATAAAGAGCAATCAAAGCCCAAAACGGCATGGCGAATAGCACCAACTTTCGGACAAGGCGCAGGAAAGCAGGTCGTTTGCAGAGGTTTGCTCCAGTAACAGTTTCCGGTATATTTTCCATCAGAATTGCAGATATATGAAGTTTTCCGTGCCGAACTTGCCATAAGCGAACACGGCAAACACAATTAAGTAATACACTATCCAGCGAAGCACGGCAGGCTGCTTTTCAAAACGAAGATGCAAGTCGCCTTTGGACATAAAAAAATCATAAAGTAGCATCAACAATAATGCGGCACCTGCCACGATGCAGATGTGGTCGGACATACCGATATTGATTTCTTTCCAGCTTACATGGATCTGAAAAGAGATATTCCGTAGGAAATAGAATGCGTCTGAAACGGACTGTGCTTTGAAAAACACCAGCGATATGGCAAAAATGAGGTAGGTGCGGATGACTGAGAGCGTGGCGAACAGCCGTTTGCCGATATGTTTCCTTACCCTATTCCGTATTCTTTCAGTCTTTAGTTCCCATACAATCACAAGCCCCTGTATAAGTCCATAGACGGCAAATGTCCATCCTGCACCATGCCATATGCCAAGAGCAATAAATGTCACCATGAGGCTTGCCACCACACCCCATTGCCCCCAACGGCGTGTGAACGATGACAGGGGAAGAAAAAGGTAATCCCGTACCCAGGAGGAAAGGGAGATGTGCCAGCGACGCCAGAACTCAGCCGTGGTTTGGGCGGCAAAAGGATGTGCAAAGTTGGGTGATAGTTTCAATCCAAACAGCATTCCTATCCCAATCGCCATATCCGTGTAGCCGGAGAAATCGGCATAAAGTTCGATGGGATAGAGAAGGCAGGCCATAAACAATTGTACGCCTGATGCGGTATGCATTGAATTGAACGCACCGTCAATATAAGGTGCTATATGGTCGGCAAGTACCATTTTTTTCACCAATCCCACCACAATCAGTCTCAAGCCGTAAGTCATCATGGAGTATGATGCCGGAGAGAGTCTTCGGACTTGCGGGAGCAAATTGGCGGACCGTTCAATGGGACCTGACAGGAACTTCATAAACAGAAGCATGTAAAGCAGGAAATCGATCGGACAACGTTCCGCCTTTTCTTCCTCCCAATAGACTTCCGTCAAGTAACCGATGGCCTGAAATGTATAGAACGACATTCCCAACGGGAAAATAAAACCTGAGTCTCCGGTTAACCGGTTGGCATACCTGAAACCAATCCAGCAGAGGATAAGACAGGATATGCTGCTCCAGTAAACCAAACAAGAACCTTTTTTCCCGCGGGCTTGCTCAACAAGTACTGCTGCGCCGTATGTAAAAAGGCTTACAGCCAGTGCCGTGAGAAGGAATACGGGATTGAAATATCCGATGAAAACTCCACTTGACGCAAGCAAAACAAATTTTTGTCCTTTATCACTGACAAAATGGTATAATGTGAAACAGAGCAGGAACAGCAGGATAAATTCAAGGGAGATGAACGACATTACTTTTCCTCCTATTCCTATTTGGCTTTATTCATGATGGTACGGCAAAGATCGCCCACATTTTTCAATTTCACTATCTCGCGAAACGAGAAACGCACGCCGAATTTATTTTCTATCTCGGTGATAAGTACCATATTGGTCAGTGAATCCCATCCGTCCACATCATGGCAGTGGTGCTTTCAGTCAATGTGATGTCGTCTCTCTTTAACACTTTTCTGAATATTCCGTTCAGTATTTCCAATAATTCTGTTGTTTCCATATACTTGATTGTTTCTTATTTATTGAGTGATGTACTTTAATAGTTGATTCCGGTCAATTTTATTACTATTATTTTGTGGAAAACAAGGGATGAAGTGAATACGCCGAGGCAACATATAAGAAGGCAGATGGCTTTGCATATACCGTTCGAGGCTTTCCGTATCCTCTGCATCCTTCTCTAAGGCAAGATGCAGTTCGCAACCTCTGTCAGTAGTATAAACCGGCAACACCATAGCGTTACAGGTATGCTTGTAAAACGCTTTAACGTGGTATTCGATTTCACCCAATTCGATTCTGAAGCCTTGTAGCTTTACTTGTGTGTCTTTACGGCCACAATAAATGATATCTCCGTCAGCATCTGCCTGACAGAGATCTCCGGTACGGTAATAAAGTTTTCCAAAGGGAGTCGTAACAAAACATCCAGCGGATTTTTCGGGAGCGCGCCAATATCCGCGCATTAGCTGCGGTCCGGCAATCCACAGTTCACCGGTCTTTCCGGCGGGAAGTTGCTTGCCCGAAGGGGATGCAATCATATAGTCCATACCCGGAAAAGGTTTCCCGATTGCCGCCAAACCGTTATAATGTTTGGCTCCTTCAACCGGGATGATATAAGAAGTGCAGTAGATAGTGGCTTCGGTTGGTCCGTAGAGGTTGATTACTGTGGCATTGGGGATGCAAGTGCGAAATTCATCGAGCAGATTCACGTCAGTGGCTTCGGCGGTAACTATGAGATAGCGTAGGTCCGGAAAACAAATTTCCCCGAAATAAGGACGTGATAACCGAAGTACGGAAGGTGCCATTGCCGCAAATGTAAGACGGTGACGTTCCATGATATCCAGTACATGCAGATATTTCATTCCTTTCTGCGGAACGGCATAGACACACGCCCCGAGGGTGAGGGGATAAAGGAACGACACGACTGAAACATCGAATGTCAGTTCGAACATCTGAAGCATACGGTCGTTTTCGTCTAACTCCCATCCTAAAGCACAGTAAGCCTTGTAGAAAGCATTCAGGTTCCTTCGGGATATAGGAACACCTTTGGCTCGCCCGTACTTCCTGATGTAAAGATAATGTAAGCAGCACATCGGGATTAACTTCACACAACGCCATGCCGGAATGCAAAGTATGTCGATAAGAGGAGATACATACCCGTCCTGCATTGATTTCAGGTGGAAGTATATTATCGTTTTCTCCACTGTAAAGCAACAGACCAATGCCGGATTGCCGGGCTATACGACAGTTGCGCTCTGCCGGATAATCAGGATGCAACATGACGTAAGTTTTTCCGGAAAGTAGCACAGCTAAAATGGATGCGTAGGTTTCCATACGATTTTCTGCGGTGATGCCAATAATGTCTTCTTTGAGATTTCTCAGTGTTTCACAAATGCTCCATGCCAATCCGAACAACTCCTGATAGGTATAAGTCTGGTTGTCAAGAACCAGTGCCGGACGCATGGCATAATGATTCGAGGCTCGGACAATAGCAGCCAGCATATCTGCATCATTTATCTTCTTCATAATTTGTATTGTTTCTATTTATATTTTCTTGTTCTGTTTGCGGTTCATGCAACACTGCTTTTTCTTTTGTGGATACTGGTTTGGTACCAAGCATCCACAAAAAATGAGGAAAAGGCAATACCAATTTCACTGTGTTTCCGTTTTTTGTTGTTTCCATTTTTCTCTTCAGTATAATGTAACTATTCTCTTTTGAAAATCTGCCTTTGGGAGAATGCGTTGATGACACCAGAAGTTCCAACAGTTTTTCAGATGACTCTTGTTCTTCTTTTATAAGTCTCAAAGGAAATTGGTTCTCCATCATTGCTTTATTTCTCTATTGGATTGAAATATCTCATTAACTCAGCAGACTGTCCAAAATTACTTACAGGAACAACTGGAACAAAAAAGAACCTGTCTGAAACGGCAAAAACAATTTCCGAAACGGAGTTTTTAAACATTGAAAATAAAATTAATATAAACGCTTATCTTATAAACAAAAGCAATATCGTTACCTTGTGAAGAATGTACTTCTAATACTCACTTTGATTAAAGAAACCGTACAAAATGGTCA
>ENA-OQAA01000904-OQAA01000904.1-human-gut-metagenome-genome-assembly--contig:-NODE-904-length-17773-cov-2.065171_pt1 | contig 17773 bp, 23 predicted proteins | sample MGYA00242489_ERZ504515 | MGnify/ENA primary metagenome ERZ504515 (study PRJEB26092, sample SAMD00036237) | human gut metagenome | host: Homo sapiens | study: EMG produced TPA metagenomics assembly of... | reverse complement strand
TCGGAAGCTTACAATGAGACGACTCGCACTTACTCTTTCCGAATCTCGCCATTAATTGAATATCAGATAGAGAAAGATCCGGATAAAGATATGGCGTTACTTATCATACCGGTTGATTGGACTTATACCCAAAGTAACAATTATGGTAGCGTACAAACAATCACAACCGCAATCACGAACTATTTGGCCCCTTCAGGAGTAAAAATACGGAAAGATGAAGAAGTAATGAAAATCGGTATCACTTCATGTAAATATGCCAGATAATAAAAAGTATTCATACAAAAAAGACGAGAAGAAGAACATCTCGCTTTTTATGCACTGTTCCAAAGCAAAAAATAACGGGCCCCCTAAAGGACCCGTCACTCTCCAAAAATAGTCTAGTCAAATCAATTAACGACTTATTTCTTCGCCGCCTTCTTTTTTAATTTATCTAATTCTTTCTGTAGACTCTCGATCTCCTCTCCTTGATTCTTAATCGTAGAAAGCAATGAATTCAATTCCTCATTCTCTATGTTTTCCGGGAATTCCGCATTCACACGAACAATGAAATCGGAAAGAACATTCATATAGTTATTAAATGCGTCATACGGATTATCGTAAGGGCTAAAGCTCCCTGTCCCATATGCTTTGTACTCATATAATAGAAATGGTCACTGCTCTGCAGATAGTACCAGTCCTGACGGATACGACGAGTCTGAGACAAACGAACACGCTCACCGATCTCGTTAATCTTACGGAATGCTTCCTGCTGCAATACATTTCCTAACCAAGAACTACAATCTCTCTCCTCATCTACCCAAGAGATCGGATAAGGAACGGAGATAGAATCTACCGGCTTGATCAATGTAAATACTTCCGATGGAGTAGAGAAACTAATACCCTTATCTGCGGCAAAGCGAGGCAAAGCCTTGAAGAACTCAAAAATACCGGTTGAAGCTGGATGCAAAGATCCCAGCACCTCATAATTCATAAACAAATTAATGATTTGCTCTGAATCCGGAGTAGCAGCGATCCATGACATATACTTATCGGCTGTCAAAGGATACTCATTCCAACTATAATCACTGAAACGGTTCGATAAATCCTCGCTGAAACGGTCATTCTTCAATAATAAACTCAACTTCGGAGCTACGCAAGAAGAATACATATAGTTCGGACTCTTCCAACCTAAGATATGCTTAGCACCCTCCGTCAACATCCCCTTATAGCCCATCTCAGAAACCATAGCGGAAATATCATCCGAGTAAATCAACTCCGTATTACGGAACACTTTCGGTTTAACCCCGAATAAAGTCTTGATCTTATCTTCTTGTTTCTTTACTTGATGCTTGAACTCCTCCGGATCTCCCAAGGAAGAAAGAGAATGAGCATAAGTCTCAGACAAGAATTCCACATTCCCCGTAGCCGCCAATTCCTTAAAGCTATCGATCACTTCCGGAGTATAAATCTCCATCTGCTCCAACGCTACGCCGGAAATAGAGAACGCTACCTTAAACTTACCACCACTGGTCTTAATCATCTCCAAAATAGTCCGGTTTGCCGGCAAGTAACATTGTTCAGCTATACGATGGATAATCTCCTCATTCTGGAAATCATCGTAATAGTAATGGTCGTTACCTATATCGAAGAAGCGATATCTTTTTAAACGGAACGGCTGATGTATTTGAAAATAAAAGCAGATCGTTTTCATAATATTGTTTGTTTTATTTTTGTCTTGTCGTTAATTTATTTGTTACCTATCACATTGTCGTAAATACGACGAACCTTTTGTCCGGCATACTCCCATTTGATATTATCCACCTCTTTCTTACCTTCCACTTTCAAGAACTCATGCATGGCAGGATAAGTAATAATAGAATACATGGCATCCGCTAACGCCTCAATATCCCAATAATCCACCTTAATCGCATAATCCAAGATCTCGGCGCAACCGGATTGTTTAGAAATGATAGAGGGTACACCACATTGCATGGCTTCCAACGGAGAGATACCAAAAGGCTCGGAAACCGAAGGCATCACATATACATCACTGGCTTTCAACACCTCATAGACCTGCTTACCCTTCATAAATCCAGTAAAGTGGAAACGATCTGAAATATTACGTGCCGCAGCCAAACGAATCATTTGATCCATCATATCACCACTACCAGCCATCACGAAACGTGCATAAGGAGCCTTAGCCAAAACCTTTGCGGCAGCCTCAACGAAATATTCCGGCCCTTTCTGCATCGTGATACGACCTAAGAATGTAATAACCTTATCCTTTACACCCTTTTTATCTGGGATCGCTAAAATCTCAGGACTTAAAGGCTCTACGGCGTTATGTACGGTCGTTACCTTAGAGGGATCTTGATGATATTTCTCAATCACCGTCTGACGAGTCAAATTACTCACCGTTATGATATGGTCTGCATTGTCCATACCATTCTTCTCAATCGCATAGACATCCGGATTCACATTACCGCGACTACGATCGTAATCCGTAGCATGAACATGGATGACCAAAGGCTTACCACTCACATTTTTAGCGTGAATACCCGCCGGATAAGTCAACCAGTCGTGCGCATGGATGATATCATACTCTTCCGTACGAGCGATTACTCCCGCAACGATCGAATAGTTATTGATCTCTTCCAGAAGATTATCCGGATAACGTCCGGAAAACTCAAGGCACCCTAAATCAGTCACATGACGATAACTGAAATCCGCATAAATATGATCCCTGTACTTATAATACTGGTCAGCGTTCATTCCTGCTTTGGAAACCCGTTGCTGCACATATTCACGGTCAACATCCTTCCAAACAATCGGAACTTGGTTGACACCCACTATCTTTAGAAAGCTCTGGTCTTCATCGCCCCAGGCTTCGGTATACAAAAAGTAATATCCATATCGGGCTGCATTGCCATGCCTCGTGTCAAACCGAAACTGGCCGTTCCTAAACCGCCCAAGATATGAGGAGGAAATTCCCATCCAAACATTAATGCTTTCATAATGGTACTTAGTTTTATTCGGCGTTATACTTCTTCAACAAATCCACAACACGGAGGATAGCCGCAACATTCATCGCAAAAGAGACAGCTCCACGTCCGGTAAACGGTGGGTTACCATCAAACAATTCCGGGATCGTCCCGATACAGTGTAATGACATCTCCTCCTCCAAGCTTATCAACATACGTTCAGCAAAAGCAACGCCACTCTTTCCGAATACACGCAAATAAGCTTCCAAATAGGCGCCTAACAACCACGGCCAAGCAGTACCTTGGTGATAAGCCAAATCTCGTTCATATTGCGGCCCCACATAATACGGGCGATATCCTTCGCTCTTCGGCTCAAGGAACGCAAGCCCTTCGGGGTAAGCAACTCTTTCGTCACGATATCCACCACGGCACGTTTCTGCATCCTCGTCAATGGGGAATAAGGCAATGCCACAGCGAAAATCATATTAGGCCGTACGCTCCAATCTACCGTAGAACCATTCACGGAATCGAACAAATAATTATACCCGTTCACAAAGGTTTCCGGGAACGATTTATCCATCGACTTGATAATCGGATCAATACCCTCGACAGGTACTCCCCCCATCAATTCCGTATAGAAACAAAGAGCATTATACCAAAGAGCGTTAAATTCCACTATATAACCGGAACGAGTTACGACAGGTTTCCGTTTACGGTAGAATTCATCCAAGTAATCGCCTTATCTTTTCCATTAGCGAAAAGTAAACCATTCTCCATCAATTTCATATCGGGATGTTTCTGGTCCCGTATATAATCGATAACCTCTTTCACGAAATCGCCGTATAGCTCACGTGCCTTTTCAACGCCCTCATGTTTAGCATACTGTTGGATCGCCCAGATCGCCCATAAAAAGACATCCGGATGCTCGATCTCACGAATCACCGCATCGAAACGCCCATTCTCCATATACGCCCGCATCGCCGGCATCGCCGTATGCATGATCTTCTCAAAAACGAACCGGATCATCGATAGACAACGTACTACCCGGAAGAGCTACGAACAAATCTCTCGCACGTACTTTAAACCATGGATAGCCCGCTAATAGATAAGCGTCGTCTTCCTTGGGACGAAAATAAAATTGCTGAGCGGAATTCTTCAAGCAATTGAAGAAGCTAGTACGAGGCGTACGAGCTACGACCTCATTCTCATACAGTGCCTTCAAGCGGGTAGTTGCCACTGCACTATCGCCAGCGCTGAAAATAATAGTCTCACCTTTTTTGATAGGGACCTCGAAATATCCGGGAACATACAAATCCTCCTGATAAGGATATCCCCTCTCTTGTTCTTTCGGATACTCGATGCCATTGTACCAATACGGCTCATACACAAATTTAACTTTCTTGTTAAATTGCATATACAGTTCCGGATAACCGGGATACATACATGTCTTGATTCCGTTTGTGACTTCCTCGTAAGATTGGTTCACGTTACCATTGGCTTGCGTTAAGTTCTTCACACTACGGAAAGCGAGGAAAGGACGGAAACGTAAGGTCGTAGCGGAATGAGCATCTTCCAACGTGTACTTGATCATGATACGATTCTCGTACATGGAAAACACTTTCTCTTTCGAGAAGATCACACCTCCTACACGGTAAAGCGTACGAGGTACTGTCTCTGAGCTATACTCGCGGATGTACTTATGTCCCTTGGGACTGAAATTATCACCTGCATATTTATGCAACCCAAGATTAAATTCGGCACCATGTTGAATTACCGTCTCATCAAAAGAAGACAGTAACACATGGTTGTCATCATCAATCGCAGGCACAGGCATAACGAGTAGTCCGTGGTATTTCCTGGTATTACAATCAACAACAGTAGTGCAGTGATAGGCTCCCAAACGGTTGGTTCGAAGCACCTCACGAGTCAGCGACTCTTCCAGGTTTATCATTACTGTTTTGTCAAATTTAAGATAACTCATATGTGTATTTGGGTTTTAAGTTACTTTCTTTAATATCAAAATGAAATTATTTTCGTTTCTGAGAATCAAAAGTATTATTTAATAACTAAAAAAACAAACTGTCTTTTATATTTATTTAGAAAAAAAGGCATCCTTCTTCTACGATAAACTTATAGATCAAGACTTTAAAAAGAAAGGTGCTCTAAAGGAGTGTTTTCAAACATATAAATTTTTGTTAAATCAATCCTATTATCATATTCATCAAAGCTCAAAATCAAGGTACAGCCCCCCGAAAACAAGCCTCGGTTTAGTCATAGGAAATGTTCTATTTTTCATTTTAAATCAATCTGAATATAAAAACAGATGCCTATAATGTTCCTGTGATTAAAATGCCTACCTTTGCGGAAATTTTACAAACAATTTTTAATATGAGGAAGTTATTATATAATGTAGTAATTTTATTAAGTGCAATTCAAATGACACACGCAGCGAATAACCCTTTCTTCGGGAAGTTTAAAACACCGTTCGAGACCCCTCCTTTCGATAAGATCAAGATCGAGCATTATGAGCCCGCTTTCGACGAAGGAATCAAGCAAATGGAAAAAGAGGTGCAAGAGATCGCCAATAACCCGCAACCGGCTACTTTCGAGAATACGGTAGTAGCTCTGGAACGTAGCGGCAAATTATTGGAAACAGTCTCTTCTGTTTTTTTTAATGTATTAGGGGCAGAGGCTAACGACGAGATGATGGAAATCTCGCAACGTGTCTCCCCGAAGTTATCCCAAACCTCCAATAACATCTTCTTAAATGAGAAGCTACTTGCTCGGGTCAAATCAATCTATGATAAAAAAGAACAATTGAACCTTTCTACCGAGGATGCTAAATTGCTGGAAGACCTTTATGAGTCGTTTAAAGCGAATGGGGCTACGTTAAATAAAGATGACAAGGAAAAATACCGCAAGCTAAGTATGGACCTAAGCATGTTAACCTTGCAGTTCGATCAAAACGCCTTGAAAGATAAAAACCGGTTCGAATTACTAATAACGGACGAGAACGAACTATCCGGTTTACCCGAAAGTGCTCGTGACGCAGCGGCCATGTTAGCCAAAAGTAAAGATAAAGACGGATGGTTATTCAATCTCTCGGCTCCGAGTTACATTCCATTCATGCGTTATTCCGACAAGCGTGATTTGCGAGAGAAAATGTATCGTGAATACATGAGCGTAGGAAATAAAGGGGATGAGTTCGACAATAAGGACATTATCAAAAAGATCGTTAATATCCGCCTAGAGATCGCCCAGTTGATGGGATTCAAGAATTACGCCGAATATGCGCTGGAACACACAATGGCTAAAAACTCAGCGAACGTATACAAATTATTGAATCAGTTACTCGAAGCTTATAAACCGATAGCGATCAACGAATACAATGCGGTAGAAGGATTTGCGTTAGGTACAGAGAAAGAGAATATCACCGTTATGCCTTGGGACTGGAGTTATTATTCCGAGAAGTTACGGGATATCCGCTTCAAGGTAAACGACGAGATGACTCGCCCTTATTTCGAGTTAAGCAACGTAAAGAAAGGCGTATTCGGATTAGCTACCCAGCTCTACGGTATCACCTTTAAGGAAAACAAGAAAATCCCGGTTTATCATCCGGAAGTAGACGCTTACGAGGTATACGATGCCGATGGTAAGTTCCTTGCTATCCTTTATACGGACTTCTTCCCTCGTGACGGAAAACAATCCGGCGCTTGGATGAACAATATCAAGGCTCAATACAAAGATAAAGACGGAAAAGATAGCCGTCCTCAGATCGTTATCGTGATGAACTTTACCCGTCCGACAGACACGAAGCCCTCTTTGTTAAGTTTCGACGAGGTGAACACACTCTTGCATGAGTTCGGGCACTCCTTGCACGGCATGCTAGCGCAAGGAACATATTCCAGCCTTTCGGGAACCAGCGTTTATCGTGATTTCGTAGAATTACCTTCCCAGATCATGGAGAACTGGTTGACTGAAAAAGAGTTCTTAGATCAGATCGCCGTTCATTACCAGACCGGAGAGAAAATCCCGCAAGAGATGATACAAAGCTTGGTAAACGCCTCAAACTTCAACGCTGGCTACCTTTGCTGCCGCCAATTAAGCTTTGGCTTGCTGGATATGGCATGGCATACGTTGGAGCAACCTTTCGACGGTGACGTAGCGGCATTCGAGAAAAAAGCTTGGGCTCCGACCGTAATCATGCCGGAAGTACCGGAAGCCTTGATGGGCACAAGCTTCGGACATATCTTCTCCGGAGGATACGCGGCTGGCTATTACGGATATAAATGGGCCGAGGTATTAGACGCCTGACGCTTCTCCGTTTTCAAATCGAAAGGAATCTTCAACAGGAGGTCGCGAAATCTTTCCGTGACAATATCTTATCCAAAAGGTGGAACAGAAGATCCTGCCGTGTTATACAAGCGTTTCCGTGGACAAGAGCCTACGATAGACGCCTTATTAATCCGTAATGGTATTAAGAAGTAATAATTTACCGGGCGATAAGCCCGGTAAATCTAAATAATCACTACCTTTGTGTCTGGATTAAAAGACAAAAGAGTAAACAAATGTGCGAGAAAACAGAAAAACAGCACGAATTAGATAAACGTTACCTGCGAATGGCCGCTATCTGGCCGAGAATTCGTACTGTAAACGACGCCAAGTGGGCGCATTATTAGTAAAAGATAAAATGATCATATCCGACGGATACAATGGAACACCCGCCGGTTTTGAAAATGTTTGCGAAGACGAGAACAATGTCACCAAGCCTTATGTTCTACATGCGGACTAACGCCATCACAAAAGTGGCAGCCTCATCGAACAGCAGTAAAGGAGCGACCATTTATGTTACCTCCTCCCCTTGCATTGAATGCGCGAAATTAATCATACAATCCGGGATCAAGCGAGTGGTCTATTCCGAGAATTATCGAATAGCGGACGGCTGCGAATTATTGAAGCGTGCCGGTATCATAGTAGATATATAGATTTGAACGAATAAATAAAACGTTTTTATGGATAAAAACAAAAGACTGACCGTATGGCTCCCGGTTATCATCGCAGCTAGTATCGCTTTAGGTATCTTTATTGGGAACCATTATTTATCTATCAGTCAAGGAAAAAAACGGTCCTACTCCAGCGGCAACAAGATAAATGCCATCTTGGACATTATCGACGAGCAATATGTTGACACGGTTAGCATGTCTAAGTTGGTAGAGAGTACGATCCCGAAAATATTCAGTGAATTAGACCCTCATTCTGTATATATCCCCGCGGAAGACGCTTCCGTGGTGAATGAGGAGCTGGAAGGTTCTTTCAGTGGTATTGGCGTATCATTTAATATGCAAACCGATACGATCCTAGTGATTAGCGTAATTAGCGGCGGTCCCGCAGAGAAAGCAGGTTTACTGCCCTTCGACCGGATCATCTCGATCAATGATTCTATTTTTTCCGGAAAGAAAAAGAACCAAGGAGAGATCATGAAGACACTTCGGGGCGCAAAGAACAGTACGGTGAAACTAGGCGTACAGCGAGGGAATTCTCCTGAGTTGCTCTATTTTGACGTAACCCGTGGAGATGTCCCTGTTAATTCGGTCGATGTTTCTTATGAGGCGGCTAAAGGTATAGGTTACATCAAGGTTAGCAAATTCGCCCGGAATACTTATAATGAGTTCATCACGCGATCGCCAAGCTGAAACAAGCGGGCTGTACCTCTTTCGTGATCGACTTACGGGGTAATACCGGCGGATATATGGATGCCGCTATCAATATGATTAACGAGTTTATGCCGGAAGGACGCTTGATCGTCTACACGGAAGGTAAGTCGTTCCCCCGTTCCGACGTATACGCGAACGGAACCGGAACTTGTAAAGACGCCCCAATCGTAGTATTGACCGATGAGATCTCGGCTTCCGCCAGTGAAATATTCTCCGGAGCGATTCAAGATAACGACCGTGGTACGATTATCGGACGAAGAACGTATGGCAAAGGTCTGGTACAAACTCAAATGTCATTGAGCGACGGTTCAGAAATGCGATTGACCATCGCTCGTTATTACACGCCGTCCGGTCGCTGCATCCAGAAGAAATATGAGATGGGTAATACGGACGCTTACGACCAAGATATCTATAACCGATATATGCACGGCGAGTTTGACTCGGCCGATAGTATCAAGATGGATGATTCCTTAAAATACCAGACCGTAGGCGGACGTACCGTATACGGCGGGGGCGGTATCATGCCAGATATCTTTATCCCTCGTGATACGAGTGGCGTTACCTCTTACTACTCTAATGTGGTAAATAGCGGCGTGCTTTACCTGTATGCGCTCGAGTACTCAGACCGCCATCGGGAGAAACTAGGCTCATTCAAGACTTGGGAGGAATTATATAATTACTTGCAGCAACAACCGCTCCTTTCCGATTTCGTGAACTTCGCGGCTACCAAGGGCATCAAGAGACGTCCCACATTAATTAATATATCCGGCAAGTTAATCGAGAACCAATTGCAAGCGTATATCGTAAGGAATTTCTTCGACGAGGCGGGCTTCTACCCCATTTTCCTAAAAGATGACGTTACCTTATTACGTGCGATCAAGATCTTGCAAGAGGGAAAATCCGTGCCGAATGCGGAACTATTAAAACAATCAGCGAATGGAGACTTACACAGCCAAGCAGGCCCTACGAAAAGATATGGCCTCTCGAAAGAAAGAATATTCGAGGATTACCTTGTGCGAGCTATCGGATAAGATCATGAACCACTTGGAACAGACGGAACTGTTCCAAGCGGCTTCTTGTATCGCCCTTTATCACGCTATAGCGGGAGAAGTGCAGACCGCCGGCTTTATCGAGAAATGGTACCAAAAGAAAAAGCTTCTGTTGCCCTTGATCGTTGGTGATGATTTGAGATTGCTTCTTTACGAAGGACCGGAATCCTTAAAACCCGGACCTTTCGGGATATTAGAGCCTAAGGCGGACGGCATAGAAGTTCCAAAGAATGAGATCGACTTGATTATCGTGCCCGGAGTCGCCTTTGATAAAGACAAGAACCGCATGGGACGAGGAAGGGGATTCTACGACCGCCTTCTTTCCACGCTCAACGCTCCCAAGGTTGGCATATGCTTCGGGTTCCAGATGATACCGCAAGTCCCGGTAGAGCCACTCGACAAGAAAATGGATTACGTAATAACAGAAGACACCATCTATTGATCTCTCCGCAGAATATATACTTACTGGTCAAGCCATATATACTTACCGGGACTGGGCAGTATATGTTACTTGACCCAGTAAGTAATATTGCGAATGGTAAAGCCACACTCAATGAAAAACGATATTGGTAATGACCGAGGCACCCGCGTAATCATTCAAGCTTTTCACCAACCGTTCCCGGCAAAGCGTCAACTCGCTACGAAGTACGGAGGAAGTCAATGAGACATGAAGCACCTTATCACGTACATATATATTACGTGTGTACTGCATGATCGTAGGCCCTAAAACTTCTCCCCACGCACGTTGGACCCGGATCTCCATCATTTTCTCGTACAACTCGGTATTATCCTCGAAAAAGTCACGAAGCACCTCACCCAATGTCTGTGTATTTCTTCTCTGCATCCTTATTCCTCCATAGGTTGTACCTCGCCACGTTCCACACGGAAGAGGCATAGTCATGATTCATAGCCAATAAGATCTCATCCAGATACTTCCGGTTCGTATCCGTAATAAAAATCTGCCCGAAGCCATTCTCGCTGACCAGTTTGATGATCTGCTCCACACGGCTAGCGTCCAGCTTATCAAAAATATCATCCAACAGCAAGATAGGTGTAGTCTGTCCCCGTTTATTTAGGAAAGCGAACTGAGCGAGTTTCAAGGCGATCAGATACGTCTTATTCTGTCCTTGCGAACCAACCCGGCGAATCAGGTACCCGCCCAACGTCATTTCCAGCTCATCCTTATGGATACCGGAAGAGGTATAGCCCAATATACGATCCCGTTCCCGGCTCATCGCCAATTTACCGGCAAGCTCCGTTTCCTCCAATTGCGAGATATAATGTAGCCCTACCTCCTCGGCAGAGCCGCAGATCGTCTGGTAGTACTCATTAAAGATCGGGGTAAAATCCTCCACCAGTTTTTTCCGCTTCTCGTAAACGATTTGGCCGTACATACCCAGCTGCATCTCCAATACCTCATAAAGAGAGGCATCCATGCTCTGATCTTTCAGCAACGTATTCCGTTGGAGCAACGCTTTATTATATTGGATAAGCGCATGCAGATAAGGCTTGTCCTGCTGCGAGATGATTAAGTCCAGAAAACGGCGTCGCTCATCGCTTCCCCCCCGGATCAAGTCGGCATCAGCCGGAGAGACCATGACCAACGGTAATAGGCCGATATGCTCGGACAGCTTGTCGTACTCCTTCTTATTCCGTTTGAACTGTTTGCGTTGCCTACGCCGCATGGCACAGAAAATCTCCTCCTCACGTCCCTCATAATCATAGTTACCCTGCACCACGCAAAGATCTTGATCACTGTTTATTATCTGGCTATCAGGCGTATTGACATGACTCTTGCAAAACGAGAGATAATGAATAGCATCCAATAGATTCGTCTTCCCCATCCCGTTATTGCCGAAAAAGCAATTCATCTTGGGCGAGAAAATAACCTCGGACTGAAGTATATTTTTGTAATTGAGAACAGAAAGCTTCTTTAGTATCATCTAAACCGTATTAATCGTACAAAATTAAAAAATATACTTCTAAGTATAGATTATATCAGCAAAAAAAACTACTTTTGCGCTTTGAATCGCCAACCGTATGGTATGGCTTAAAATCAGCGATAAAATTAATAAATAACTATAACACATTATGGCTACTAAAGAAAAGGACACCAACAAGGAGTTAGAAGTAGAAGAGATTGTCTCCAAATCGGAGCAATTCATTGAAAACAATTCAAAGAAGATTATTTACGGTATAATAGCTGTCGCACTCGTTGTTGGAGCTGTTTTGGGAATCAAGCATGGTTATTTAGTTCCTCTGGAGAAAAAAAGCCGCCGCCGCCATGTTCAAGGGCGAGCAATACTTCGCCAGAGATTCTTTCGCCTTGGCTTTAAACGGCAATGGAGCTGACTATGAAGGTTTCGAGGCTATCATCGACCAATATGGAAGCACGGACGCCGGAAACTTGGCGAAGGCTTACGCAGGTATCTGTTACTACAAGATGGGCGATACACAGAAGGCGCTCGATTTATTGAAATCTTTCAGCGGAAAGGACCAAATGGTATCTCCGGCGGTTACAGGCTTGATCGGTGATTGCTACGTGAACATGGGTAATACGAAAGAAGGAATCAGCTATTTCGAGAAAGCCGCTAAGGAGGCCGACAACGAGGTAATCAGCCCGATTTACTTGAAGAAGGCCGGTATCGCTTACGAGAACTTGAAAGAGTATGACAAGGCTGTAAAGGCTTACACGACTATCAAGGACAAGTATTACACTTCCATGGAGGCATCCGATATCGATAAGTATATCACCCGTGCTTCGGCAGGAAAATAAATAAACAGTATATTATATAGTATAACAGAGGATGTCTCGGTCAAACAAGGCATCCTCTTCTTTTAAAGAGACAAGTATGGCTACAGCTTATCAGAATTTATCCGAGTACGACTTCAACAGCGTACCTGATGCTTCAGAGATGAACATCGGCATCGTAGTTGCTGAATGGAACAAGAACATTACCGAGAAGTTATTGGAAGGTGCTTGCAACACGCTTGAAAAGCACGGGGTGAAACCGGAGAACATCGTAGTTAAACGAGTTCCGGGTAGTTTTGAACTGACTTTTGGAGCCAAAAGATTGGCCGAGACTAAAGAATTAGACGCTGTGATCGTTCTGGGATGCGTCGTAAGAGGCGATACGCCACATTTTGATTACGTTTGTTCCGGCGTTACGCAAGGCATTACAGAATTGAATTTAATGTACGATATTCCTTTCATTTTCGGCCTGTTAACTACCGACACCATGCAGCAATCCGAGGATCGTGCGGGAGGTAGATATGGCAATAAAGGGGACGAGGCAGCGGTTACCGCAATAAAAATGGTAAATTTTTCTGCCTAAACGCTTGCAGGTTTCAAAATAAATCGTACCTTTGCACTGCAATTAAGAACAAGGGGGCAGTTACCAGAGTGGCCAAATGGGGCTGACTGTAACTCAGCTGGCTTTCGCCTTCGGTGGTTCGAATCCATCACTGCCCACACGAATGAGACAAAGGAGAGAATCGGTTGGTTCATTCGGTCTTGCGGAAGTAGCTCAGTTGATAGAGCATTAGCCTTCCAAGCTGAGGGTCGCGGGTTTGAGCCCCGTCTTCCGCTCTTATAAGTTGCCTGTGTAGCTCAGCGGTAGAGCACTTCCTTGGTAAGGAAGAGGTCCCGAGTTCAAGTCTCGGCACCGGCTCAATTGAAAATTGAACATGATCATTAATCAAATAAAGAACAATTAAGTTATGGCAAAAGAGAAATTTGACAGATCGAAACCACATGTGAACATTGGTACGATTGGTCACGTTGACCACGGTAAAACAACTTTGACAGCTGCTATCACAACAGTATTGGCAAAGAAAGGTCTTTCAGAGTTGCGTTCATTCGATTCTATCGACAACGCTCCTGAAGAAAAAGAGAGAGGTATCACAATCAACACTTCTCACGTAGAGTATCAGACTGCAAACCGTCACTATGCTCACGTAGACTGTCCGGGTCACGCCGACTACGTAAAGAACATGGTAACTGGTGCTGCTCAGATGGACGGTGCTATCATCGTAGTTGCTGCTACTGATGGTCCTATGCCTCAAACTCGCGAGCACATCCTTTTGGCTCGTCAGGTAAACGTTCCGAGATTGGTTGTATTCATGAACAAGTGTGACATGGTTGACGACGAGGAATGTTGGAATTGGTTGAGATGGAGATGAGAGAGTTGCTTTCATTCTATCAATTCGATGGTGACAACACTCCGATCATCCGTGGTTCTGCTCTTGGTGCATTGAACGGTGATGCTCAATGGGAAGATAAAGTAATGGAGTTGATGGAAGCTTGTGATACTTGGATTCCTCTGCCTCCGCGCGAAATCGACAAGCCGTTCTTGATGCCGGTTGAGGAGTATTCTCAATCACTGGTCGTGGTACTGTTGCTACAGGTCGTATCGAGACAGGTATTGTTAAGGTTGGTGAGGAAGTTCAGATCATCGGTCTTGGCGCTGCTGGTAAGAAATCTGTTGTTACAGGTGTTGAGATGTTCCGTAAGTTATTGGATCAAGGTGAGGCTGGTGACAACGTTGGTTTGTTGCTTCGCGGTATCGATAAGAACGAGATCAAGCGTGGTATGGTAATCTGCCACCCGGGTCAGGTTAAAGAGCATTCTAAGTTCAAGGCTGAGGTTTATATCTTGAAGAAAGAGGAAGGTGGTCGTCACACTCCGTTCCACAACAAATATCGTCCTCAGTTCTACATCCGTACATTGGATGTAACTGGTGAGATCACTTTGCCGGAAGGAACTGAAATGGTAATGCCGGGTGATAACGTAACGATCGAGGTTGAGTTGATCTATCCGGTAGCATGTAGCGTAGGTCTTCGTTTCGCTATCCGCGAGGGTGGACGTACAGTAGGTGCAGGCCAGATCACAGAATTAGAGAACTAATTCAAACATTAGATAATGTTATAGCCAGTCTTTTTAAGGGCTGGCTATTTCTACGGAAGTAGCTCAGTCGGTAGAGCACTGGTCTCCAAAACCAGGTGTCGGGAGTTCGAGCCTCTCCTTCCGTGCTAAAATCTATAGATTCGATGAAAAAGATAATTACTTATATTAAGGAATCTTATAACGAACTTGTTTATAAAGTTTCTTGGCCTACGAGAGCAGAGCTTTCCAATAGTGCGGTTGTTGTTATGTTTGCTTCCCTTATCATCGCCGCATTGATCTTTGTTGTTGACGGGGCCTTCGAGGCTGTTATGCGTTTCTTCTACAACCAAATTTTCTAATCAGTTAAGGTATGTCTGATATCCAAAAGAAATTTTATGTTCTGCGTGCCATCAGTGGCAAGGAGAACAAGGTGCGGGAATATCTAGAGGCTGAGCTGAAGAATACGGATCTGGGAGAATATGTATCTCAAGTCTTGATTCCGACCGAGAAAACCTTTACGGTACGAAACGGTAAGAAGGTCATGAAAGAAAGGGCTTACTTGCCGGGTTATGTGCTGGTCGAGGCTGCTTTGGTCGGTGAGGTTGCTCATCGATTGCGGAACATTCCAAACGTGATTGTTTCTTGGGTGGTTCTGATACCCCCGTGCCATTACGCCCTGCGGAAGTGAATCGTATTTTGGGTACGGTTGACGAGTTGCAGGAACAACAAGAGGATCTGGATATCCAGTTCTATGTTGGCGAGAGTGTGAAGATTACTTTTGGACCGTTCAGCGGTTTCACGGGTATAATCGAAGAGGTCAACGCCGAGAAAAAGAAACTTAAGGTGATGGTTAAGGTCTTCGGACGCAAGACTCCCCTTGAGTTGGGTTATATGCAAGTTGAGAAAGAATAGTACTCTGGTTACGAAAAGTGCTACCTTTCTGTTATTGATGTTATATATCTAAAAAATTTTAGAAACAATGGCTAAAGAAGTTGCTGGACAAATCAAATTGCAGATTAAAGGAGGAGCAGCAAACCCTTCTCCCCCAGTAGGACCTGCTTTGGGTTCTAAGGGTATTAACATTATGGAGTTTTGCAAGCAATTTAATGCCAAGACCCAAGACAAGCTGGTAAGATATTACCTGTTGTAATTACTTACTATGCCGATAAGTCTTTCGACTTTGTCGTTAAAACTCCTCCTGTGGCAATCCAGTTGTTGGAAGCTACTAAGAAGAAGAGCGGTTCCGCTCAACCTAACCGTGCTAAGATCGCTGAGATCACATGGGAGCAGGTGAAAGCTATCGCTGAAGACAAATTAGTCGATCTAAACTGCTTTACTGTCGAGTCAGCCATGAGAATGGTTGCGGGAACAGCCAGAAGTATGGGTATCACTGTTAAAGGGACATTCCCGGGTAATAATTAATAAACTTCAATTGAGATGAGTAAACTTACAAAGAATCAAAAGTTGGCTTTGGGCAAGATTGAAGCTGGGAAAGCATATACATTGAAAGAAGCTTCAGCTTTAGTGAAGGAAATTACTACAACTAAGTTTGACGCATCCGTAGATGTTGATGTCCGTTTAGGTGTTGACCCCCGTAAGGCCAATCAAATGGTGAGAGGCGTGGTTTCATTGCCTCACGGAACTGGTAAGCAGGTTAGGGTTCTCGCATTATGTACTCCGGACAAGGAAGCTGAAGCTACTGCCGCTGGAGCTGACTATGTTGGATTGGATGAGTATATTAATAAGATTAAAGGCGGTTGGACTGACATTGATGTTATCATCACTATGCCTTCTATCATGGGTAAGATCGGTGCTCTTGGTCGCGTATTAGGCCCTCGTGGTTTGATGCCTAACCCAAAGAGTGGTACGGTTACCAATGAGATCGGAAATGCGGTGAAGGAGGTTAAGCAAGGTAAGATCGACTTTAAGGTAGATAAGAGCGGTATCGTTCACACATCTGTTGGTAAGGTGTCTTTCACTCCGGAACAGATTCGTGACAATGCTAAGGAGTTTATTTCAACTTTGATCAAGTTGAAACCTACTGCGGCTAAAGGTGCGTATATAAAGAGTATTTATCTTTCTAGTACTATGAGTGCGGGTATTAAAATTGACCCCAAATCAGTTGAAGAAAACTAAAAAACAATTGAACAATGAGAAAGGAAGATAAAGGAACTGTTATAGGTCAATTAACTGAAACATTAAAGGAATATCCTAATTTCTATTTGACGGATATCGAGGCGTTGGACGCTGAGAAAACCAGCAAATTGAGAAGAGAGTGTTTCAAGCGTGAGGTTAAGTTAGTCGTTGTAAAGAATAACTTGCTTAAGAAAGCGTTGGAGAACATTGAGGGTGACTTCTCTGATCTTAACGTAGCTTTGAAAGGCAATACGGCTGTGATGTTCTCACAAGTCGCTAATGCTCCCGCTCGCCTGATTAAGGATTTTACTAAGGACGCTAAAAAAGGTGTAGTCGTTAAAACCGGCTTTGAAGGCTGCTTACGTACAAGAAAGCTTCTACGTAGGTGCTGAGAATCTTGAGGCATTAGTAAATATCAAGAGCAAAAACGAACTTATTGCCGATGTTATCGCATTGTTGGAATCTCCGGCGAAGAACGTTATCTCTGCTCTTCAGTCATCAGGACAAACTATCCATGGTCTGTTGAAGACTTTGGAAGAAAGATAATTTTTCATTAAAACATTACACAGATAAATAATCATTTAAATCATACAAAAATGGCAGATTTGAAAGCTTTTGCAGAACAATTAGTAAACTTGACCGTTAAAGAAGTTAGCGAATTAGCTACTATCCTTAAAGAAGAGTACGGTATCGAACCTGCTGCTGCAGCTGTTGCTGTTGCTGGTCCTGCTGCTGGTGGTGCTGCTGCCGCTGCAGAAGAGAAGACTTCTTTCGATGTTGTATTGAAAGCAGCTGGTGCTAATAAATTAGCTATCGTTAAGTTAGTTAAAGAATTAACAGGTCTTGGCTTGAAAGAGGCTAAGGATATGGTAGATAGCGCTCCTAGTGCAATCAAGGAAGGTATCGCTAAAGCTGATGCTGAGGCATTGAAGAAACAGTTGGAAGAGGCTGGAGCTGAAGTTGAAGCTTAAATAGTATTTATAACCTGGTTTCCAGGTGATTTTGGTTAAGAGTCTCCGACTACGAAAG
>ENA-OQAA01000902-OQAA01000902.1-human-gut-metagenome-genome-assembly--contig:-NODE-902-length-17807-cov-2.917986_pt1 | contig 17807 bp, 21 predicted proteins | sample MGYA00242489_ERZ504515 | MGnify/ENA primary metagenome ERZ504515 (study PRJEB26092, sample SAMD00036237) | human gut metagenome | host: Homo sapiens | study: EMG produced TPA metagenomics assembly of... | reverse complement strand
CCGGGTTTAATTGGGAAAGGGAAAAAGTGGCGTTTCCTTTTTTAAAAGGCAGTTTTGGGCGATTGTGGATGCGTTTCCTCTGTGTATTAAAAGCCATGATGTAGATGAGATTGTCAATACCATTTATCTCATCTCCGGTTCTTTCGGTGGTGTAAATCTGGAGGATATTTCCGCTCCAAGATGCTTTGAAATTGAGAAAAAGCTCAAAGAAAAATGTGATATTCCGATTTTCCATGATGACCAGCACGGAACTGCCATCATTACTCTGGCAGGCCTTACCAATGCCCTTAAGGTTGTGGGCAAGAAAAAAGAGGATGTTCGCATAGTCATGAACGGAGCAGGAGCAGCAGCCATTTCCATTGCAAGACTGCTTCTGAAGGCAGGATTTAAGAATATTACTCTCTGCGACAGAAAGGGTGCCATTTACGAAGGCCGTGCAGAGGGAATGAATGCGGTTAAGGAAGAAATGAGCAAGGTAACAAACCTGGATAAAAAATCAGGTTCTCTTGCTGATATGCTTGCAGGCGCAGATGTGTTTATCGGTGTTTCCGCGCCGGGCGCTGTGACAACAGAAATGGTAAAAACAATGGCAGAGGATGCGATTATTTTTGCCTGCGCCAACCCGACACCGGAGATCTTCCCGGATGAAGCAAAAGCAGGCGGTGCAAAGGTTGTTTCCACAGGAAGAAGTGACTTCCCTAACCAGATCAATAATGTTCTGGCGTTCCCGGGCGTATTCCGCGGCGCTTTTGACGTAAGAGCAAAAGATATCAATGATGAGATGAAGATTGCAGCTTCTGAGGCGCTGGCAGCGCTGATCTCCGATGAGGAGCTTTCACCGGATTATATTATCCCCAAGGCTTTTGATAAGAGAGTGGGACCTGCGGTTGCAAAGGCAGTTGCCGATGCTGCAAGAAAAACAGGCGTGGCAAGAATCTGATATATTGTACAGAAGCAGTGCCGCCTTCCATTTTGGGCTTACCGGAATGGAAGGCGGTTTTTTATTTTTACAGCAGAGCTCCCCTCATGAAAGCTTTGACAAATGGGAAAAGAATCGGTACAATAGCAGATATGTAATGCGGAATAAAGAAAAGGAGTGGCGAAAAATATGCAGACCTGGGAAGCAAATGTCCGCAGGGTGGTTCCCTATACACCGGGAGAGCAGCCTGATCATCAGGACATGATTAAACTGAACACAAATGAAAATCCTTATCCGCCGGCGCCGGGAGTGTGCAAAGCTCTCAGTGGGATTGAACCGGAGTCATTAAGACTGTATCCGGATCCGGCAGCAGATGATCTGGTGAAAGCCATTGCAGAAGCCTGCGGAGTAAAAAAACAGCAGGTGTTTGTGGGAGTGGGTTCTGACGATGTGCTTGCTATGAGTTTCTTACATTTTTTAACGGTAAAAAGCCGATTTTGTTTCCGGATATTACATATTCTTTTTATGATGTCTGGGCGGAGCTTTTTCGGATTCCTTATGAACGTCCGGTTCTGGATGAGCATTTCCATATCAAAAAAGAAGATTATTTCAGAGAAAACGGAGGAATTATTTTTCCCAATCCCAATGCTCCTACAGGGGTAGCCCTGTCTCTTGCGGATGTGGAAGAGATTGTGGCGCATAACAGAGAGGTCGTTGTGATCGTAGATGAGGCATATGTGGATTTTGGCGCACAGTCAGCCGTTTCTCTTGTGGATAAGTATGATAATCTCCTGGTTGTGCAGACTTTTTCAAAGTCAAGATCTATGGCAGGAATGCGGATCGGTTTTGCCATTGGCGATTCGAAGCTGATTTCTTACCTTAATGATGTAAAATATTCTTTTAATTCTTATACGATGGACACAACAGCTCTGGCAGCAGGGGTGGCGGCAGTAAAAGACAGAGAATATTTTGACGGAACCTGCCGTAAAATTATTGAGACAAGAGAATGGACAAAAAAAGAACTGAAAAAGCTGGGATTTTCTTTTGAGGATTCCATGGCAAATTTTATTTTTGCTTCTCATGAGAGCTGTCCGGCGGAGAAATTATTCCAGGCGCTTCGAGAGCATCATATTTATGTCCGGTATTTTCCGGGAAAAAGAACAGGTAATCATCTGCGTATTACAATAGGAACGCAAAAGGAAATGGAAGTTCTTACAGAATTTCTCAGAAATTATCTGAATGAGCAAAAAATTTAATCAGCAGGAGGTAATATGGAAGTATTAGTACAGTGGTTTACAGATAATCTGTCCCAGTTTATTTCGGCAGAGATGGTTATTTTTATTATTTCAATGGTTCCGATTCTGGAACTGAGAGGCGGACTTCTGGCAGCTTCGCTTTTGAAGATTCCGGCAGCGACAGCCATTCCCATATGTATAATAGGAAATATTATACCGATTCCGTTTATTCTTCTGTTTATCAGACAGATTTTTAAACTTATGAAAAAAACAAAGATTTTTCATGGTCTGATTGAAAAGCTTGAAAACAGGGCTATGGGAAAAAGCGACCAGATCAAAAAGTATGAGTTCTGGGGGCTGATGCTGTTTGTGGGAATTCCTCTTCCGGGAACAGGGGCATGGACAGGAGCGCTGATCGCTTCTCTTCTGGAAGTTGATATCAAAAAATCTTCTCTGGCTATTCTGGGAGGAATTATTATGGCAACTGTGATCATGTATGTTGTATCCTATGGACTTGTAGGAAATATCGTTCACTGATCTTTCACCAAAAAGTAAAATGAAAAATTTTATTTTTACAGATAATCGGAAATGAAGCTGTTCTGCTGCGGAAGATGGCGTATATGGGGCATTGTCCGCAGGCTGATGTTTTGCCGGGAACTCTGGCAGGCATTTTGACCGGGCTTTAGTGAACAGAATAAAGTAAGAGGTTTCATCCGGTAGACAGAAGAAATAAAATATGCTAGAATAAAATTTGAAAATCTACAGTATCAGGGACAGTGATCCCGGGAAAAAGACGGTTTATCCGGAAAACAGGATTATCTGTTTTCCGGAATTCTGATGTTCGTGTCGGTTCCGACAGAGTATCCCGTAAAATATTTATATCATAATATAGAGTTCCGGAATTAACCGGGTATTATTTTTAGAAAAGGCTGAGGGAATTTTTTATGAGAGAAAAATACGAATCCTTGTCACTTGCGACATTGAAGGAGCTGGCAAAGGCAAGAGGCCTGAAAGGAATTTCCACGTTAAGGAAGCCAGCACTGATTGAACGTATGCTTCAGGAGGATGAAAAGGAGCGGAAAGATACAGGAGCAATTTCGGAAACTGTACAGAAAGAAGAAATCCGGGAAGAAAAGAAAGACAGGCAGGAGGAACATCAGACTCCGGTGCGTCAGTACAGACAGAATGGACATGTTCAGGAATCCCGGGCATTTTATGACAACAGAAGAAAAAATAACTGGCAGGAGGGCGGAACGAGAACCTATAACAGCGCCAGTGAAGGCCGCAGATACGGCAACAGTCAGAGCGAGTTTTCAAAAAATCACGCAGTCAGAATGAAGGCCGCAGATACGGAAATACTCAGGGAGAGAATTTCAGAATGTACGGAAGCCAAAATGAAGGCCGCAGATACGGAAATACTCAGGATGAAAATTCCAGAATTTATAATAGTCAGAACGAAGACAGAAGAAGCGGATACAGCCAGGAGGAGAATCCGAGAACATATAATAATCAGAATGAAGGCAGAAGAAGCGGATACAGCCAGGAGGAGAATCCGAGAACATATAATAATCAGAACGAAGACAGAAGAAGCGGATACAGTCAGGAGGAAAATCCGAGAGCCTTCAGCAGTCAGAATGAAAACAGAGGAAGCTATATACAGCAGGATGATGCAAAGATTCCGGCAGAAACAGCGCAGCTGGACAGCGGCCAGAAAGCCAATGGAATTCTCGAGGTCCTTCAGGACGGATATGGGTTTATCCGCTGTGAAAACTTTCTTCCGGGAGAGAATGATATTTATGTTTCTCCGGCCCAGATCCGCAGATTTAATCTGAAAACCGGAGATATCGTTCAGGGAAATATCCGCATTAAAACTCAGGGGGAAAAATTCAGCGCTCTTTTATATGTAACTTCTATTAACGGATTTCATCCCAGCGAAGGGCAGAAACGGTATAATTTTGAGGATATGACTCCCATATTTCCAAATGAAAGGCTTCAGATGGAGCGCCCGGGGGGAAGTATGGCAATGAGGATCGTGGATCTGATCAGTCCTATCGGAAAGGGACAGAGGGGGATGATCGTTTCTCCGCCAAAGGCAGGTAAGACTACCCTTCTTAAGGATGTTGCCAAGTCTATTTTAAGAAACAGTCCGGACATGCATCTGATCATTCTTCTGATCGATGAACGCCCGGAGGAAGTGACAGATATTAAGGAAGCGATCCAGGGGCCAAACGTTGAGGTGATCTATTCCACTTTGATGAGCTTCCGGAGCATCACAAAAGAGTATCGGAAATGGTTGTGGAGAGAGCCCGCCGTCTGGTGGAACACAGAAAGGATGTGACCATTCTTCTGGATTCTATTACAAGGCTTGCCAGAGCATATAATCTCTGTGTGCAGCCAAGCGGAAGAACCCTTTCAGGAGGTCTTGATCCTGCGGCTCTTCATATGCCGAAAAGATTTTTTGGCGCAGCCGCAATATGAGAGAGGGCGGAAGCTTACGATCCTTGCCACAGCGCTTGTAGATACAGGAAGCAAGATGGACGATGTGATCTATGAGGAATTTAAGGGAACAGGAAATATGGAGCTGGTGCTTGACCGCAGGCTTCAGGAAAAACGTGTATTTCCTGCCATTGATATTCAGAAATCCGGAACCCGCCGCGAGGATCTTCTTCTCAGCCGTGAAGAGCAGGAGACCGTATCCTCCATGCGCAAGGCTCTGAACAGTCTGAAGGCAGATGAGGCCGTGGAGCAGATTCTGAATATGTTTTCCAGAACCAGAACAAATGCGGAATTTGTACAGACTGCAAAAAAACAGAAATTTTTATAAATATCTTGCATTTATGAAAGGAGTATGTTATACTCAGGAGGCTGTAAAATAATAAATTCGTCTACTCATACACGAATAGAAAATAATAGAAAGAAATACAGAGAGGTGAAAATCATGCGCGAAGGAATCCATCCGAATTATCATCAGGCAACTGTAACCTGCAACTGTGGAAACACATTTGTAACAGGTTCTACAAAAGAAGATATCCATGTGGAAATCTGCTCTAAATGCCATCCGTTCTACACAGGACAGCAGAAGGCTGCACAGGCTCGCGGACGTATTGATAAGTTCAACAGAAAATACGGCTTAAACAAATAATTAAACAATATGAAAACGTGAGAACAGGTTGAGGTTGGGAAATCTCAACCTGTCTTTGCTTTCAGACAAAAGAGCTTATGACAGATGGAGAATATGAAAATATGAAGTCATCAAATATTGGCGGCCAGGCAGTTATGGAAGGAATCATGATGCGGCATAAGGATAAGTATTCCATTGCTGTCCGCCGTCCTGACGGAGAAATTGAGTTAAAGGTAGAAGATTATAAATGTACGTTTGGCAATGCCGGAATCTGGCGGAAGCCTCTGATCCGGGGTGTGGTCAGCTTTGTGGACAGTCTGGTAGTGGGAACCAGATGTCTCATGTACTCTGCGGAGATTGCAGGCGATGAAGAGGATGAGAAAGAGGCTGAAAAAAATGCGGCTCTTTCAGAGGAAGAGCGCGCTGCCAAAAAAAGAAAAGAGGACAGACAGTTTAAATGGCTGCTTTACGCGACAGTAGCGTTTTCCATTGTGATATCGGTAGCCGCCTTTATGCTGCTTCCCTATGCTCTTGCCAGTCTTTTAAAGAATGTAGGCGCATCTGAGGTTGTGATAACAGTGGCGGAAGCCTTTGTGAAGCTGGCATTGTTTATGGGGTATATGCTTCTGATATCCAGAATGAAAGATATCCAGAGAACCTTTATGTATCATGGCGCAGAACACAAATGTATCAACTGTATTGAGCACGGACTGCCCCTTACCGTAGAAAATGTTATGAAAAGCTCCCGGCAGCACAAGCGCTGCGGAACCAGTTTTTTATTTCTGGTCATGCTGGTCAGCATTTTCCTGCATTTTATTTTTGTGCTGGTTCCGTTTTACTGGGTGAGACTGCTGGGAAGACTTCTGATGGTGCCGGTTGTAGCAGGAATTTCTTTTGAGATGATCCAGTGGGCAGGCAGAACTGACAATAAGCTTGCGTGTCTTTTAAGCAAACCGGGACTTGCCATGCAGAAGCTTACAACAATAGAACCTACGGAGGATATGGTTGAGGTGGCTATTGCTGCGGTAGAAAGCAGTTTTTTGAACTTGGGAAAGCGTTATCTGAAAGAGGAATTCGGCTGGAAGCCGGGAGAAGAAACAAATGAAAACTCTTGAAATGCTGCTGCGGGAAGGAACTGAGATCCTGGAGACAGCAGAAATAGGTGAAGCCAGGCTGGATGCCTGGCTCCTTCTGGAATATATTACTGGAAAAAACAGGGCATATTATTATGCGCATATGGATCAGGAGACAGAAGAGGGGCAGGAAAAAGCATATCTTAAGCTTTGCCGTAAAAGGGCTGAACACATTCCTCTTCAGCATCTGACCGGAACAGCCTGCTTTATGGGATATGATTTTTTTGTGGATGAGAGAGTGCTTGTGCCAAGGCAGGATACAGAGATTCTTGTGGAAGAGGCGCTGAACCTTCTGAAAAAAACAGAGAAGCCGCGTATCTTGATATGTGTACAGGTTCCGGGTGTATCCTTCTGAGTATTCTGAAGGAAATTCCGGAGGCAGAAGGCACGGGGGCAGACCTTTCGGAGGGAGCTCTTCAGGTTGCAGAAAAAAATGTTCGGAAGCTGGGACTGGATCACAGAGCCGTTCTGGTACACAGTGATCTGTTTTCCGGGGAATATTTTTCTGAAACCAGTGGAAAAACACAGAGAGAGTATGATATGCTTGTGTCAAATCCTCCGTATATTCCAACAGGGGAGATAGAGACTCTGATGGATGAAGTACGGACTCATGACCCATATATGGCTTTGGACGGAAAAGAGGACGGACTGTATTTTTACAGAAGGATCACAGAGGAGTGCAGGAAGTACCTGAAGCCCGGCGGCTGGCTTGTCTATGAAATCGGCTGGGATCAGGGTCAGGCAGTGACCGGAATTATGGAAAATGCAGGTTTTGAACAGGTAACGGTCAAAAAAGATCTTGCGGGACTTGACAGGGTGGTTCTGGGACAGAATCCCAGAACAAAAATTTTTGCCTAAGAATAAAGTAACAGGAGGAACAGAATGTTTGATAAATTGGAGGATCTTCTGATCCGGTTTGATGAGGTTCTCAATGAGCTGGGAGAACCGGGAGTTACAGATAATCAGGAGCGGTTCCAGAAGCTTATGAAGGAACAGAGCGATCTGCAGCCGATCGTGGACGCTTATAAAGAATACAAAGAGAATAAAGAAACTATTCAGGACAGTCTTTCCATGCTGGAAGGGGAGAAAGATGAAGAAATGAGAGAGATGCTCAAGGAAGAGCTTTCCGACGCAAAAAAACGCGTGGAGGAGCTGGAGCATGAGATCAAAATCCTTCTTCTTCCCAAAGACCCCAATGACAGCAAAAACGTTATTGTGGAGATCCGCGCAGGCGCAGGCGGCGATGAGGCTGCTCTTTTTGCAGCGGAAATTTACCGTATGTATGTGAAATATGCGGAAAGCCTCAGATGGAAAACAGAGATGATGAGTCTCAATGAGAACGGAATCGGCGGCTTTAAAGAGGTCACTTTTATGATCCAGGGAAACGGCGCTTATTCCAGACTGAAATATGAAAGCGGCGTTCACCGGGTACAGCGAGTGCCGGAAACAGAGTCAGGCGGAAGAATCCATACCTCTACCTGTACGGTGGCTATCATGCCTGAGGCGGAGGAGATTGATTTCCACCTGGGATATGAACGACTGTAAATTTGATGTATTCCGTGCGTCGGGAAACGGCGGTCAGTGTGTCAATACCACAGACTCTGCGGTACGTCTGACCCATATTCCAACAGGAATCGTGATCTCCTGTCAGGATGAAAAATCACAGCTGAAAAACAAAGACAAGGCTCTGAAGGTACTGCGTTCCCGTTTGTATGAAATGGAGATTGCAAAACAGCACGATGCAGAAGCCGAGGCAAGAAGAAGCCAGATCGAACAGGAGACCGTTCCGAGAAGATCCGTACTTATAACTTCCCTCAGGGGCGTGTGACAGACCACAGGATCAAGCTTACCCTGCATCGTCTGGACAGCATTCTGGGCGGCGACCTCAGTGAGATCATTGACAGTCTGATTGCGGCTGATCAGGCGGCTAAACTGGCAAATCTCAACAATGAGGAAGCGTAAGAAATAAAAATATTACAGTACTGAAGTCTGTAAAATGTAAAATATACAGATATCAGCATAGATAATATATAATGGAGGAGAATAAAATGAAAAAAACAGCACTGGTGATCATGGCTGCCGGAATCGGAAGCCGCTTTGGAAAAGGAATCAAACAGCTTGCGCCGGTTGGCCCAAATGGCGAGATTATTATGGAGTATTCTATTTATGACGCTCTGGAGGCAGGCTTTAACAAAGTTGTTTTTATTATCAGAAAGGATCTGGAAGAGGAATTCCGCGCTGTGATCGGCAATAAAATTGAACAGATCACAGAAGTTGAGTATGCGTTTCAGTCACTGGAAGATCTTCCGGACGGCTTTGAGAAGCCGGCTGACAGAACAAAGCCATGGGGAACAGGTCAGGCAGTTCTTGCGGCAAAGAATGTTCTGTCTGAGCCGTTTATGGTAATTAATGCAGATGATTATTATGGAAAAGAAGCATATGTAAAAGTACATGACTATCTGGTGCAGGAGCAGCCGGAGGATGGACTTCTTCATATCTGTATGGCCGGATTCCGTCTTGGAAATACTCTCAGCGATAACGGAAGCGTAACCAGAGGCGTCTGCCATATTGAAAACGGAGCGCTGGTTGGCGTAACAGAGACTCATGATATTTATAAGACTGAGAACGGGGCAGAATCCAGAAACGCAGACGGAACAGCAGAAGAGCTGGATGTAAACAGCCTTGTTTCCATGAATATGTGGGGACTGACTCCTGCATTTATGGACGTGCTGGAAAAGGGCTTTGTGGAGTTTCTTCAGAATCTTAACGCAGCTGATATTAAAAAAGAATATCTTCTTCCGGAGATGATCGACCGTCTGATCAAGGAAGGAAAAGCAAAGGTTGATGTACTGGATACAAAGGATACCTGGTTTGGGGTGACCTATCAGGAAGACAAAGAAGTGGTGATCGCTGCTTTTGACAGACTTGCAAAAGAGGGCGTTTATCCGGAGACACTTTATAAATAAGCAGTTTCCCGTTGTGTCGGCACAATGGACTTCAAGGAGGAATTATTATGGGAAAATATTTTGGAACAGACGGCTTTCGCGGTGAGGCAAACGTGCAGCTTACAGTAGATTATGCTTTTAAAGTAGGACGTTATGTGGGCTGGTATTACGGGCGCGATCATAAGGCGAAGATCGTAATCGGAAAAGATACAAGAAGAAGCAGCTATATGTTTGAATACGCGCTGGTGGCAGGTCTGACAGCTTCCGGAGCAGATGCATATCTTCTTCATGTGACCACAACTCCCAGCGTTTCCTATGTGGTCCGCACAGAGGATTTTGACTGTGGAATCATGATCTCTGCAAGCCACAATCCTTTTTATGACAATGGAATCAAGCTTCTTAACGGAAACGGACAGAAGATCGAGGCTGAGGTAGAGGCAAGGATCGAGGCTTACCTGGATGGAAAGCTGGAAGAGCTTCCTCTGGCAACCGGCGAGGATATTGGAAGAACAGTAGATTTTGCTTCCGGAAGAAACCGTTATATCGGTTATCTGATCTCTATTCCATGCCGTGATTTCAAAAACATCCGTGTGGGTCTGGACTGTTCAAACGGAAGTTCCTCTGCAATTGCCAAAAGTGTGTTTGACGCTCTCCGGGCAAAAACCTATGTGATCAATAATGAGCCGGACGGAACAAACATTAATACCAACTGCGGTTCTACACACATTGAGGTGCTTCAGAGATTTGTTGTGGAAAAAGGCCTGGATGTGGGATTTGCTTATGACGGCGATGCAGACCGCTGTATTGCAGTGGATCACAGAGGAAACATTATCGACGGCGACAAGATCATGTATGTATGCGGCAAATACCTGAGAGAGCAGGGAAGGCTGAACGGAAATACAGTAGTTACCACGGTTATGTCAAATATGGGACTTTATAAGGCTCTGGAGCGCGAGGGAATCAGCTATGAGCAGACGGCAGTAGGGGATAAATATGTTGCGGAAAATATGCTGGAAAACAATTACAGTATTGGAGGAGAGCAGTCCGGACATATTATATTCAGCAAGTATTCAGCCACCGGAGACGGAATCCTTACTTCTCTGATGCTGATGGAGGCCTGCGTGGAGAAAAAGACCACTCTTTGTGATCTTGCAAAAGAAATGAAGGTTTACCCGCAGATCCTGAGAAATGTACGCGTTGCAGACAAAGTGGCAGCCAGAGAAAATCCAAAGGTAAAAGAGGCTGTGGAGCAGCTGCCAGAGCGCTTGGCACAGACGGACGCATTCTTGTGAGAGAAAGCGGAACAGAGCCTCTGATCCGCGTTATGGTAGAAGCGGGAACCGAAGAGATCTGTGCGGAACATGTGGACAATGTGGTAAAGGTGATCGAAGCCGAAGGCTTATTGTAGAATAAAAAGGATATACATGAAAACAGGAAAAATCGGACGGATACTGGCAGTCTGTATAGGAGCGTCTCTCCTTACAGGCTGCGGAGGTGAAAAACAGAATACTTACAGGCAGGCAGAAGAAAATCTGGAGCAGGGAAGTTATCAGGAAGCGCTGACAGGTTATGAGACTTCTGTTTCCTACAGCTATAAGATGGCGGAGTCTCTGAGAGGCGCAGGAATCGCAAAACTGCGCCTGGGAGATTATCAGGGAGCTGTGGAGAGCTTTACTCAGGCGCTGTCACAGAACCGGGTAAAAAAATCCATAAGGCAGGATCTGCTTGCATACCGTGCAACTGCACAGCTGAAAGCAGGGCTTCCGGATGATGCCATGGCAGACTGTCAGGCTCTGGCGTCTGATTATTCCATGAATGCAGATCTGTATTTTTTAACAGGCTGTGTGGCGCTTGCAATGGATGCCTATGATGAGGCGGCATCAAATTTTGAACAGGCATACGGAGAGAAAGCCGATTATGACATGGCTCTTCAGATTTACGAACCTACCAGAGCAGAGGCATGGAGGCTGACGGGACACGGTATCTGGAAGCAATTCTGAAAACTGAGCCGGGAATGCAGAAGATTACTGCGAGCGGGGCCGTATTTATTACTATATGCAGGATTATGAAAATGCCAGGAACGAACTGACAAAGGCTTCTGAAAAGGGAAGCGTGGAGGCACTCTCTTTGCTGGGAATGGTATGTTTTGCCCAGAATGATACTGCTGCAGCCAGATCCATGTATCAGGATTATCTGAATGCAGAAGAAAGCCGTAAGGCAGAGGGATACAACGGGCTGGCTCTGTGTGATATAGCAGACGGAGATTATCAGAGCGCACTGGTAAATATTGCCAGCGGACTTGAGGCTGCAGATACAGACGAGATGCAGGAGCTTTTATTTAATGAAATTGTTGCATATGAGAAACAGCTTGACTTTAACACCGCTTTTTCAAAGGCTCAGGAGTATATGAAAATGTATCCCGATGACCAGGAAGCAAAGAAGGAACTGGAATTTCTCCAGTCCAGGATCGCGCAGGAAAATGTAGAGGAACCTGCCCCGGAAGAAGGACAGGACACAGCTTCGGCAGAAGAACAGACATCCTGGGAGGGTTGATATGCAGTTGTATGATTTTAAGGAAATTCAGGAGCGGGTGATCCTTGTAGGGGTGCAGACTGATATCGGAGATGATGTGGAGGCATCCCTGGACGAGCTTCAGGAGCTGGCAGAAACTGCAGGAGCAGAAACTGCGGCAAAGGTCATTCAGAACAGAGAAGCAGTACATCCGGGAACCTATATCGGAAAAGGCAAAATTCAGGAAGTGAAAAATCTCCTGACTGCTCTTGATGCAAACGGAATTATCTGTGATGATGAGCTTTCACCGTCGCAGCTGAATAATCTGGAGCGGGAGCTGGAATGTAAGGTTATGGACAGAACGCTGCTGATCCTGGATATTTTTGCGGGAAGAGCAGTGACCAGCGAAGGCAAGATCCAGGTGGAGCTTGCTCAGCTCCGTTACCGGTCCGCACGTCTGGTAGGATTAAGAGATTCCCTGTCCAGACTGGGCGGAGGTATTGGAACAAGGGGACCCGGCGAGAAAAAGCTGGAGACGGACAGACGTCTTATCCGCACCAGGATCTCGGCATTGAAAGCGGAGCTGGTACAGGTGGAAAAACACCGTGAGCTGATCCGCGGCAGCAGATCAAAGGGAAGACTGAAGACCGCTGCTATTGTGGGGTATACCAATGCAGGAAAGTCTACGCTTCTGAACACTCTCACAGGAGCAGGAGTGCAGGCAGAGGATAAACTTTTTGCAACCCTTGATCCCACAACAAGAGTAATGGAGCTTGATGACGGACAGCAGATCCTTCTGACAGATACCGTAGGTTTATCAGAAAGCTGCCTCATCATCTGGTGGAAGCCTTTAAAAGTACATTGGAAGAGGCGAAATATGCAGATTACATCATCCATGTGGTAGATGCTTCCAATCCACGGGCTGAAACACAGATGCAGGTAGTTTATGAAACTCTGAAGGAGCTTGGTGTTTCCGGGAAAAAGATCATTACACTTCTTAATAAACAGGATCTTGTGCCTGATTCAGAGCTGCGTGATCTGCGGGCAGACTATACGGTAAAATGTTCTGCCAGAACAGGCAGGGGACTGTGTGAGTTAAGAGAGCTGTTATCCCGGCTTCTGGCAGAAAGCCAGATTTATATTGAGGAGCTGTATGCTTATAAAGAAGCCGGAAAAATCCAGATGATCCGGGAATACGGGCAGCTTCTGTCTGAGGAATACAGAGAGGACGGAATTTTTGTCCAGGCAAAAATCCCTGCAGAGTTTTTTGTGAATGTTATGCCCCGGGACTGATTGTAACAGGAGCGCTGTAATTTTGGCTGTCCTGGATAACAAGGCAGGTTACATTTGTATAAAAAAATAAATTTCCGGGTTTTGAAAAACACCGGAAAGCCTGTAAATACAGGAAAACAGAACCATCATATAGAGTGTGAAAGGAATGATCACACAATATATGGTGGTTTTTGCGGTTGACGGAACCTGTGACCTTTGCTACAATGTAATCTATCAGCAGAAAATAAGAGCGAGCAAAGCAAGGGAGGAAGAAGGACTTATGTTTCAGGTAGTAAAACGTGATGGGGAAATTGCTGAATTTCAGATGGCTAAAATTTCGTCTGCTATCAGCAGAGCATTTGATGCAAAAGAAAAGAATTACAGCAAGGATATGATCGATCTTCTGTCGCTGCGTGTGACAGCTGATTTTCAGGATAAGATTCAGGATGACAGGGTCACTGTGGAGGATATTCAGGACAGTGTGGAGAACGTTCTGATCCAGGCCGGCTACAGCGATGTGGCAAAGGCGTATATTCTTTACCGCAAGCAGAGGGAAAAAATCCGAAATATGAAATCCACGATCCTGGACTACAAAGAAATAGTAAACAGTTATGTAAAGGTGGAGGACTGGCGCGTAAAAGAGAACTCTACAGTTACTTATTCAGTAGGAGGTCTGATCCTCAGCAATTCCGGAGCTGTCACTGCCAATTACTGGCTGTCTGAGATCTATGACAATGAGATTGCAGACGCTCACAGAAATGCGGATATTCATATCCATGATCTTTCCATGCTGACAGGCTACTGTGCAGGCTGGTCCTTAAAACAGCTGATCCAGGAGGGGCTTGGAGGTATTGAAGGCAAGATTACTTCTGCTCCGGCAAAGCATTTAAGCGTACTCTGTAATCAGATGGTAAATTTCCTGGGGATCATGCAGAATGAATGGGCGGGAGCTCAGGCATTTTCTTCCTTCGATACTTATCTTGCGCCCTTTGTCAAAGCAGATAAGCTGTCTTACCGTGAGGTGAAAAAATGCATTGAATCCTTTATTTATGGCGTCAACACTCCAAGCCGCTGGGGAACACAGGCTCCGTTTTCCAATATCACTCTTGACTGGACAGTCCCGGATGATCTGGCAGAGCTGCCTGCAATTGTTGGCGGAAAGGAAATGGATTTTAAATATAAGGACTGCAAAAAAGAAATGGATATGGTAAACCGCGCCTTTATTGAAACCATGATCGAGGGAGATGCCAATGGAAGAGGTTTCCAGTATCCGATTCCCACCTATTCCATTACAAAGGATTTTGACTGGTCAGATACTCTGAATAATCAGCTTCTTTTTGAAATGACAGCAAAATACGGAACGCCGTATTTTTCCAATTATATTAACAGTGATATGAAGCCAAGTGATATCCGCAGCATGTGCTGCCGTCTCCGTCTGGATCTTCGTGAGCTTCGCAAAAAAGCGGCGGCTTTTTCGGCTCAGGAGAAAGCACGGGGTCTGTAGGGGTGGTTACCATTAATATGCCGAGAATCGCCTATCAGTCAAGAAATCCGGAAGAGTTTTACCGCAGACTGGACCATATGATGGACATTGCGGCAAGATCTCTGCATATCAAGAGACAGGTGATCTCCAGACTTTTAAATGAGGGACTTTATCCTTACACAAAGAGGTATCTGGGAAGCTTTGACAATCACTTTTCCACGATCGGCCTTGTGGGAATGAACGAGGCTGGGCTGAATGCAAGATGGCTGGGCTGTGATATGACAGATGAGCGTACCCAGAAGTTTACAAAAGAAGTTCTGGAGCATATGAGAAACCGGCTCTCCGATTATCAGGAGCAGTATCAGGGCGAGCTGTTTAATCTGGAGGCAACACCGGCGGAGTCCACAGCATACAGGCTTGCCAAGCATGACAGAAAACGCTGGCCTGACATTAAAACAGCAGGAAAAGAGGGCGATACCCCGTATTATACAAACAGCTCTCATCTTCCGGTTGAATTCAGTTCGGATATTTTTGACGCTCTTGATATCCAGGATGAGCTTCAGACCCTTTATACATCAGGAACAGTATTCCACGGATTTCTGGGAGAAAAGCTTCCTGACTGGAAGGCCGCCGCTTCTCTTGTGCGGAAAATCGCAGAAAATTATAAGCTGCCTTATTATACGATTTCTCCTACTTACTCTGTATGCAGCGAGCACGGATATTTAAGTGGCGAGCACTTTACCTGTCCGAAATGCGGCAAAAAGGCTGAGGTATACAGCCGTATTACAGGCTATTACCGTCCGGTCCAGAACTGGAATGACGGAAAGGCTCAGGAATATAAAAACAGAACCCTTTATGACGTTGTGCATTCTTCCCTGAAAAAAGTCCATACAAGTGTAGTCACAATGACAGAGGACGACGTAAAGGTACAGCCTGTAGAAACCCATAAATACCTGTTTACCACAAGCACCTGCCAAACTGCCGCATGGCGAAAAAAATGCTGGAGGGCGAGGAGCTGGAGATCATTGACGCAGAACAGAACCCGGATATGGCGAGACAGTTCGGCATTATGCAGGCGCCTACCCTGGTGATCACAGACGGAGAGCATCTGAAAAAATATGTAAATGCATCCAACATACAGAAGTATGTGGACGAGGAGCTTTAATGTACAGGATATTTCTCGCAGAAGATGACGAGATGCTCTGTTCTCTGATAACAAAACATCTGGAATCCTGGGGATATCAGGTAACGGCAGCGGAGGATTTCAGGGATATTATGGGAGAATTTGTGCGTTCCGAAGCCCATCTGGTGCTTCTGGATCTGAAGCTTCCGTATTTTAACGGATTTCACTGGTGTGAAGAAATCCGCCGGGTATCGCAGGTTCCTGTTATTTTTCTTTCCTCTGCGGCAGATGACATGAATATGGTTATGGCAATGACCAGAGGAGCAGACGATTTTGTTGCCAAGCCCTTTAATCTGGAGGTCCTTTCTGCAAAGGTTCAGGCGATACTGAGAAGAACATATTCCTTTGGAAACAGTGGGAACCTTCTGGAACACAGAGGCGCTGTCCTGAATCTGGGAAGCGGAAATCTGAGCTATCAGGGACAGTCTGTAGAGCTTACCAGAAATGAACTTCGGATACTGAACCTTCTTTTTTCTCAGGCAGGAAACGTAGTTTCAAGAGAAGCGATTATGCAGATGCTCTGGGAAATGATGATTTTGTAGATGACAATACTCTGACAGTAAATGTCAACCGCCTGAGACGCAAGCTGGAAGGAATCGGCCTTGAAAATATGATTCTCACAAGAAAAGGGCTGGGCTACATAGTGCAGTAACGGAGGACAGAAATGGCAGGGTATCTGAAAAAAATATGGAAAACAGCAGCTTTGTTCCTGGCTTCAACCGGAATCATGGCAATGGTATTATGGCTGTATAACTGTCTGATGAGCCGGTTCTTTATGGAAGCCTATTATGTATGGCTTTGTTCGCGGGAGCATTTGTGTATGGATATTTCAGGTTCCGCAGCAAAGCGCAGGTTTTGTCTCAGATTGCAAAAAGTATTCCTCTGGATCTGGAAAAGCTTCCTTTGCCCCAGGACAACAACGAGGCGGCGCTTCAGCAGATGATCCATGAACTGAACCGAATGAGGATGGAAGCAGAGGAAGCCAGGATGACCTCTTACAGAGAGATGGCGGATTATTATACCATGTGGGTGCATCAGATAAAAACACCTATTGCCGCCCTGAGGCTGCTTCTTGGAGAACAGCCTCAGGAAAATAAAACGGCTCTTGCAGAGGTTTTTCGGGTAGAAGAATATGTGGAAATGGTTCTGGGGTATCTGAGATCTGAGGATATGTCTTCGGATATGAAATTTTCAGAGTGCGATCTGGATAAGATCATTCGGGAGCAGATTCACAAATACGCGTCAGTTTTTATCGGGAAAAAGCTGCAGCTTGACTATGAGAGAACACAGGAAAAGGTTCTGACAGATCCCAAATGGCTGGGATTTGTGATCGGGCAGTGTATTTCCAATGCCTTAAAGTACACAAAGACAGGTGAGATACGGATTTATCTTTCGGAATCCCGTCCCCATACGCTGGTGATTGAGGATACGGGGGCAGGAATCAGCGCGGAAGATCTTCCGAGGATTTTTGAAAAGGGATTTACCGGATATAATGGAAGAACGGAGACCAGATCCTCAGGAATCGGCCTGTACCTTTCCAGAAAGATCATGAAAAGGCTGGATCATGGTATTTCCGTGGAATCAGAACCGGGAAAGGGAACACGAGTTTATCTGAGCCTTGGCCGCCGGAGGGCGGAGGTGTTTTAAACATCATTTTTATCAACCTTACAAAAATGTCACATACAGAGAGAAACTGTAAGCCAAAGTTATGGCATACGGTTTCTCTTTTCTGTATACTGAGGTTACAAAATAAAACTGCGCGCTGCACACAGGAAATGTCAGATATGGAAGTGAAAGGGGCGCGTATGACGGGAGGAAACAGAATCATGGCTTTACTGGAAGTAACAAATGTAAAGAAAATATACAGTACGCGATTTGGAGGAAATCAGGTTCAGGCGCTTGCAACGTGACTTTTTCTGTAGAAAGCGAGAATTTGTGGCGATCATGGGAGAATCCGGATCCGGAAAAACAACGCTTCTGAATATCCTGGCGTCTCTGGATCGTC
>ENA-OQAA01000901-OQAA01000901.1-human-gut-metagenome-genome-assembly--contig:-NODE-901-length-17821-cov-2.547248_pt1 | contig 17821 bp, 19 predicted proteins | sample MGYA00242489_ERZ504515 | MGnify/ENA primary metagenome ERZ504515 (study PRJEB26092, sample SAMD00036237) | human gut metagenome | host: Homo sapiens | study: EMG produced TPA metagenomics assembly of... | reverse complement strand
GAGTTTGGGCCGTGTCTCAGTCCCAATGTGGCCGTCCACCCTCTCAGGCCGCTACTGATCGTCGCTTGGTAGGCCATTACCCCACCAACTAGCTAATCAGACGCGGTCCATCTCATACCACCGGAGTTTTTCACACTCGATCATGCGATCACGTGTGCTTATGCGGTATTAGCAGTCATTTCTAACTGTTATCCCCCTGTATGAGGCAGGTTACCCACGCGTTACTCACCCGTCCGCCACTCAGTCACTTGAGCTTCCTTCCGAAGAATTCCATCCAAGTGCTTCGTTCGACTTGCATGTGTTAAGCACGCCGCCAGCTTCATCCTGAGCCAGGATCAAACTCTCGTTAAAAGTGTTTGTTTCCAGTCAAGAATCACTACTAGCAATCCTATCCCTTTTACTGTTTTTAGGTTGACATTTCTGTCTGTTCTGAAATTTTCTCAATTGTTCGAAATTTTCAGGGTTGTGTTGTCTATTGTTTAATTATCAATGTTCTGTTTGTTTCGCTCTCTTGCGACAGCTATATTAGATTATCACATCTTTTTATCTTTGTCAACAACTTTTTTTCATCTTTTTTCAAATCTTTTCTTTTGTACTTTCGTAACTTTCTCTGATTCGGTATTTTTCGACGTTTTCCGTTGTTTCTCATCTGTCTGCTCTCTCGAGCGCTCAGTTATCATACCATTCTTCGACACGAATTGTCAATAGTTTTTTTATTTTTTATTTTATTTGTACAATTCATACAATTTCCACAGCTGCTTTTGACGCTTCTCCGTGATTTTCTATCGAAACCATTGCAAAACCTTTCTCGATAGGCTATTTTTTACTTTTTCGTAAACTTTCCACATTCTCCTCGTTTTTTCTTTCCTTTGAGAACAAAAAACTTTTCACTACAGTGGTATTTGTGGAAATCTTTTTTCAAAACTATGCTATAATATATTATAGAAGTTGACAGGTACGTTTCATGTGTGGCAAGAAATATGCCCTTCTTCAGAGTTATCTTCTCTGAGTAAAAAATGGATTCTGTTCATTCACACAAATCTTGGTACATAAAACAGCCATTTTCCTCTATGATTGTAAGAGGATCAGGATTGTATCTCGGATTCCCGATCCTCTTCACACATCTTCTTTTCATTTTTTTGTATATGAAAATACCAACATTAAAAAAGCACAAAGCGCCAAACCATCTATCCGACATCATTTGTCTCGGGCATCATATTATATTTTTCTTGACCAAGAAGAATTTGAATATGATCTGTATATGCTTCAAAAGCAGCTGGAATCGGATAGTTTCTCTCAATCTCTTCTGGATGTACGAACAGCATTTGTTCTGTACATTTTTTCTCCAATTCATCCACTCTTACTTTATATCCAATCATATTCCATTCCACATGACTGAAAATATGTTTCGCCGCCCCCAAAGCTTGAATCCGGATAGGTGCAAGCCCGATTTGTCTGCAAAACGCAAGCGCTTCTTCTTCGCTTAAATGTCCGTTTCTGCCTGGAAGTTCGTACAGACCTGCCAACAGCCCTTTTGCAGGGCGCTTCCGAATTGCAATTTTCTCTCCATCTTGAAAAATGAAAATCGTTCTTTTCTCAATTCTCCTGGCTTTCGCTTTTGTTTTCACCGGAAGTTCCATCACCTTGCCAATCTTTCTTGCCCTGCACAAATGCTTTACTGGACATTCCTCGCATTTTGCCATGCCATTTGGCACGCAGATAAGCGCACCAAGTTCAATCAAGCCCTGATTAAAATCACTTGCCGCCTCTTTCGGAATGACCCCCTCCAACATATACTCTATTTTTGTCTTTGTACTCTGTTTCATAATGTCATCTTCACTTGCCAAAATTCTCGATAACACACGCAATACATTTCCATCCACCGCCGGCTTTGGTATCCCATATGCGAACGATGCGATTGCCCCCGCCGTATAACTTCCGATTCCTGAAAGACTACGGATCTGATCATACTGCCTTGGGAACTCTCCCGAAAATTCATCCATGATCTGTCGTGCGGCCTTCTGCATATTTCTGACCCGATTGTAATATCCCAATCCTTCCCACAGTTTCAGGAGTTTCTCCTCTTCTGCCACGGCAAGCTTTTCCACCGTAGGCAGTTCTTTCATAAATCGTGCATAAAAGGGCCTCACCGCTTCCACTCTCGTCTGCTGAAGCATAATCTCAGACACCCATACCCGATAAGCACTCGGATCTTCTCGCCACGGAAGTGCTCTCTTATGTTTCCGGAACCATTCTACAAGCGGATCCGCAAGCGCCTGAAGCTCCTTCGGCTCCAACAGAACCGGAACTTCCTTTCGGATCTTAATTTCATCTTTCTTTACTTCACAATCATACGCAACAATGTGTACGCCCTGTTCCCGCGCCTTTTGCAGCGCCTCCCCAAACTCTGGGTGTGTCCTTGTATTTGGTGTAAAGTATTTGACATTCTTCATCTGGACCACAAAGAAAATATATGCTTCATATCCATCCCGAACCGCCTTGCACAGTTCTTCCACATGTTTTACTCCACGCTCTGTTGGCGCATCCGGAAATTTTACCACTCCATCTTCCTCGAGTGTCACACCTTTTACTTCTATAAAAAATTTTGCGTTCCTCTTCTTCTGCATATAGATCAAATCTGGAGTTCCCATATGTCACTTCCTGTCTGAGCATCGTGGGATTCTCGCAAAGATTTCCCGCTTCTATCCACTCCTTTACAGCTTTATTTGGAATCTGCGAATCCATATTGATCAGGCGATTCCCTTTTTTCACACAGATCAGATCCCACTTTGTCTTCCGTTCGGGATTGTCGCTCCTCTGTACATAAACAGTCGCCCCAGGAACAAGCAATTCCGCACACCTTCCTGTATTTTTCACATGCACGATTTCCTTCTTCCCCTGGATCTCAACCTCTGCAGTGAAGCGATTCGGACGTTCCAAAAAATATCCCTTCTCTATTCTCTCATATTTCATTTTCTACTCCGCCAGTGCACAGCTTTCGCCCACTCATTCCCCTTAAATCCTGGAATTGCAAAATCTTCCCCCAGAAGAAGCGGTCTCTTCACAAGCATGCCGTCTGTTGCCAAAAGCTGATACTGCTCCTCTTCCGTCATCGTCGGAAGCTTATCTTTCAACTCCAGTTCCCGATATTTCATTCCACTTGTATTAAAAAATCGCTTTAGTGGAAGTCCACTTTTTCTGTGCCATTCCCGCAGTTCCTCCTCTGTCGGATTGTTTTCAACAATATGTCTCTCCTCGAATGCAATCCCCTGCTCCTCCAGCCATTTTTTGCTTTCTTGCAAGTAGAACACTTTGGATACTCTAACAATAAAATACTCATGTATATAACCTCCTGATTTTAACTTTTTTTGATAAATTCTGTGTGACACTTCGGGCAGGTAATACAAATCTTTCCTTTTCCTTTCGGCACCCGGATTTTCTGTTTACAAGACGGACACTTGTAAATATGATGTGTCTTCCTCTGCTCGAAGTACTCTTTTTCCCGCTTCAGAAATGTAGCTGCCTTTCCTTTCAGTTCTAAAATTTTTGATTTTCCTCAGCCCTCTTCTGATAATTTCTGGAAAACATCCGGAAATAACAGAGAAGGACAAGCAGACATGCGAGTGTATTTAAAAAGTTATTTCGAAATCCCATCGCAAAAACCAACAGTACTACTGCGGTTCCAAGCATGAACTTGCTCAACGAATCTACCCGTAGCGGCCTATCATAAACTTCTGAACTTCTCTTTCATCTTCCTTCGCCCTTTGCCTTGTTCTTCCTACATCTTCGCTGAAACATTCAAAAAAGTCAATCCATTTTATTGAATCTTTATAATCTACATACACTTTTAATAGCCGCCTAAAACCTAGAAAATTCTGTCCCGAAATCATCTGCTCTGATCACAAAAATTTTCTATCATATAATAAAAAACAGGAAAAACTATCTTTTAAGCGTTCTCTACTCTTCTAACAATTTTTCCTGCTTCTCTATTTTCTTCACTTTTCAACTGTTTTATAACACTTTTGATAAAAATTCCTTTAATCTAGGATGCTGTGGATTCTCAAAAAATTCCTGCGGTGTGTTGCTCTCTTTGACTTGTCCTTCATCGATGAACAGAACTCTTGTCGCCACCTCTCTTGCAAATCCCATCTCATGTGTGACAACAACCATTGTCATTCCATCGTCTGCAAGCTCTTTCATCAATCCAAGCACTTCACCCACCATCTCCGGATCCAGCGCCGATGTCGGCTCATCAAATAACATCACATCCGGATTCATTGCCAATGCCCGCGCGATTGCAATACGCTGTTTTTGTCCTCCCGACAGCTGTTTTGGATATGCTGCTGCTTTATCCGGAAGTCCAACACGTTCTAACAGTTCCTCTGCTTTCTTTGATGCCTCCTGCTTTGATAACACCCCAAGTTTGACCGGGGGCAAGCATAATATTTTCCTTGATCGTCAAATGAGGGAATAAATTAAACTGTTGGAATACCATCCCCATTTTCTGTCTTAATTTATTAATGTCACAATTTTTGCTTGTAATATTGTTTCCCTCAAACCACACTTCCCCGCTTGTCGGTACTTCTAAAAGATTCAGGCAGCGGAGGAATGTAGACTTTCCAGAACCGGAAGGTCCCACTACTACTACTTTTCACCTTTTTCAATATGTTCATCAATTCCTCTGAGCACTTCATGTCCATGAATGATTTTTTTAAATTCTTAGTTATGATCACCTTGCGCCATTCTCCTTTCAAATAGATTTAAAAGTTTTGTCAATCCTAATACAATGACAAGATAACATACTGCTGCTACATAAAGCGGCGGAAGAATATCGTACGTTGCAGAACCGATATACTGTGCTGCTTTCGTCAGATCTGTCACAGCGATCACTCCTGCCACAGATGTTTCTTTGATCAACACGATAAATTCATTTCCAAGCGCCGGAAGAATATTTTTGATTGCCTGTGGAATGATGATTTCCTTCATAGTCTGAAGATAATTCAGTCCAAGAGAACGTCCGGCTTCCATCTGTCCTTTATCGATCGACTCGATTCCCGCACGGATGATCTCTGCTACATAAGCACCGGAATTAATTCCGAAGCAGACCGCTCCAACCAAAAGTGCATTGGTATCCCGAGACGTAAATATAAGATTATAAATGATCAACAGCTGTACCATAACCGGTGTGCCTCGAATGATCGTAATGTAAATGTTACAGATTTTATTAAAAATCCAAAGCTCTTTTCTCTGTACAGCACTTACTTTTACTACTGCCACTAAAAGTCCGATCGCAATTCCGATCAGAATCGCAAAGATGGAGATTAATATTGTAATCTTTAATCCATCCAAATATGCCAGATATCTCTGGTCTTTGATTACCGCTTTATAAAAAGCATCCGAGAAATTTTGAAAAAATCCCGTCATCATAATTCCTTTCATTTGTTTTCTCCTTTTCATTGACCCTCAAAGGGGCTGCCGCAAAATCCAGTCTCCCCTTCCTGTCCCTATTTAGCTTGAACACGCTGGGAAATCCGCTTTTTGCAGCAGCCTCTTTTTTAGTTTTCTCTGTCTTACTGTCGTTGCCTTCTGAACTGCTTATTCACTCTGTACGTGATTTGCTGTGAATTCTTCAATTTTTCCTTCTTCCACCAGCTTATCAATCACTTTGTTGATCTCATCTAACAGTTCTTTGTTTCCTTTTTTTACGGCGATTGCATACTTATCTTCAAATAAGGTTCCGTCTAATGTTGTCAGTGTATCATTTGCCGCTACCAACTCTTCCGCCGGATATTGATCCATTACGATACAGTCAATCTTACCATTCTTTAAGTCTTCTGCCGCCTGCGCAAATTTTGTGTAACGCTTCACTTCTTTTGGATTACAGTTATCTTTGTTGGATACCCAGATATCTGCAATATTTCCCTGTTGTACTGCGACAACTTTTCCATCTAAGTCAGAACCTGCCAGTTCTTCTCCTGCCGGAGTCACCGCCGGGTTTTCTTTATTTACTACAATGACCTCTGTAGAATTTACATATTCATTAGAGAAATCCATCGCTTCCTCACGTTCCGGACTGATAGATACTCCTGCTGCCACAAAATCTACTTTTCCACTCTGCACTGCTGCAAGTGCTCCGTCAAAATCCATATTCTTAATCTCCAGCTCTTTGCCCATCTCATCGGCGATCGCTTTTGCGATGTCCATATCGATTCCGACTACTTCGTTGCCTTTCATATATTCATATGGTGCAAATCCTGCTTCTGTTCCTACGATCAGTTTCTCTGATTTTGCCCCTTCTTCCTTTCCACCACATGCTGCCATGGAAATCATCATTGTCCCTGCTAATAAAATTCCTGCTACTTTCTTTATCTTCATAACGCTTCCTCCACTTGTTTTTTGTATGTTTATTCGTCTATATTGCATATTATACTATGTTTTTATAAAAATCAAGTGGTTTTTGCAAATTTATGCATATTTTATGCAAATACTGTAAAATAAAGTAAAACAAGAGCTCCAAGAATGATCCGATAATAGCCAAATACTTTGAAATCATTCTTCTTAATATAGCCCATCAAAAACTTAATCGCGATGACAGATACCACAAATGCGACCAGACAGCCAACCAACAGCATCGCCGCTTCCATCGCAGTAAAGGAAAGACCAAATTTTAAAATCTTTACAAAGCTTGCCCCGAACATTACCGGGATTGCAAGGAAAAATGTAAATTCTGCTGCTACATATCGAGATGTGCCGAGCAAAAGTGCACCAACGATCGTCGCTCCCGAGCGAGATGTACCAGGGATCAGCGAAAGTACCTGCCATCCACCGATGAGCAATGCTGTCTGATACGATAACTGCGACAGTTTTGTCACCTTCGGCGTCTTTCCTTTGTTCCAGTTTTCTACGACAATGAATAAGATTCCGTACAGAATCAACATCGCAGATATAATTTCAGGTTTATGCAGATGTGCTTCCATCCAGTCATCAAACAGAATTCCTATCACCCCCGCCGGGATACATGCCACAATGACCTTCATCCAAAGCTGAATCGTCCACGCTTTCTGTTTCTGTGTTTTCTTCGGCGAAAATGGATTGAGCTTATGGAAATACAGCACAACAACTGCCATAATCGCACCAAGCTGGATCACGACATTAAACATCTCTTTGAATGCCGCACTCGCCTGAAGTTTAATGAATTCGTCTACGAGAATCAAATGCCCGGTACTACTGATTGGAAGCCATTCTGTGATTCCTTCCACAATACCAAGCAAGATTACTTTTAACATTTCTAACATTCTTTCTCCTCCTAACCTTTCTGAAGAATCTTTTCAATTATTTTTGCCACACCATCTTCCTCATTGGAATCTGTGACAAGATCTGCTGCTTCCTTGACCGCTTCCTGTGCATTTCCCATGGCCACTCCGCATCCCGCCTCATGGATCATCGAAATATCATTCCACCCATCACCAAATACTATCATTTCTTCGCGGCGGATTCCGAGCAGCTCTGCCAGCTTTAACATCCCCTTTCCTTTGTCTACTCCCTCTGCATTTACTTCTATATTATTAGATAATGCTCTTGTAACTGTAACCTGTCCCATCTGTTCCAGTTCCCGGAGCGCACACATCTTCTCTCTTTGATCTGCGAAAATTGCATGCACCTTATCTACTCCTCCCGGCAATTGTCGTGCTGTCTCTCTGATATTCTTAACCACTTTCCTGGTCGAACGAACATATTCTGCCATCGCAGGTGATTCCATCATCTGATCTACTCTTTGTAGATCATGCTCACTGATATAGCCGACACCTTGGAAGTAAATCTCTTGTAATGTATCATATTTATCATAGATATCCAATATCTTTTCTGTAATTTCTTTTGGGACCGGTTTCTCGTACACTATAGTCCCATCCTTTGCATCCACGATTCTTGCTCCATTTGAAGTCAGTGCATACCGTATTCCTTTCACTTCCATAATTTCCTTTGGAATTCCCGAAAACGGTCTGCCGGTCGCAGGAAGTACGATCATCCCTTGTGCAATTGCCTCCTCCAACGCCCTCTTGGTACGTGCTGTCAGTTTCTTTTCTCCCGTCAGGATTGTTCCATCCAGATCAAACCCTAATAATTTATATTCCATTTTCATGATGTCTATCCCTTCCTTTTCTCGCTCTATTTCTTTGCTCCTTTTCTCACCATTCAAGTTTTGTCTATTTTATCAAACATTGAAAAAGAAATCAATTTATACTATAATGTAGGGCATTAAGCATACCGAATGCAACTTTTAAGAAAGGACTCTGAAACACATGTATGGTTATCACGAAAAACAATATCACCGCCTTTGTATCTGCCTTCTGTCTGTGATATTTTCTATTTCCTGCCCTGTCTATGCAGCGGACACTCCTCCTTCCTCAGACACACTGTCAGCACACAATGCATTGCTGCTTGATACTGCACAATCACTCAGCACAATGACTGACCGCACAGAAGAAATGAAAAATTTGCTTATAGATGCACAAATCCAAGAAGCCAGACAATATCAAATGATGCGGCTGCGAATTCAATGGCTCTATGAAACAGGCTATTCTTCCTTCTTGGAGCAGCTGCTTAGCGCCTCTGATTTTCCAGATTTTCTAAATCGCTCTGAACAGATCCGCTCGCTCATCACCTATGACAGGAATCAGCTCACAGAGCTTTCTAACCTTCGCAGTTCTATCGAGACAGATGCCGCGCTCCTCACAAAACAGTGTGACTTACTGCGCGCTTCCAGAGATGCACTGTCCATGGAATATGAAAAGCTCCTTATTCTTTTGAATCAGCAAAATACTGCTTCCGGTGAATCGGTTTTCCCTGAAGTATTCAGCCGAATTCCTGAACTGATCGCCCGTGCTGATGAACAAATCGAAGAAGGACAACTTGCCGCCGATCAGGGAATCCATGCTCCTTCTTCGGAAATCCGCGACCCAGAGCCACCTCTGAACGATGATATTTCCGATAACACTTCTAACGTGGCAGACAACGAAAGTACCGTGGATGAGAAAGAGGAAGATGACGAAATCGCCCCTCCACCTTTTGCTCCTCCTCCGTCTTTCTCGGTATCTGCCTCTGAAAGTCTGCTTCTCTCTGCGTTAGTACAGTGTGAAGCAGGTACGGAAGACTATACTGCCATGACTGCACTTGCATCCTGCATTCTCAACCGGGTAAGCAGTCCACTGTTTCCGAATTCAATTTCAGGTGTCATCGAATCAGAACCACTGTTTTCCTCTGTATCTGACGGAAGAATCGAGGCACTCCTCTACGGGGATATTGACTCTGTATGCCAAAATGCAGTTTTTGATGCGATATCCGGTACGAACCCAATTGGCAGCTGTCTGTACTTTTCACCTGCTTCCTCCTCTGCTTCCGGAGCGACGTTTGGAAGCTTTACATTTTATTAATTTGCATATTTTATGATTTTATTGTATAATAGACAAACAGGTTATGTACTAATGTGAAAGGAAAATATGGCATGAATACAAAAGTAAAGCGCATGATGCGTACATTGCTCAGCTGCACACTTGCAGTTTCAATGTATCTTCCATGCACCAATGTGTATGCTACTGACACGGTCGACAACCTCGAGAAGAAGACAAATGAGCTCTCCAGTGAGCTCTCTAAAGTAAATGAAGAATTGTCTACTCTCAGCAGTGAACTAGATTCTACCATTTCTAAAGTAGAGTCTACCACTAACGCAATCGAACTTACCAAAGTCAGTCTCGCAGATGCACAGGCAAAAGAAGTTCAGCAGTACAGCGATATGAAGCTTCGTATCAAATATATTTACGAAGCCGGAGATCTTTCTTTTTTAGAATTGCTCTTTTCTGCTGAAGATATGACCGATTTGTTGAACAAAGCCGATTTCATTCAAAACATCAGTTCTTATGATCGCAAGATGTTGGACGAACTGCATAACACCAAAGTAGAAATCCAAAAGCAACAGACACTCCTGGAAGATGAGAAAGACGCACTGGTCACTCTCCAGACACAGATGGACCAGAAGTGCAACGATCTCCAGGCAAAAGCAGCTTCAACAAGCACTGAGCTTAATAATTATTCTGATCAGTTGGCACGCGCAAAAGCCGCTGCAGAAGCAGCCGCAAGAGCAGCCGAAGAACAGCAACGTCTCGAGCAAGAACTTGCACAGCAGCAACAACAGCAGCCTGCTCCTAGCCCAAGTGTTCCTGATCAGCCAGTGACTCCTCCTGTGAGTCCAGAACCAAGTCCGCAACTGCCGGATTCCGGAAATACTACTCCGCCATCAGGTACAAGCCTCGGAGTATTTAAAATTACACACTATTGTGCCTGCTCCATCTGCTGTGGAGAATACAGCAATGGAATTACTGCCAGCGGTACCACTGCACAGGCAGGAAGAACTATCGCGGTTGACCCTTCTTTGATTCCACTTGGAAGTTCCGTAGTGATCAACGGACATACCTATGTCGCAGAAGATACGGGGGGCGCTATCAAAGGAAACCGCATTGATGTTTTTGTCAGCAGTCACAGTGAAGCTCTCGCAAATGGTGTTTATTACGCAGAGGTCATTTTACAATAACAACTATTGAAAACTGAATATCGAAAAACTGAATATTGCGAAACTTAATAATAAATAGCACGAAAAAGTACATAAAGTGGGAGAACTGTCATCTTTCAGTTCTCAAAAAAGGATTCCGGATCGGGGCTTACCGCCTCTTTCCGGAATCCTTTTTCTATGCATATTATTGATAATCGAATACATCGATCCATTTCATCAGGAACTCTTTCTCCATCTCATTTTCCTTAGAAAGTTGTGCCGCTGCTACAATCGGAAGCCACTGTTGCACATACTGCTTTGCAGTATCACTCTTCTTGCAGAATAACTTCAAATAAAGGTCTGCCTTTTTCTGGTCTTTCAGCGCAAATAGGAGATAAGTCATCGCTGCGTCTGCACTTGCATTTCCCTGCGTAGCATGCGCCCAGTCAATCACTGTCATCTTTCCAGTTTTACCGACGATCACATTACTTGGATTGAAGTCTCCATGGCATACTTTGTCATGCTTTGGCATACTCTCAAGTCTTGTAAGCAATTCATATCTTGCTGTCGCATCCAGATCCTTCAGTTCGTTGATCTGCCGTGCAAGCTTATCTTTCAACTTATTCAAAAGAGGATTTCTCTTGCTCTGTACCTGGAGCTGGAGATCTACAAAGTCTTCCATATACTTCTCAAGATTTGCCGGATCGACATTCATCATCTCTTCCAATGTCTTTCCCTCTTTGCATTCGATCACAAGTGACCATCTTCCGTCAATCTGTGTCACCTGTTTTACCTTTGGAATATCAAGACCAGTCGCCTCTACCCTTGCGGTATTCAACGCTTCATTAAATACATCTGCCTTTGGATGTTCTTTCCCAAAAATCTTTACAATTCCCTCTTCTGTTTTATACACTTCTTTGTGTGCACGTTTTACGATTAAGTTGCTCTGCTCTAACTTCATGTAGGTTCCCTCCTAATAATACAATTCTACTGTCATTGTTCGCAGACTGTATCCGAACTGTAATAAAATAATCTGTAAACAACTTCAATATTTTTTTATTGTTCTGATTTGATATTGCTATTATATACCTTTCAAACGATTTGAAAAGAGTTTTTGTATAATTTTTAACATTTTTTTATATGCTATTTTTATTGTTATTTTATTATCAATCTAAACTTATGCACTCATCTAATTATTACTAGAAGTTTCTCCTACTCTCCTTTTTGCCAAAAGCTCCAGAATCCTCTTTGCAACTTCATCCGGGGTTGCATTTTCCTGCGGTGAGGTACAGATATACTTCGGATAACTACTGTCTTTTAACCCTTCGATCAAGATGATATCGGCCTCCGGAAAAAAAGGAAGCAGCATTTCTGCAGTAATTTCCGAAACCCGTTTTGTGACAAGAAACTGACTTTTGGAAAACACCGCTGTTCCGTAGGCACCAGCTTTCTGATGCTGATAGCTATCGGTTCCCGGCACGTCACTCTCAAATTCATGCCCGTCATGCTTGATAACTGCCACCTGATATCCCTTTTCAGCTAGAATCGGAATTATTCCTGTAATCAGTGTTGTCTTTCCTGTATTTTTATATCCACTAACGGCAAAGATTACCGGCTGGATAACATTCTTACCCATACTTTCTCCCCTTTCTTTCGTCCCTCTTCAATCCCAGGCGGAATTTCCAACAGACAATTGCATCCATTGAGTGAACTTAAAATTCCTGAGGCATTTTGCCTTTTCCACACTACCGTTCCATTCTCCCATCTCGCCCGTACAAACCGCGGCACTTTCCCGGTCTTTTCAAAGGTTTCTGCCAAGTTCCTTCCCTGTACTCTACCCGGTATCTCTGGCTTCCCGTCATCTTTTCTAACACCGGAAGCACAAATAATTCCATATTAACAAAAGTACCATATGGATTTCCCGAAAAACTAAGCATCGGGATTTTCTGATAGCTTCCGCCCATCATCGGGGATCCTGGCTTCATCTTCACTCCGTGGAAACAAATCTCTGCACCAAGAAGTCCATATGTTTCCTCCACAATATCCTTCTGCCCAACCGATACACCGCCAATTGTCAGAATCAAGTCTGCATCCAGCCTACATGCCTTCTCTATGGAATCTTTAAGACACCGGACATCATCTTGCACGGTATCCATCCACACTACTGATACTCCAAGCTCTGTAAGCCTGCTACACACAAGATACAGATTCGCATTATAAATTTTGCCGAACGACAATTCGCTTCCCGGCTCTGTCAGCTCACTCCCGGTTGCTATCACCGCCGCACGCACATTGCGCACCACTTTTGCATAAGAATACCCCATCGAGGCAAGTAGTCCACACTCTGCGGCGCCTACGGTTTCCCCGCGCGTTAACAGACAGGTACCCGCCGAATAATCTTCCCCCGCATAACAATAATTTTCATAGGCATGCTGTTCTTGAAAAACAGAGATCGTGTCCCCCACTCTCTCCACATCCTCCTGACGAATCACAGTATCTGCCCCCTGTGGAATCGGCGCACCTGTCATCAGACGTACCGCCTCTTTTTCTCCTACTTTCTTCCCCGAAGCTTCCCCTGCATAAATTGTATCGATCACATGCAGAAAAACTCCGTGTGTATCATCCGCTCCGATGCTGTCTTGACTTCGGATTGCATAACCGTCCAGAGGGGATCTCGGAAATGGTGGCTGGGCATGTCTGCTATATACATCTTCCCATAGCGTGCGCCCGGAAAGTTCCAAAAGTGGAAGTTCCTCCCACGCATCCAGCGGGCGTACTTCCTCCAAAATTTTTTCTACAGCCTCTTTCAGAGAAATCCTCACCAGCTCTTTTCTTTCTATTTTACTTAAATATGCCCGATACTCTTCTTCTGTATTGATATTGCCACCCCCATCTCTTTCGTCTTCCAAACAGACAATCTTCTCCTCTATCTCGTTCAAAAGATTTTGCAGTTTATAATCTTTTCGTTCCAGCTGCCGTTGGATCCATGGAAGCATCTCCTTCGTATAGATGCCTGGAAATGGACATCTCTTCCCATCTCTTATAAGAAAAACCGGCTTTCTCTCACGAACCCATTCACCTTTCATAGTATCTACTAATTCTTGATCCACTTCCGGCATATCGCATGGTACAAAAAGAACTGCCTGCTCCTCACAGGCCGTAAGAACACTGTAAATCCCACCAAGAGGTCCTTTTTCTTTTTCCAAATCTTCCACAAGCGGAAATCCCTCAAAGCCACACTCGCCAACATCTGCTTGTGTTTGTTCGTATTTCTTCCGGTCTTCCACAGAAATATAAATGGCAGAACATCCACTTAATTTTGCAGCAATCTTCTTCCAAAATACGGTTTCTTCCACCGGCAAAAATGCTTTTTTTCTGCCATTCATACGGCTGTTTTTTCCACCTGCCAAGATACATGCTGCGATATCAGCCTTCCTATCTCTGTCTTTTCCCTTAGCCATCGACCTTCTCCCATGTGATCGCACCCGGATAACAAGTCCGGACACATGCAGGTTCTCGTCCCTCTTTGATCCGTTCCACACAGCCGTCACATTTTTCCATCTTCCTGCTTCATTAAAGTGGATCACCTGAAGCGGACAGACTGCCTCACAACTTCTGCAGCCATTGCAAAGGTCCTGATCTACGAGAATAAAACCTGTCGTTTTTCCCGGTAAATTGCGTGTTGCGGGCAGACATGCTCACATTTTCCACAGTGAATGCACCCTGGACACACTGTTTTTCAAATATCCCTGATAAATCTGTCACCTTCTGAAATGCCCGGAAACTCGGCACAATTTCCCCTACAGAGTGATGTGCATCCAGACAGGCTATATGGCATGCATAGCATCCGATACATTTTTCTTTATCAAATTTCAGTCGATATGGCATCTTCCTCTTCCTTTCTTCTTACATTACAAAATAACTCTTATATCCCGGAAATCCGGAAATCGGATCGAGATAGGTAAGCGGAATCAGCTCATTCGCTTCTCCCTTCTTGTTTCCATGGTAAATATGTACCATCCCCGGCAGATTGTTTCTGACGGCTGCCGCAATTCCTTCCATGCTTCCTCCTGGCGAAGTCACTATTACTCGGTCGCCTTCCTGAATCTGAAGTGATTCCATATCGGATGGATGCATTTCCACCAAAGTCGCCGGTTCCAACGCTGCAAGCCATGGAAGACGGTTCACACGTGCATGAAAATACTGAGGTTTTCTGGAACCTGTATTCAGGATCCACGGATAAACTGTTCTGTCCACCTCACTTACTTCTCTGAAATCCCGATAAACCGGAAGACCGTCATACCCATAAGCATCCTTATATTTTTCTAACACTGTAGAGACAAATTCTGCTTTCCCTGTCGGTGTAGCAAATCCCTCTCTCTCATAACTTCTCTCTGTCCCGAATACCAAATGTTTTGCCTTTACTCCTCCTTGATGTCCGCGCAATTCCTCCACAGAAAGTCCGGTCGGTTTGAGAATATAATTCATATATTCCTCATAGGTTCCAGAAAGCACCGGTTCAGAAAGTCCCATTCTGCGTGCCAATTCTTGAATGATCTCAATGTCATTTTTTGCCTCTCCGCACGGACAGACTGCTGCTTCTGAAAGACCGACCATTCCTCCTCGCATTGTCCTTATTTCTTCCCGCTCAAAAAAGGTTGCCGCAGGCAGCACAATATCTGCCATATCGCTAGAGTCAGAAAGAAACAGATCTACATTGACATAAAACTCTAATTTTTCAGTGCCTCCTGAAGATACGACGGCTTCGGCCACATTCTGTAGTTCATTCCAACTGCCACAAGTGCTTTCAGCGGATACGGTTCTTCTTTCAAAATATATTCTGCCAATCTTGTGCACTGAGCCTCCTCACATGGAAGCGCAAACCATGCCGGAAAGTCTTTCTGACCAATTGCTTCCTCGCCATCGTATCTCTTCACTTTTCCAAATTCATTGACCGGAGCAGACACCGGTGGCCTTGCCAGATGTCCGCCTTTTCTGTCGTAATTCCCACTAAGTCCTACAAGTGTATGAACCGCCCGATAATTCTGTACTCCATTGATATGATGTACGACCGTCGCCGCGGAGAACATGATTCCCGCCGGACCATTTGTCGCATACAGCCTTGCAGCCTCCAAAATTTTCTCTGCCGGAACTCCGGTGATCTTCTCTGTATACTCCGGAGTAAACTGCTTTACATATGCCCGGTATTCTTCAAACCCGTGAACATACTTTTCCACAAACTCATGGTCATACAGATCCTCTTCTATCATCACCTGTGCCATTCCAAGCGCAAGTGCTCCGTCTGTTCCCGGAAGCAGGCGCAAATGGATATCTGCCTCTCTTGCCGTGACCGTGTTTCTTGGATCTACCACAATAATCTTGACCCCTCGTGCCTTCATTCCCCGATAGCTTTTGCTCATCGGTGTATTAGAGTGATATAAGTTGGAGGCCCACAGCATAACTGTATTGGCATTTGCCAGATCCGGAAAGCAAATATCATTTCCATAGATGGACTTCCACGCCATATTAGATGCCTGAAAGCAAGTGCTTGACTCGGTACAATAATTCGGTGATCCATACGCATTTGCAAGACGGAGCAATGCCGGACGATACCATTTCGGATATCCTGCATAAAAAATCGTCGACCGTGCACCGTACCGTTCCCGGACTGACAGTAATTTCTCTGCGATTGTCTGATATGCTTCTTCCCAGCTGATCCTAACAAACTTTCCATGTCCTTTTTCCCCAACTTGTTTCATCGGGTAAAGCAATCTTTCCTGATTATATATGTACTGTCTTGCAGCTGCCCCCTTCGCACAAAGTCCTCCGCTCTGTCCAGGCCGATCTTTGCTTCCTTCTACCGAAATAATCTTTCCATCTTCTACATAGACATCCATTGGGCAGCCGGACGCACAGATACCACAGACTGCTTTTTTTACCTGTTTCTTTCCATGTTCTTTCTGACTCAATATCGTTCCTCCCTCTTTCGTTACTATCCTCTTTCGTTACTATTATTTTATCCCACTCAGCGCCAGTCCACGGATAAATTGTTTTTGGAACAGGATAAAAATCACAATCATCGGAAGCATGATCATCGTTGCCGCCGCCATTGTTGTCGTCAGATCCTGCGTATGTTCTGTACTAAATACGACAAGCGCTAAAGGCAGTGTCATCTTCTCCTTATCATTTAACATCAGAAGCGGATTCAGATAATCATTCCATGACATCATTGCCGTGAAAATTCCAAGTGATCCTATTGCTGGACGAATATTGGGAAGAATAATTTTCCAATAAATCCCAAAAGCAGATGCGCCATCAATTTTTGCTGCCTCACAAATACTATCCGGTATATCTTCAATAAATTGCTTTGCCATGTAAATTCCAAATGCACTGACCATTCCCGGAATAATCAAGGCCCACTGTGTATTAAACAATCCCATTTCCTGAATCATCAAAAACCTTGGAATCATCGTTACTTGCCCCGGCACCATCATAGTTGCCAGCAAAAGCAAAAAAAAGCATCTTCTTCATTTTAAATTCATATTTTGCAAAAACGTAACCAATCAATGTACTTGTAAAAATAACTGCTGCCGTCACAATTGTCGTAATTAAGATGCTGTTGAAAAACCATCTTCCAAGCGGTGCTTCTGTAAATGCTTTGATATACCTTCTAATGTCCATGTTTCCGGCAACATCGTTGTCTTATTGATTCTAATATCCGCATTTGTACGGAATGAAGTCAAAAACATCCATATCATCGGGAACATCATCGCTGCGCAAAATACTGTCAAAAATAATATAATCACATAGTGATACCATCTATATCCATATTTTTTCATTATTCATAACTCCAATCTAAACGCATCATTCGGTTCTGAATCAATGCAACTGCAAATACTATGACAAACAGTGCCATTGCAATTGCAGACGCATATCCCATATCATAATTTGTAAAACTCTGTCGATAAATGTAGTTTGTCAATACCATTGCAGAGTAGTCTACCCCACCTTTCGGTGCAATCACACGAAATTGCGCAAACATCTGAAAATAGTTTGCCATTGTCATCACTGCAACAAATGCAAACGTTCTTCCCATCAGCGGAACGCGAATCTTCAAAAACCTGCAGATTGGTCCTGCACCATCAATTGCTGCCGCCTCATCGAATTCTTTTGGCACACCTTCCAATCCTGCTGAAAACAGCACTACATTATAGCCAAATATCTGCCAAGTGTATATGCGATAATAATTGCAACAATGCTCCTGTTGTCATCGTCCAG
>ENA-OQAA01000898-OQAA01000898.1-human-gut-metagenome-genome-assembly--contig:-NODE-898-length-17833-cov-9.819609_pt1 | contig 17833 bp, 21 predicted proteins | sample MGYA00242489_ERZ504515 | MGnify/ENA primary metagenome ERZ504515 (study PRJEB26092, sample SAMD00036237) | human gut metagenome | host: Homo sapiens | study: EMG produced TPA metagenomics assembly of... | reverse complement strand
GGCGCGCATGCGACGGCGGGTCGTCTGTGCCACCGGCGAGGTGATGGCGACCTTTTTGCCATAGCAGGCGTTGAGCAGCGTGGACTTGCCGGCGTTGGGGCGCCGACCAGGGCTACGAAGCCGCTGCGAAAACCGGGTTCAACGTCGCCAAAGCCCGCGAGGCTATCGTCCTCGTCGCACAGGGCGTCGAGCTCCTCGTCGCTCATGCCCTCAAACGGATCGAATTCCTCGACTTCCTCGTATGCTTCGGCCGCTTCGGCATCCGCCGCATCCAGGACCTCGTCGTCCAAAATTTCATCGATAGGCTGCATAGTGTCGGACATGAAAATCCCTTTCTAGATAAAGCCGAGCGCGTGGGCAAATACCAGCAAGCCCACAATCGCGGCGGTGATGGAAAGAACGTATACGGAGCGGCGGCGATATCCTTCGCGCGCTTTGCCAGCGGATGGAGCTCCTGGGTCGCCAGATCGACAATCGCCTCCATGGCGGTGTTGCATAGCTCGCCGTGAATCACCAGGCCACAACAGATGATAATCGTGGCCCACTCGGCAATGTCGAGCCCCACGATGCAGCCGGCAATGACGGTGCACACGCCCGCAACGAGCATGACCTTAATATTGCGCTCGGTCTTGACGGCGGTGACGAAGCCCTCCATGGCGTAGGAGAACGACTTTAAGAAGGACGGATGGTCCTTGTTCGATCCGGGAATCATAGACGGCTCCTAGTCGTGGGCGTGGTTGGTGATGGGGCCGACGTGGACCAGCTTGGGGTCCTCGCCGCGCTCGAGCGCCAGATCGCGCAGGATGGCGTCCTCGCGGGCCTCCATGACCTCGGCCTCGTCGTCCTCGATATGGTCATACCCCAGCAGGTGCAGCATGCCATGCACGAGCATCAGGCGGCACTCGTCGGCAGGGGCATTGCCAAAGCCGGGGGCCTGACGGGCAATGACTTGCGGGGCCAGGATGATATCGCCAAGCTCAAGCGTCTCGTCGGCGGGAATATCCTCGTCAAAGGCCGAGTCGCATTCAAACGAGAGGACATCGGTGGTGCGGTCGATACCGCGCCACTCGTGGTTGAGCTCGTGCATCTCGTCCTCGTCGACATACGAAAGGGAAATCTCGACTTCACGCTCAACGCCTTCGGCGGCAAGCACGACCTCGCAGATGTGTTCTACCTCCTGCGCGTCGAGCAGCGTATCGAGCTCGGCATCGTTGCTGATCAATACACTCAACGGGACTCCTTTCGGTCGCGCGGGCGCTGCTCGCGCACGTCATCATAAGCATCATATGCCTCGACGATACGTCCCACCAGGGCATGGCGCACCACGTCGGCACGCTCGAGGTGAGAAAATGCGACATCGTCGACACGGCCCAAAATCTTCTCGACATCCGCCAAGCCACCACGACGGCCCACCAGGTCACGCTGGCTCAGGTCGCCGGTAATCACAAACTTGGAGTTAAAGCCCAGGCGCGTCAGAAACATCTTCATCTGCTCGGGCGTGGTATTTTGGGCCTCGTCGAGCACCACGAAGGCGTCGCTCAGCGTGCGGCCGCGCATGTAGGCAAGCGGGGCGATCTCGATCACGCCGCGCTCCATGAGCTCATCGGTGCGCTCGCGATCCATCATGCAAAATAGGGCGTCGTAGAGCGGGCGCATGTACGGATCGATCTTTTCCTCGAGGGTGCCGGGCAAAAAGCCCAGGTTCTCCCCCGCCTCGACAACCGGACGCGTCAAGATCAGACGGCCCACCTCGTGACGCTTGAGTGCGGCAACAGCGAGCGCCATGCCAGATAGGTCTTACCGGTACCGGCAGGACCCAAGCCAAACGTGATGGTATTTGAGCGGATGGCATCCACATAGCGCTTTTGACCGAGCGTCTTGGGGCGAATGACGCGACCGCGATACGAAAGCAGCACGTCATCGCGAAGCGACGTAGCCTCGTGCTCACCGTCGCGCAAGACGGCCAGGCAGCGAGAGACATCGTCGGCAGAAAGCGTGCGCCCGGAAGCAGCCTCACGAAAGGCATGTTCGAAAAAACGCGCGACCAGTTCGACCTCGTCCGGGTCACCGCTCACGGCGATGCTGTCGCCACGGGCGACCACGTGGGCGCGAACTGAGCTCTCCAGCGCACGAAGGACGCCGTCGCCGGCACCCAAAACGCGCGAGGGGTCAATACCCTCGGGAACGGTAAGTCTAATCTTCGAGGCTTCCATGAACCTCCCTGCGTGCATGGACCAAGCCGGAATCATCGACTCCGATGATAGCAACATCGAGCAGGCACGGGGCTGTAAGTCCACAGGTATCGTCAAGACGGGCATGATGGAACGAGCCAAGCGTCAGGTTGTCACCATACTCGAGCACGGCACGCTCGACCGTGCCCACGCGACGACGAGCGTCGGCAATAGCGAGCTCCTGTGCGGCGGCCCGCATACGGCGGCTGCGCTCGGCCATAACCTCGGGTGGCACCTGGTCGGGCATGTCGGCAGCAAGGGTACCGGGACGCTTGCTGTAGCGGAACACGTGCATACGCGAGAAACCCACACGGCGGCACAGCGCCAGCGACTCCTCGAACTCCTCGTCCGTCTCACCAGGAAAACCGACGATGACATCGCACGAAAGGGACGCCTGGGGCAAGTTGGCGCGAATTATACGCACCGTGTCCTCAAAGGCCTCGGCGCTATAGGGACGGCCCATGCGATGCAGGGTCGCCGTGCAGCCGGACTGCACGGGCAGGTGCAAAAACGGGGCGATACGCTGCGGGTAGCGCGCCATAACCTTAAGCAGGCGCTCGGAGATATCCATGGGCTCGACCGAGGAAATGCGCACATGCGGAATAGACGTGCGCTCCATGATGGCCTCGAGCAGCTCATCGATTTCGACGTGCTCGTCGGTCGCGCTCTTGCCATCGTAGGCACCCAGGTTCACACCGGTCAGCACCACCTCGGGCACGCCGGCCTCCTGGGCCTCGCGAACTTGCTCGAGCACGGACTCGACGGGCACGGAGCGCTCGGGGCCGCGCGCCTTCCACACAATGCAATAGGTGCAGCGATGGTTGCAGCCATCCTGAATCTTCACGCCCAGGCGAGAGCGACCGAGCGCATCGACCACCTCGCCATCGCTGCAGGCGGGAACGCTATCGGACTCAACACCCAGCACCTCGCAAACACGTTCGGCGACATCTATCTTGGACGGCTCGGCAATCACGCGATCCGAAAGCTCCGACAGCTCCTCGGGATGCAAATTGACCACGCATCCGGTCACGACCACATAGGGCTCGTTTGGATGGGCCAGCGCATGACGGACGGCCTTACGGGTCTTAGCCTCGGCCTCGCCCGTAACGGCACAAGTGTTAATGACGATCAGATCGGCATCCTGGGGCTCCACAATAGCAAAGCCCAAGCGCATAAGATCGGCAGTGATACGGTCAGACTCAACCCGGTTGACACGGCAGCCGAGGTTGACGACGGAAATATGGGGTGCGAGCACGCGGGCTCCTTAATCGAGGATATCGTCGAGGGCACTCTTGATACGGTCGGTCACCGACTTCTTACCAGAAGCGACGTCATCGCCCATCTCATCGGCAAAAGCACGGAGCAGCTCGCGCTGCTTATTGGAAAGATTGGTGGGAACGACCATGCGCAGTTGCACGATCAGGCGGCCACGCGAACCGCCACCGCCAATGCGCGGCATGCCGTAATTATTGACGCTCACGGTGTCGCCGTACTGGGCGCCGGCGGGAACCGTCACCTTAACGACCTCGTCGGGCATAATGCCCTCGACCTCAATCTCGCAGCCGAGCGCAGCCTGCGCAATCGAGATATCGCTCACCAGGTACAGGTCATCACCGTTGCGCTTAAAGCGCTCATGGTCGGCGACGCGCACGTTGACAATCAGGTCGCCCGAAGCTCGCCGCGAAGGCCGGCCTCGCCAAAGCCGCTCACACGAAGCTGGCGACCGGTCGAAACGCCGGCGGGAATATCGATGTCGATCTTTTCGTGCGAAGGCGTGCGGCCTTGACCGTCGCAGGTCTCGCAGGGATGATCGATAACCGTGCCCTCGCCATGGCAGTCGGGGCAAGGCGAGGAAGACTGAACCTGGCCCAAAAACGATCGCTGAACCGTCGTGACGTAGCCCGTACCGTGGCAGCGGCCGCACTGCTTTTCCAGTGCGCCCTCTGCCTACCGGTGCCATTGCAGTCCTCGCAAGGAGCAAGGCGGTCATAGCTGATTGTCTTTTTGCAGCCGAGCGCCGCCTCCTCGAGCGTCACCGAAAGCGAGATGGCCATATCACGTCCGCGACGACGCTCACGACGGCTGCGGGCGCCACCGCCGGCACCGCCGCCAAAGAACGACGAGAACAAGTCGTCCATGCCCATGCCACCAAAGATATCGTTGATATCGACGTAGCCGGAGCCACCGGGGCCGTCGGCAGTGCCGTAACGGTCGTAGTTAGCACGCTTCTGCTCATCGGAAAGAACGGAATATGCCTCGTTGAGCTCTTTGAACTTAGCCTCGGCCTCGGGGTCGTCCGAAACGTCCGGGTGTACGGTACGGGCCTTCTTTAGAAACGCGCGCTTAATCGTCCGCGCGTCGGCATCCTTGTCGACGCCAAGCACCTCGTAGTAATCCCTATTTTCCGACACGACCGAATCCTTCCGACTTTCATTATTGTCACAGTGCGTCCTATACCCAAGCTGGGCCGGCCGCAAACAGAGGGTTTGATGTTATTGCATTGCGTAGGGCGAAAGCATGGCACGTTGCGAGCAGCTCGCAAACCAAACCGACACGAGCGCAAACATAAATCCGTTGGCAAAACCGTTGGCAAACTGCATCGCGCCGCGCTTCCACCACAGCAGGCTGCGGTGCAGCACGCCGTCCGAGAGCACCATGAACAGGCCCATGGCAAACGGAATAAAGCACATCACGGCAAAGGCCGAGAACACGCCCGAGATGGCCGATAGCACCAAAAACGGCGCCACGATGCCCATCAGGTAAAAACCGGTACGGGCCTTGCCTTCCAGGCGCTCGGCCTCAACATGGGCCCGACCGACCAGATCACCGCCAGAGGCGCCGTTGGTGCCGGCGTGACCCATGCCGCCAATACGGACCTCGTCGCCATCGTGCGTGCCGGCGGGAAACTCAATCGTCTGCTCGGAGGTCACACGGGTTCGCCCGCTGCCGCCGCAATCGGGACAGGGGTCGGCGACGACCTTACCGGAGCCACCGCACTCAGGGCAGACAGACTGGAACGTGCCGGCACCAAACAGAAAGGACAGGTCGACATCGATGTGGCCGCGACCGCCGCAGCTCGGACAGGTATGTGCATGCTCGGACGAAACAGAGCCCGAACCGCCGCAGTGACCACAGGTATCGAAGCGCGTATAGCGGACGGTCTTGCGGGCACCGCCCTTGGCCTCCTTGGCGTCGAGCTTAATATCGACGACCACGTTGGCGCCGTTCTCGGGATTATAGGCAGCTGCCCGCGACGCGGCTGACCCCAGGCGCCACCAAAGGGAAAGCCGCCCTCAAAGGGATTGCCGTAGCCCGCGCTGCCGGCGTAACCGCCGCCATAGGGCGAAGCCGTGGAAGCGCCGGCAAAGGGATTGCCCGAGCGCATGGCGTCGTAGCGCGCACGCTTCTGCTCGTCCGAAAGCACAGCATAGGCCTCGGAAACCTCTTTGAACTTTTCCTCGGCATCCGGTTCTTTGTTGACGTCCGGATGGAGCTTGCGGGCCTTTTGCTGGAAGGCTTTCTGTATATCACGCGAGGTGGCGTCCTTGGAGACACCCAAAATCTCGTAGTAATCTTTTTCGTTCATCGTCGCCATGCGCGGCAACCTCCTGCTCACAGCAGCGTATATATTGCGGTAATTCTACCCGAGCGGCCTAGGCTAGACCCCAAAACAGCTCGAACAGCACATTTCCATCGAGCCAGCCCAAGTGAGTGGGCGCTAAACGAGCACGGACGCGACCTGCGATAACGTCTTTCGAGGTGACGCGCCCCGCATGTCCTTCAATATGATCGGGCACCCAGGTGGCAAGGCCCAACTCGACCGCACGGTCGCAGGCCGCCGCAACTCATCTGCAGCGATCACGCTTGCCGAGCGAACCAACAGATCGGGCCCAATGCCACGCGTCATGCGACAGGCAAGCATCAAATCCTCGGCCGCCGCCTCGCGCTGCGACAGATACTCGGCATCAAACGTCGTCGCGGCATCGTCGCGTTGCACCAAGCGCACGCGATACGCATCGCCGCGAGCAAGCACGTCGGGAAACAGCCCGGCCAAGCGATCGAAATCCTCGGCGTCGAGCATACCGGCGGCAGAGCGGCCCAAACCCAGATAGCCCTGTCCGGTCCAATAGGCAATGTTGTGGGCGCACTCATGGCCGTCGAGCGCGTAGCTTGCCACCTCATACGGGTGATAGCCGGCCGCACTCAGGCGCTCACGCGCCGCATCCATGCATGCAGCCTGAAAATCCTCGTCGGGCTCGAGCGACTCGTCGCGACACGCCATGCGATAGAGCGGCGTGCCCTCCTCGAGCGTGAGCGGGTACACCGACACATGATGCGGCGCCGCCGCCAACACGCCATCGAGTGTGCGCTGCCAGCTTAGGTCGGTCTGCCCGGGAAGGCCGCACATCAGTCGCACGACACGACAAGCCCAGCGTCCTTGACCGTCGTGATGGCAGCGAGCGCCCGATCGGCATCGTGAATGCGGCCGATGGCGGTAAGTTCGGCGTTATCGAGCGTTTGCACGCCCAGAGAGACGCGCGTGACACCCACCCCGGCAAGCGCAGTGGCAAGCTCTGCGGTCAGCGATTCGGGATTGGCCTCGCAGGTAAACTCAACAGGCTTGCACCACGCAGAGATACGCCGGGCAAATTCTACCAAACGCTCCCCCGCCAGCGACGGCGTGCCGCCGCCAACATAGACGGTGCGGATCTGTGCAAGCGCGCCTGCGTCGCCAAAAGCATCGAGGCGCGCATACAACTGCTCAAAATAGGTATCGAGCGCAACGCTCATGTTGCACGGAGCAAAACTGCGTGAGTCAAAGTCACAGTACCGGCATTTTTGGGCGCAAAACGGCACATGCACGTACAGCGCGGTAACGACCACCGTTAGGCCTCCAACGGATGAGCGGGCACCGACTCGCCGGCGGCAAGTGCGGCCTCACAGGCCACCACATCGTGCTCGATATCATCGACCAGTGCCATGAACTCCTCGTATGTGGAGCAACGCACCACCTGAGCGCGCCAGGCGGCAGCATGGGGCATGCCCTTTAGATACCAGCTTGCGTACGTGCGGGCACGCGACATGAGCGGCAACAGCTCGTGCGTGAGCGTCAGGTGCTCGCGCAGGGCATCCAGGCGCTCAACCGAGGAGCGAGAAGGAACCGGCGTGCCATCGAGTGCAAGGGCTCGGGCATCGCCGAACACCCATGGATTGCCGTAGATGCCGCGCGCGATAAACACCGCGCTGGCACCCGAGCTTTGCAGATGCTCAGCAGCGTCCTCTGCCGAGAACACATCGCCCGAACCGATAACGGGAATCTCGACGGCGTCGGCCACCTCATCGACGACCGACCAATCGGCCTGGCCGTATAGAGCTGCGTGGCGCAGCGACCATGTACCGCCACCGCGGCGGCCCCTGCTCCCTCAAGCATCTGGGCAAACGTCGCGGCGTTGCGGTCTTCGGCGTAAAAGCCTTACGGATTTTTACGGTCACGGGCACATGCGCCGCGCCCACCGCCGCCTCGACGATCTGCTCGGCCAGATCGGGAGTGCGCATAAGCGCCGAGCCCTCGCCCTTGGTGACGACCTTGCGGGCGGGGCATGCCATATTGATATCGATGAGCGACAGGCGATCACCCACACGCTCCTCGACAGCGGCGACGGCACTCGCAAACTGATCGGGCTTGGAGCCAAAGAGCTGCACGCAAATCTGCTGTTCCTCGTCGGCAGGAAGCACCAGTCGCCAGGTCTTGTTGCTGGCATAGGCAAGGCCCGCCACGCTCACCATCTCGCTGTAGGCAAGGTTGGCACCGCGGCGGCGGCACATGACGCGGTAGGCAGGGTCGGTCACGCCCGCCATGGGAGCCATAAGGAACGGCTGCTCGGCATAGGCGCCCAGCAGCCGCCGACTATATTCGGAAAGCGCCATAGATCTACTCGTCCACCTTGAGGATAGCCATAAACGCCTCCTGCGGGACCTCGACCGAGCCGATGGCCTTCATGCGCTTCTTGCCCTCTTTCTGCTTCTCGAGCAGTTTGCGCTTGCGCGAGATATCGCCGCCGTAGCACTTGGCAAGCACGTCCTTGCGACGTGCCTTGACGGTGGAGCGGGCAATGATCTTGTTGCCGATAGCACCCTGGATGGGCACCTCGAACAGCTGGCGCGGAATAATCTCCTTGAGCTTGTCGCACAGACCGCGGGCCAGGCCATAGGCCTTGTCCTTGTGCACGATAAACGACAGCGCATCCACCTCGTCGCCAGAAAGCAAGATATCGAGCTTCACGAGCTCGGAAGGACGATACTCGTTGAACTCGTAGTCGAGCGAGGCATAGCCTTAGTGCGGCTCTTGAGCTGGTCAAAGAAGTCCAAGATGAGCTCGGCAAGCGGCATATCGAAGCGCATCTCGACCGATTTGCTCGTCAGGTGGATCATGTCGGTCGTAACGCCGCGGTGCTCGATGGCGAGCTGCATGACGGCGCCCGTGTACTCAGGTGGCAGATGATCTTTGCCTTGAGGTAGGTTCCTCGATACGCTCGATGCGCGTGGCTCGGGAAGGTCCTGCGGGCTGCGGACATCGATCATTTCGCCGTCGGTCTTGTAGACGTGATAGTCGACCGAGGGACTCGTGGCAATGAGGTCCAGGTTGAACTCGCGCTCCAGGCGTTCCTTGACGACTTCCATGTGCAGCAGACCCAGGAAGCCCACGCGGAAGCCAAAGCCGAGCGCCACGGACGTCTCGGGCTCCCACACCAACGAGGGGTCGTTAACGTGGAGCTTATCGAGTGCGTCACGCAGGTTCTCGTAGTCCTTGTTATCGATCGGGAACAGGCCCGTATAGACCATGGGCTTGGCCTCGCGGTAACCGGGAAGCGGCTCGGGGCAGGGGTTCGACGCCACGTAAGGGTATCGCCCACGCGAACGGCCTCGGGGTCCTTCAGACCCGTGACCACGTAGCCCACCTCGCCGACCGTCAGCGCATCGACCGGGGTCTCGGCGGGACGCTTGACTCCCACGCCATCGACCAAAAAGTCGCCCTTTGCCTGCATCATGCGCAGGGTATCGCCCTTCTTGATGGAGCCGTCAAAGACACGGACCGTGGCAACGACGCCGCGGTACTCATCGAAATACGAGTCCAGGATGAGCGCTTTGAGCGGCGCGTTTGCATCGCCCTTGGGCGGCGAGATCAAAAAGACAATAGACTCCAGCAGATCGTGAATGCCCTCGCCGGTCTTGCCCGATACGCATACGGCATCGTCGGCAGGGATCGCCAGGTCATCCTCGATCTCGGTCTTAACCTCGTCGGGATGAGCCGAGGGCAGGTCGATCTTGTTGATGGCCGGCACAATGTCCAGATTGGCGTTCATGGCAAGCGTCGCGTTGGAGACGGTCTGTGCCTCGACGCCCTGTGTGGCGTCGACAACGAGCACCGCGCCCTCACAGGCTGCCAGCGAGCGCGAGACCTCATAGGTAAAGTCCACGTGGCCCGGCGTATCGATCAGATTGAACTGATACGTCTCGCCATCGTCGGCGTCATAGGACACGCGAACGGCATTGGACTTGATCGTGATGCCGCGCTCGCGCTCGATATCCATGGTGTCGAGCAGCTGCGACTCCATGTCGCGTTCGTCGACGGTATGGGTGAGCTCGAGGATGCGATCGCTGATCGTGGACTTGCCATGGTCGATGTGCGCAACGATTGAGAAGTTGCGGATGTGGGAAATGTCAATTGAAGTATTCATGCGGACTATCTTACCCGAGCGGTACAAAAAATGGAGCCTGTTCCATAAAACAGGCTCCATTTATGCGCGTAATCTGTGTGGTGTGAAATTTACAACTTAAGCGTTGATGCTGTTCACGAGCTTGGCAAGACCGGACTTGCGGTTGGAAGCCTGGTTCTTGTGGATAACATGCTTGGCGGCAGCCATGTCGAGACGCTTGGTGACGGTCTTGAGGCAGCCTGGGCCTTCTCGGCGTCGCCCTCGGCGACGGCGGACTGGACGTGCTTGGTCAGCGTCTTGAGCTCGGACTTGACAGCCTTGTTACGCATGCGAGCTGCCTCATTGGTGCGGATACGCTTCTTCTGAGACTTGATGTTTGCCACTTCTGGAGTTCCTTTCGAGTTCCTTGCAAAAAATGTATGACACCTCTGAGACACGGTGAGGTCATGCAAGCGCCTACTATAGCACGCTCCCCCTCAAAGGGATAGAACGAATTTGTCAAATAGGCAGGTATCATCACGATTTTCTCAAGATGTTCGTAATCCAGAGCAAAAGCGCGGTCTGAGAATCGGCCGAACCCTTGAGCGCGAGCTCCACATCAACGGCACCCTCGAGCGCTGCGACGACTCTGCCATCGAAAAGCGACGTGCCAGGTCAGGTGATTCTTGACCTGCCAGGACTGGAGTTTGAGCGTTGCGGCCAGCTCACGACCCTGTCCGCGCGCATCGAGCGCCTTGGCAACGATAAGCTCGCGAATGCGGCCGCACAGCAATGTGTACGTCCACACGTAGCTCTTGGCGGGCATTAGATTGAAGAGCTCGAGCGAACGGCGCATGTCACGGGCCGAGACCGCATTGAGAAAGTCCCAGGGTTGAACCTCGGCCGTACGTACAATCCAGCGCTCAACGTCGGCAAGCTCAATCTGGGGCGCCTCGACCATCTGGCAAGCTTAGCCAAGTCGTTATCGAGCATGCGAGTGTTTTCACCCGAACGCGAGACGAGCTCCTCGGCGGCCGCCGTCGAGATCGACTTGCCGTGCTGCGTCGCCATCTGTTGCACGCGGCGCGGTAACTCCCAGCGCTTGGTGCCGGAGCAATCGATCACGGCCTTCTTGTCGATTTTGGCGATCGCCTTATACAGGCGCGTGTTCTTGGCAAGCGAGTCGGCGATGATGAGGCAGACCGTCGTGGGGCTGGGACTCGCCAGATAGTCGACAAGCGGCTCCGAGACCGCCTTAGCGAGCTTTGAGCAGCCATCAAGGATTACCAAGCGAAACTCGCTGCCCATCGGAAAGGTGTTAAGCGATCCGATAATGGACTCGATATCGGGGTCCTTGGTCATGTCGCGCTCGTCGAGGTTGAACTCGACCATTCCCGACTTTTCCAGACGCGCCTTCATACGCGAGACGGCGTGATCGCGCTTGACGCCGTCGGTACCGACGATCAGATATGCCGGCAGCAGACCGGTTTCGGACATTACGCTCCCCTCCCGCAGGCCTTCGTATTCGTTCCGTGCCATTCTAGCCCAGGGGCCCACCACACGCCATCGACGTCGTCACGGTCGCTGGCATCGCATCGCAAAGCCCTTTGCGGTCGGGCTGATGGTGATATCACCGTGTTCGATGGTGCATGCGAACGCACCGCCCGCTTCCTGAACGGCATCGATGCAGGCATCCGACGGATGACCGTATCGATTCCCCTTGCCGGCGCTCGCGAGGGAAAGCTCGGGTCTCAGGACATCCAGCAACTCACCATCGACTGAAACCTTGGAGCCGTGATGCCCAAGTTTAAGGACATCGATATCCCCCACCTCCTGCACGAATTCCCGTTCTTGGTCGAGCTCGGCATCACCAGTGAGGAGCATACGCAGGCTCTTGCCTTCCTGAACATAAGAGAGTAGCAGGACAAGCGAGTCCTCATTTCCCTCGCCATCTACGGACTCGAACGGCCACATCACGCGGGCACAAAATGAGCCGATGTCGACCGTATCCCCACGGCGCACCTGCCGATACTCAACGCCAGGTCGATTCAATACCTCGGCAGGAGCATCCTCCAACGCATCCGCCGCCACGGCAATCGTTCCGACCGAAAACTGTTCGAGCACGGCAGGTAGACCACCCCAGTGATCCTCATCCCAATGCGTCACAAAGACGGCATCGATATGGTGCACGTTATTGCGAACCAACGCCGCTACCACGCGCTCATCGAGCCCGCAGTCGACGAGTGCTAATGCGTCGCCCTGGCGGATAAGAATCGCATCCGCCTGGCCCACATCGAGCACCGTCACCGAAGGCGGAGCGAATCGATCCCAGTAGACGTACGGAATCGCAGCCAAGAGCACCAGACATGAAAGCCCCACCGCCATAGGACGTGCACGGGGACGCGGCCACCAGACCAACAGAACCGCCAGCAAACACGGCACTAGGTAAATCCACATGCTATCGGGCGGCACACTCACAGATGCACCAGGCACGGCGGCAAACAGCTGCTCGAAGAACAGTGCGCAACGGGCGGCAACCATGGGCACAACGAGCGCCCAAATCCGCAACGGTTCCACGAGCGAAAAGGGAACCAGCACGATCGACACAGCAAGCAGTACGCTCACCACCGGACCGATGACTGCATTTGCCAGCGGAGCAATGAGCGAGAACGTACCGAAGGCAGGAATGGTAATGGGAAGTGTTGCCAGTTGCGAGCACAGCGTGACGGAAAGTATGTTGGCAACGCCCGATGGCACACCCAGCTCACCCAAAGCGTAGGTCGCATAGGGGCAAAAGCACAGAATGGCTAAGACGCTGGCACACGAGAGCTGAAAGCCCATCTCGAACAGCACCGTCGGCCGCAGTAGCACAAAGATGGACATGGTTACGAAGAGTGCCGATGCGCCGTGCCGGCGACGCCCCGCGCCGTTTACGACAAGCGTCGCGAACACCATGCAGCACGCGCGCACGGCCGAGGGAGACGCGCCCGTAAAGGCAGTGTAGCCACAAGCGCCATCGCCATTATCGCCCGCTGAACACCACGTGAGCAGCGAGTCTTTTGCAATACACCCTCGATTACAAATCCCACGATAGCCAAATGGCTGCCGGAGACGGCTATAAGATGCGCCGTTCCCGTCACCGAAAACCAGTCGCCCGCCGGCTGGGCACGCAGTTCGGCCGACGACCGCAGACGACACCGGCTATGAGTTCACGCGCCGGGTCGGTCGCAGGCGCGATGGACGCAAGCAGCCCATTTCGCAGCCGAAGCAGCGGTCCCGGAGAGCCCTCATCGGCCGACACAATCCGAACGACTTTAACCTTGCGCACCTCGCCTCGGAGCACGCGCGATCGTCCATACGCATCGTTCTCAAAACGTGAAACGCGACCGATAACACGCATGTGCGCCCCGACCCTGAGCTCGCGGTCACACGATAGGCGAACCGTTGCCAAGTTCTTGCCGTCCGCGCGTGCCTCGCAGGTATAGGAATACACGTCGTCGTTTATGGATGGATCACCCTGCACGACAAACTCGAGGCTGCTTGCCGCTCGAGCGTCGAGCGCCTTCGAGGCGCTTAGCGCGCCCACAGCCCACCACGCCGAGACGACCGCTCCCGCCACGAGACCGACGGACGCGGCATACAGCCACCGCTTCCAAGGGGCAAGCCGCGCACAAGATTGAGCCAGCACAACGAATACCGCCGCCGCGACGGGAATGGCCCATAGCGGCCCGACCGCCGGCGCCTGCTCCCTCAGCAGCGCATCAGCGGTCACGTTGAGCACCAAGGCGCAGCTCATGCACATGCCGGCACACAGGGCCATCGTCCACGGCATCAGGGCCGCGGAGGCATCACATGCTCGCGCTCGGTCGCACTCATACGCAGATGCAATCTTTGATTTTGGCAAGCTTCTTCTCGCCGATTCCCGACACACGCATCAGATCGTCAACCGAAGCAAAAGCACCGTTCTTTGTCCGCTCATCGATAATCGACTGGGCCATGGAGGGACCGATGCCCGAGAGCGTCTGTAGCTCTGCCGCGCTTGCCGTATTGATATTTACTAGGCTGTTGCGCCACTCACACCCGATGATGCGGAAGCCCCACCAACAACACCGGCTTCCGCAATGGACGCCTGCTGCTCCCCTACCGTTGGAACGTGAATCTTCTGTCCATCGACGACCTTAGATGCCCGATTGAGCCCGTAACGTCTGCCTCGGGCGCCAGCCCGCCGGCGGCATCAATCGCCTGAGCACCCGCGCGCCATCCTTGAGGCGATATACACCGGGCGACACAACGGCGCCATCGACATCGACATAGACCTCTGCCGCGGCAGAAGCCTTAGTCGAAGAACCTTCGGATGTCTTTCCGCTCGAGGCATCACCGGATCCCGGCTCCACCAACGAGCCCGTACCGTCAGTGCGCTCAAACGACACACCACCGGCACCGCCGCCAAGGTTCGCCATCGCCAAGCCGCTCGCCATCGCAATGACGACCAGTATCGCCATCACCACTGCCTTATGACCGAGCAGCTTGTCCGCCAAGCGGTCCATCCGTTTGACCCGTTCGTGTTGTTCGCGCTGCGCCATAGCAAAACCTCCCAACACCATCGTGTCAGGAAAGGAGCCCTGCAACAGCCACGCTCCAAAACCGGTTTTAGCGGTCAAACCAAAAACCGACCAAAACCTTGCACAAATCTGTCCATTTATTCAGGCACACGTCAGCAAATGAACACTTAGCCGCAAAATGCCCAGATAGCAAAAGACCGACGATGCAGGCGCATCGTCGGTCTATGCACAAAATTACTCGTGATCTTGGTAAATCTCACGCGGAGCAAGCTCCGAATGTTTGCGTTTTAAGGTCTTAGGGGCCTTATACGTATTGCTCTCGAAGTCGATATACTCGGTCTGCTTGAGCAGGCGCTCGATCATCTCCTCGTGATCGAACAACTCCCAGGCCTCATGCACGGCATCGAGTTTGGCGTGCGTCTCGGGACGGCGCGGCATAAACAGCGTGCAGCAGTCGGGAGCGGCCTCAGTCGAGATATCGAACGTACCGATCTCCTCGGCACGCGCAATGATCTCCTGCTTGTCCGAACCGATGAGAGGACGGAACACGGGGATCTTCACGGCCTCGTTGACGGCCATGATATTCTCAAGCGTTTGGGAGGCAACCTGCCCAAGCGATTCGCCCGTCACGATGGCCTTGGCGCCCTCGATGTGCGCAATGCGCTCGGCAACCGAATACATAATACGGCGATACATGATCACGCGCAGGTTGCTGGGACAGGTGACCGAAATCTCACGCTGGCAGTCACCAAACGGCACCACGTACAGGCGGCCGATCTGGACACCCGGCTCAAGCGCACGGATGATGTCCTGCACCAAATACTCGCTCGTATCGGGCGTCTGCGGACGACCGGAGAAATGTACCGGCACGCACACCGCGCCGCGACGCGCGAGCATCCAGGTCGCCACCGGAGAATCGATACCCGACGACAGCAGCGTCACGACCTTGCCGGCAGAACCCACCGGCAGACCGCCCACACCGCGCTCGGAGCGCGCATACACGTAGACGCTACCCTGGACCACCAGTACGTGCACCATAGCGTCAGGATCGTGCATCTGAACCTTTTTATCAGGAAACGCCTCGCACAACACCTCGCCCACCTGACGATTGATGTCAATCGAGGTGAGCCCATAGTCAGTATTGGAGCGCTTGGCGTGCACCTTAAACGAATCGAAGGAACCAAACTCGTGCAGCGCCTTCACGGCGGCGGCGCAGTACTCCTGCGGGTCGCGGTTGGTGTGATACGCCAAAGACACACGAGCAACGCCGGGAACGGTGCGAATGACACGCGCCGCCTCGTCGGCTGATGCTCGTTAAAGGTCACGAGGATATAACCGGAAATTCGAGACACGGCATTCACGGAAAAGGCGGCCAAGCGCCTTGATGTTATCCATGAGGATATGCTCAAAATGTGCGCGGTTCTTACCCTTCAGTCCAACCTCGTGATAGTGGACCAGGCAGACGCGAGCCGCCATTTAGGCTTCAGCAACCTTGTGGCCGAGCGCCTTCTCATAACGGGCCTCGTCGTAAGAGATGTCGCCGTCGACAATCTCATCCATAGCCATCGAAATGGTATCGGCACCGGAAAGCCCGATGGTGATGTCATCGACATCCTGGACGGCAAGCACGCGGTTGTGCTGGCCACGCAACATGCTATTGATGTCGCAGGCGCGCTTGGAGGCAAGCGAAGCGAGCAGGAAGCGGTTGTGATCGGTCTTCTCCAGAAGATCGTCAATGCAAGGCTTTACAACGGACACGGACCTCAGATCCTTTCATGCATATCGAGAACGCGAACGAGCTCATCGGTCGCGCGGTCGAGATCGTCATTCACCACGACGTCGTCGTAGCGGTCGGCAAGGGCAAGCTCATCGGCGGCGTTTGCCATACGCAGCTCAATCGTCTCGGGCGTCTCGGTACCGCGACCGACTAGACGCTCGCGAAGCACCTCGAGCGAAGGTGGCTTGATAAAGATCAGCACGGCCTCGGGGAAACGCTCCTTCACCTGCAGGGCACCCTGGACATCGATCTCCAAGATGAGAGACGAACCAGAGGCGAGCTTGGACTGGACCTCGCTCACCAACGTGCCGTAGCAGTTACCGTGGACCTCGGCCCACTCAACAAACTCACCGTTTGCCACGCGGCGGTCGAACTCCTCGCGCGTCAGAAAAAAGTAGTTGACGCCGTCGACCTCACCTTTGCGTGGTGCTCGCGTGGTAGCCGAAACCGTCAGGCCCAGGTTCGAGCGGCGCTCGCGCACACGAGTGACGAGCGTACCCTTGCCTGCGCCTGACGGTCCAGAAATCACAAAGAGCTTGGAATCCTGAGCGCTCACTTATTTGGTCAGCTGCTCGAGGAGCTGCTCGCGCTGACGGACGCCGAGGCCCTGGACGCGACGGGTAGCGGAGATACCGAGCTCCTCCATGATCTTGGCGGCCTTGGCCTTGCCATAACCAGGGAGAGACTCGATGAGGGTGGAAACCTTCATGCGGGAAGCGATGGGGTCATCGGAGTTGAGCACGGACTCGAGGGACTTCTCGCCCTTCTTGATCTGCTCGCGAAGCTCAGCGCGGGCGTGACGTGCGGCAGCAGCCTTCTCAAGAGCCTGCTTGCGCTGCTCATCGGTAAGCTGAGGGAGTGCCATTCGTACCTCCAAATAGTTGGGTTATATCTGATTCAATAATTGGCATTTTAGCACGTAGAACGTACAAAATGCCCAATCGCGGCTCCATAGGTTAGACGATACCCGCAAAAAGTGCAATATACTGCGCCCAAAGTTAAGCCCCTGACCTGCGATTCCACACAAAGGATGGGAAAGTTTACGCAGGCACAGGGGCTATTTTGTGCTAATGAGACCCAAAAGTGGTGACTTAGGGGAATCTTTTACGCGACGTTTTCGACCAGCTCGGCGACGATGGCGTCAAAGGCGGCAACCGGATCGTCGGCACCAGTGATGGGACGGCCCACCACAATGTGGCTTGCGCCTCGCTCGATAGCCTGGGAAGGCGTCGCCACGCGAGACTGGTCGCCTAAGGCGGCACCCACCGGACGCACACCCGGAGTCACGATCAGGGCATCAGGACCCAGCAGCTCACGCATGTCGTGAGCCTCCATCGGCGAGCACACAATGCCATCGATGCCGTTGGCCTGAGCGAGCTTTGCCAGGCGGGCGGCCTCCTCGGCCACGGGCGACTCGACGCCGATCTCGCTCAAGGCATCCTGATTCATGCTCGTGAGCACGGTGATGGCGACGAGCTTGGCGCGGTCCTCGCGCGCCTCCTCGGCACCCTCGCGGCAGGCAGCGAGCATGGCGCCCGAACCCAAGCGTGGACCGAAAGCAGGTCG
>ENA-OQAA01000897-OQAA01000897.1-human-gut-metagenome-genome-assembly--contig:-NODE-897-length-17838-cov-2.038789_pt1 | contig 17838 bp, 20 predicted proteins | sample MGYA00242489_ERZ504515 | MGnify/ENA primary metagenome ERZ504515 (study PRJEB26092, sample SAMD00036237) | human gut metagenome | host: Homo sapiens | study: EMG produced TPA metagenomics assembly of... | reverse complement strand
CACCCTTTAAATTTTCAGAAATTACAAGATTTTTAAAAACTTTACATTTTTAATCTCAAGCTTTCGAAGCTCTCTTCCGGTATCCAGAAGCACATAATCAAGCTCCAGAAAACGTTCCGGCTCATCTGTTGTGGGGTATACCTTTACCTCACCCCTGACGCCGTGAGTAGTGGTGATCACACCAACCTTCAGTAAATCTTCCATAAATAAAACTCCCTGTAGTTAAAGAAGGAGCTATGTTTCCACAGCTCCTGTTTCTTACTTATGATATTGCGAAAGCCCTGTTTACTGCAGGATATCCACAATCACTTTTTTGCTGCTCTTTGAAGAAGCGGCCTTCACTACGGTACGGATCGCTTTGGCAATACGTCCCTGTCTTCCGATGACCTTGCCCATGTCAGCCGGTCCCACCTTCAGTTCAATAATAACTGCATCTTCCTTTTCGTTTTCGGTGACAACCACCTCGTCCGGATGATCTACAAGAGATTTTGCAATTACTTCTACCAGTTTTTTCATTACATACCTCCCTGCACTGCATTCTGCAGGACTTCTACAGTAATAGGAAAAAATACCCTCTCCGGTATTTCTTATTTCTCAATTCCGGCTGCTTTCAGGATCTTAGCAACAACTTCTGTAGGCTGAGCACCTGCTGCAAGCCATTTCTTAGCAGCTTCCTCATCTACTTTGTATGCGCTTGGCTCAAGGTTCGGATCATAAGTACCGATCTCTGCGATGCATTTTCCATCACGTTTGCAACGGGAATCTGCAACTACGATTCTATAAAAAGGTGCCTTCTTCTGTCCCATTCTTCTTAATCTGATTTTTACTGCCATTTTTGTTTTCCTCCATTTATCTCTTTTCTTTTTTTGTTAATTTATATTAAAAGGGAAGCTTAAAGCCGCCTCTTTTACCCATTTTACCGCCCATCATTCCGGGCATCTGTTTCATCATTTTCTTGCTCTGCTCAAACTGCTTTACAAGACGGTTGACCTCCGCTATATCCACCCCCGCGCCTCTGGCAATACGGTTTTTGCGGGATACATTCAGGATTGCCGGATTTGTCCGCTCCTGAGGCGTCATGGAAAGAATGATCGACTTGGTGCGCTCCAGCGCGCTTTCATCTACCATCCTTCAATATCCTTCATCTTGCTGCCCACTCCCGGAAGCATATTCAGGATACTGCCGATTCCTCCATTTTTTTCATCTGTTCCATACTGGTGAGATAGTCGTTAAAGTCAAAATCCATTTTTTTGAGCTTTTTCTGCATCTCAGCAGCCTGTTCCTGATCAATGGCAGCCTCGGCCTTTTCGATGAGACTCATAACATCGCCCATTCCAAGGATTCTGGAAGCCATTCTCTCCGGATAAAACTGTTCCAGATCAGAAAGCTTTTCGCCCATACCCACATAGAGGATCGGCTTTCCTGTTACTGCCTTAATGGAAAGCGCCGCACCGCCTCTGGTGTCACCGTCCATCTTGGTAAGGATCACTCCGTCAATTCCTACTTTATCTGTAAAGGTCTTTGCCACATTTACAGCATCCTGACCGGTCATTGCATCTACGATCAGAAGAGTGGCATCCACCTGTACATTCGCCTTGATATCAGCAAGCTCCTGCATCATATCCTCATCTACATGAAGACGTCCTGCAGTATCCAGAAGCACAACATTCTGCTGATTTGCTTTTGCATGCTCACTGCTGCCTTTGCAATATTTACAGGGTTCTGTTTATCTCCCATGGAAAATACTTCCACGCCCTGTTTTTCACCATTGACCTGAAGCTGAGTAATCGCAGCCGGTCTGTAAACATCACAGGCAACCAGAAGTGGACGCTTGCCCTTTGATTTCAGCTTGCCAGCAAGCTTGGCAACTGTTGTTGTCTTACCTGCACCCTGAAGACCTGCCATCATAAGAACCGTAATGTCATTGCCCGGTTTGATCGGCAGCTCTGTTGTCTCGCTTCCCATCAGATTCACAAGCTCTTCATTTACGATCTTGATAACCATCTGTCCTGGATTCAGTCCGTTCATTACGTCCTGTCCCACCGCGCGCTCCTGAACAGCTTTGGTGAACTGCTTTACAACCCGAAAGTTTACATCAGCCTCCAGAAGAGCCATTTTGACCTCTTTCAGAGCGATCTTAACATCTTCCTCTGTAAGACGTCCTTTTCCTCTAAGCTTTTTAAATACATTTTGTAATTTTTCTGTCAAGCTCTCAAACGCCATGCTTTATAACTCCTCTAATATCTCTTTGGAAATTTCTGTAATCTCCCGGTCCTGATACTTCTCTGCAATCTGGCTGATTCTCTGAACCTGCTTCTTAATACAGAGAAATTTTTCTACCAGATGCAGTTTCTTTTCATACTCTTCCAGAGTATGATTGCAGCGCCGGATCATGTCGTGAACGCCCTGACGGCTGATCCCAAGCTCCTCCGCTACTTCACTGAGGGAAAAATCTTCCAGTACCACGCTTTCATATACCTGCTGCTGGCGCTCTGTAAGAAGCTCCCCGTAAAAATCATATAATAATGTCTGCTCTACAAACTTCTCCATCCGATAATCACCTTGTGTATCATACCCTATATGGCTGCCGCTGTCAAGTATTTTTTCTTTACAAACTTATGTTTGTGTTATTTCGTCTTTGCTTATCTGCTGTAAAATCAAAGAATTTCTATTTTTCCTGTTTTCGGCTTACACTGTCTTATTTCTTCTTAAATTTTTAATTTGTCACAGACTACTAGGATGTTTTGCTTTTCGGGGATGCAATTCCCATTGTAAATCCATAATCCGCTTTTCTATATCTGGTCGAAGGTGTAAAAATGTCTGATACCAAAAGTAAATAAATATAGAGGTTTTACTCCAGCATTTGTATATGCAATTTTCCGGAAGATCAGCACAAATCTAAAGGAATGAAGAACCGTCTTTATTTTGTCAGAGCGGTTTTCTTCGTTTTCTGCTTGTATCCTGCTTCCAGATGTGCTATATTGATAATAAAAAAAGGGAAAGCCAGAACACACGGCCTACCCTTAAACAATCAGCAACTTACCTTTTTACAAGGTCAGCCGTTCACTATTTGCGGTAGTGGGCGGCTATTTTCTTCCCTTGAAGATCTCGTAAATGAGACTGGCAAGGGCAACCAACAAGATATCTATCTGGATTAAATCCGAATATGTAATATACATTGCATCGCCCTCCTTTCCTCTTTGGTCTGGAGGGTTAGCCCCTCCGAAATGGAGGCAGGCCGCCTTTTATGTGCTCTGACTTTCCATAATGCCAGTATAGCACACTTTTCCTTTAGCAGGCAATCAATTTTTCCAGTTATCTTCGATTTGGACAGAAGGAATTATTTTCTCAGCAATCGCACAAAATTCTGCTCCCAAAACCCTTTTCTTTGTCCCTATCGAAATCTGTATAAAATCCTATTTTTAATTCCCAGACACCGTATAAACACGGCATTTTTCAAAAAACATGTCAAAATTTTTTCTTTACAAACTTTTTGTTCCCTACACCCAGTCTCCGGGATGTTCTGCGTCAAAGTCAAATACAAATCTCTCATAGGCATTGATCACATGAGTGTCCTGGTACTTATCGTAGCGCTTATGCTTTCTTCCATACGACATATGCACATGCCCGTGAAGGAAATATTTAGGACGGTACTTTTCCATCAGCTTCAAAAACGCCTTAAATCCCTGATGCGGCAGATCTCTTCCATCGTTCAGCTGATATGCCGGAGCATGAGTAACCAGAATGTCAAACCCTCTCCTCCACAAAAGCTTTGGAAACAGCTTAAAGATTCTTCGTCGCATCTCTCTTTCCGTAAACTGATAAATCCCGGGTTTATACCGCATGGAGCCGCCCAGCCCCAGGATCCTGACCCCCTCATGCACATAAATGGTATCATCAATGCAGATACACCCGTCCGGCGGAATCCTTTCATATTTATCGTCATGATTCCCATGAACATAAAGGACAGGCGCGGAAGTAAAGGTTGCAAGAAATGACAGATATCGTGGGTCCAGATCTCCGCATGAAATAATAAGATCAATCCCCTCCAGTTTACTTTTCTCAAAAAAATCCCACAGGTACTTTGATTCTTCATCTGCGATCGCAAGTATTTTCATATTACTGTCCCTTCTCCACGCCCTGCTGCAATGTGACAGGCTTTGCCTGCTCCGTAAGCTGCCAGCTTTTCGGAATGGAACCAATTACATTATCTGCCAGCCAGTCCATGGTAATGATCTCTTCCGGAGACAGACTTCCCTGAGGATCATCCGAATCACACCATTCTGTGAATAAAGCACGCCGGAAAACGGATTAAATTCTCCGCGGCTGATAGTCTCTTTCAGAAGCTCCACAAGGTGCTGGGTTCCTGTCGGAAGTGTATGAGAACAGATCACATCTACAACGTTGGAGGACATTCCCCACCAGTAGTTAATGGCTTTCTTTTCTGAGCTGCTGTCGTCATATTTCCAGGTTCCGTTCATAACAGTGCGGATCAGCTCCTCATAAAATTTACCCCAGTGCCACAAAGGCATGGCAAGGTTATGCGGCATTCCGTTTTCCATACGGTACAGCCCAAAGTATCTGGACGCATCTTCCGGAATCACCATATCACGTCCTGATACCACAGAAACCTCCTTTTCCCGGATTCTCTCCATGACCTGACCAAGATCATCATCCTTTAAGGTTGACCACTCCAGATATACCTTTGCCCTTGGATTCACCATGGCAGCACCCAGCGCAAAGGCATTGATATTTGCAATAGTTCCAAAAATAGGATAGTCCGCGATGTAGGCAAGTCTGCCGTTTTCGGACATTGCCCCTGCAATTGCGCCCATCAGGAATTTTGCCTCGTGCATTCTCGCATAATAAGTCCGGATATACCGGTGTGATGTATTCAGAGAACAGTTCAGTATCCTGATATCAGGATTTGCAATCGCTGCCTGGACACTTGCCTGAACAAAGGCGGGAGTTGTGGTAAAGATCATATTGCAGCCCTTTGCAATGGCGTCTGCAATAGCTTTTTCCGCAAGCTCCGGAACGATGTTTCATAGCACATGGTAGTAACTTCATCCGGAAATGTCTGTTCCAGATGAAGACGCCCCAGTTCATGAGCATAGGTCCATGCGGAGGAACCGGGAGTTTTCGCATAGATAAAGGCAATCTTCAGCTTGGTGGAGCCTGTGAGAAGTCTGCTGAGCAAAGGCTTCTTTTCCCTGTTGGATCCATCTTCAGATCGATCTCGTTGTCATGCTCCAGAAGCTTAAATTCCTCCCAGCTTTTATTGACAAGCTGCTTCAGCTCTGCAACAGTTTTGCGGCATACGGCCTGATAGCCGTAAACAGTAATAAAGGCAAGAAAAGCATCCCCGGCTGTAATGGAAAGCTTTTTTCCTCCTGCTACCTCAAACTCCAGAGCAAATCTGGAATAAACAGAGCTGAAATTCAGTTTGTCATCATCATCCAGACCTCTTTTGGTCCTTTCCCAATCAGGTTCTGCAGTCTGGCAAAGCTTCCCTCCTTTGTAAACCATATGTAGTTTACTTTGGATAGCTCGTAAAAGTCCACAAACTCATAATAAATCTTATTTTCCTTTTCTTCTGTTTTCGGCGGAAGGATACGGGTAACAACACCCGGAACAGAAACAGCGTCATAGTACTTCAGAACACTGACCCTTTTATTTCCTTCCTCCACATAAAATTTATTCATGTATTCATAGGCCTTGATCGGGTCACGAATCCCTTCGTTTACATGACTTGCTCCAAGAACTGCCCACTTATAGGCAAATTCTGTATTTTCACGCAGAATGGGCATAAAATTCCCTGCAAAGGCATTGCTTCTGGATTCTGTTTTTGTTCCCACAATCTGCTCCATGGGAATCTGAACCAGTCCCAGAGAAACTTCTGAACAGGATCCCCGGGCAGGCAGAATATCGTCCAGCACCTCTAACGTAGGCTTTTCTCCCTTCATCATTCTGGCCTGATAATCTTTTTTCCAAGCTTATACGCCTTGTTATACTCTTCCAGCATTTATGTATCCCTCCAATACTTTCACTGTATTTATTTTTCTGCATTTCTTTTTTATAAATATACCCCAGCTCCATTTCTGACGCAAGCGTAAAAATACCAGAAAAATCCTCCTGTCTCAGTCAGTATGACGGATTTTCTCTTATAGCTTCCGTCATTTCAAAGCGCCTCCGGTAATGGTGTTCTGCAAAAATATGTTCTTGCCATTTTTATTTGTATAGAGTATTCTTTATATTAGAAAGATTTATTTAAGGAGGATTCTTTATGGAAAAATCAAAAGTATACTATACCAGCATGAGAACCGGATTTGACAACGGACTTCTGGACAAACTGAAACGCCTGATCAAAAAGGCCGGTATCGAAAACATTGATTTTGACGGAAAATATACTGCCATTAAAATGCACTTCGGAGAGCCCGGCAATCTGGCATTTCTCCGTCCCAATTATGCAAAAGTAGTTGCGGATACTGTAAAAGAGCTTGGCGGAAAGCCGTTTCTTACAGACTGCAACACCCTTTATGTAGGCGGACGCAAAAATGCTCTGGATCATATAGAAAGTGCTTATGTAAACGGCTTTTCGCCACTTTCCACCGGCTGCCATATCATTATCGGAGATGGTCTGAAAGGCACGGACGAAGTATATATCCCTGTAGAAGGCGGAGAATATGTAAAAGAGGCAAAAATCGGACGTGCGATCATGGATGCGGATGTGTTTATCTCTCTGGCCCACTTTAAAGGTCACGAGGCTACCGGCTTTGGCGGAACCCTGAAAAATATCGGAATGGGCTGCGGCTCCCGGGCCGGAAAAATGGAAATGCACAGCGCCGGAAAGCCTCATGTAGAGGAAGAGCTGTGCATCGGCTGCCACCGCTGCGAAAAGATCTGCGCTCATGATGCGCCTCAGTTTAAAGACAAAAAAGCTTCCATCGACCACAACAAATGCGTAGGCTGCGGAAGATGTATCGGTGTCTGTCCAAAAGATGCCATCGTTGCAGCCTCTGACGAATCCAATGATATCCTGAACTGCAAAATCGCAGAATACACAAAGGCTGTTGTTGACGGACGCCCTGCTTTTTACATTAACCTGGTGATCGACGTATCTCCTTACTGTGACTGCCACGCCGAAAACGACGCAGCCATTGTTCCGGATGTGGGATTCTTTGCCTCCTTTGACCGGTGGCTCTTGACATTGCATGCGCAGATGCAGTAAATGCCCAGCCGGTGATCTCCAATACCTGCCTTTCTGAAGCAGACCACGAAGGTCACGACCACTTCGGAGCCATGTTTCCCACCACAGACTGGAGAACCTGCATTGAACATTCCAAAAAGATCGGCCTTGGCACAGATGAATATGAGCTGGTTGTAGTCAAATAAATACAATCGAGGAGGTAAATAATAGTCAAGCATGGATGGACATCCTAACTTGGCTATTATTTGATTAGAAAAGATTTGATTCAAAACTTTCGCCATTCTCCAATAACCTTTTCTGCTACAGGCAAGTTCTTTTGCTTTCCAATGTTCCATTCCTAATGCTTTCAGCATTCGATACTTTGTCTTTATTTTCTTCCATTGTTTTCAATAGACAGCCCGAATCCTACGCCTTGCCCATTCATCCGTTGTTTTGAGAAGCCCTTTCATATCTGCTCGTTATTACTACGGATTTCATACTCTGTTTTCATCCGCTGACGAGACCTCCTTTGGTACCACATATCACTTTCTCTCCATCTATCTGCCACATCTACTACAGTTAATTCCGAGTAGTTATTGGACTTTAGTTTGTTTCGCAACCTTATCCTTAACTATAGCCTCATGTGATTTCTATTCGTCAGACCAGAAATTTGCCATCCGACTTCCTTCAGATTCCACCTCACGATGGACACCCTTGTCATTAGCTGTATCCTTCCCACTATTAGGGACTTTCACCCCTTATGACTTTTATATAAGTTACAACGCTACCTTTTCGGTACAGGAGCTTCCGTTTTGCGGTCAGGCGGATGATATAATCCTGATCCATAACAAAGACTCCTTTTCCAAACAATGCTACCACACGCTTTATAGCTGAAAAAGTAATCTTATTTATAAATCAGAACACATCAGAAGCAATGATTGTCCTTATTGCAGAAATTGCTTCTTTATATCCAACCGGATGATGCTGAAAATAGATAGTGATTGCTTCATAGTCAGAACGGTAAACTTCATCTTTAATTATTTTCTCAAGAATTTCAGAAATCACTACTCCTTCCTGAGCAGACGGACAAATTGAAAGTTTTTGCCCGGTGTAAGCGAATTTCTGATACCAGCTCTTTATATTCCTCTGTCAAATTCCACCCTTAAAAACGCAGTCCGGTACTTCCTCTGACAGCAGTTTTAAAATCATAGTTACATAATAATCTTTTTCTACAATTGCTATCGGCTGACTTTGTGATTCTGCTGTTGCTTCAATAACATCTTTAAATAATTCCTTATCCTCATGCAAAAACATCAAAAACCCTCATTTCGTACATATTTTTTATAAATACGTTTCCGGATACTTTTTTAATATATTTGATCTACTTTCTTCTCGGCTGATTCCCTCGTTTTGAATATAAGTTTTTACTCTCGAATACGAATCCTCCATATCCTCATCTGCGTATTGCGTGATATTGCTCAACAAATCTAACAGCTGTAAAGTACGATAGTTTTTTTCTGTAATAATAATTCGTGGCTTTCGCAATACAATTTTTCTTCCTTTCATGTCAATTTCCCTAAAACGGAACTGGCATTGTTAGATACAATCTCAACTACATATGGAACTTGTGTCGTAATCCCCAATTGATTTGCAAATGTATAGCCGGAATAATAACCTTCCACTCTACCATTTCTATAAATATATTTTGCTCTTGCAACCACATCTGCCCCTAATGGTACACCACCCTTTAACCGACTCTGCCTGGGAATATAATAAACACCCTTATCAAAGCGATTAATTTTACCGGAATCACACAACTCTTTAAACATTTTTCGGAGATTAACAGCTGATACTGGAAGCTGGACATCAGAAACAAATATCGGTTCATTCGGTTTATAATTCTCTTCTAAGTATTCGTACAGCATTCTTTTCCCTCCTTTGTCACAACTTTTTACAACAATTGTTCATTTTCGTTACTTCTATTATATTGCGCATCTGCATCCCTTGTCAATAGTCCAATCACAAGCATTTTTCTATTATGTACTTCCGGTTTTTTATAAATCAATTCTCACACCATAGACATACAGTCGATATAGTTCTGCGTTATCCTTAATATTATATCCGGAATTTCTGCTCTTCAGTAAAAAATATATTTTCATCTCGGATTCTCTTTCTTCAATATTTTTTCTGATTAAATGTGCATTTATACTGAGACTTTCCGGATAGCCATTATGTAAGCTTAAGCGCTTACTTTTAATAATCATTTGAATTTCAAATGCAGAAGATCCTTTTTCCACTGTTTTTGATGGCGGCTGTTCTGGTTTCAGCACTGGAAGTTCTACAAAGCCAGCCTGTTTTAAAGCTGCTTCTTTTACTTTACGCAGCCAATAATAGTAAGCATCTCTGGATAGCCCGTGCTGTTTACAATAAATATCAACTTTTTGCCCACTGGCTTTACAATCTTTTATAATTGCAGCCCATTCGTGCGATCAAATTTGTCGGGTAACTAACTTGATGTTCATGATCAATACCCCCTGTAGTGTTTTTTTGGTGAAAAGTGTGAAACACACTTTTTACACTTTACACACTATTATCCCAGATTTTGGATGTAGCAGAAAGTTGACGGGTTATTCATCATTTACAATATACATAAAAAAGAACGTGGAAAACGCCTAATGTCCTTATCTAAATGACATTAGCGTTTTCCACGTTCTTTTTTGATACTATGGTATCAATTGGCAAAAATACCTTAATCCCCTATTTTTTATTCCACCGTTACACTTTTCGCCAGATTCCTCGGCTTATCTACATCCAGTCCTCTGGCCACACTGACATAATACCCGAGCAGCTGCAGGGGTACCACAGCAAGTGAGGCTGTAAAATGCGGGTCTGTTCCCGGTATATAGACTGTAAAATCCACAGTATCTTCTATATTATAGTTTCCAAATCCTGTCAGTCCCATCAGATATGCTCCGCGGCTTTTGCACTCCACCATATTGCTGACTGTTTTTTCAAAAAGCTCCGGCTGGGTCAGTACACCGATCACCAGTGTTCCGTTCTCAATCAGGGAGATGGTTCCATGCTTCAGTTCTCCTGCCGGATATGCCTCTGAATGAATATAACTGATTTCTTTCATTTTCAGACTTCCCTCAAGACTGACCGCATAATCAATGCCTCTTCCAATAAAGAAAACATCCCTGGCATTTACCTGTTTTGCGGCAAACCACTGAAGCCGTTCTTTGTCTTCCAGTATTCTTTTTATTTTTCCGGGAATTGTTTCAAGCTCCTGGATATAATCTTTGTACTGTTCTTCTGTAATATGTTTTTTTGCAAAGGCAAACTGAATTGCCAGAATATAGGATGCCATAAGCTGTGTGCTGTAGGCCTTTGTTGTGGCAACTGAAATTTCCGGTCCTGCCAGGGTGTAAAACACATGGTCTGCTTCTCGCGCAATGGAGGAGCCTACTACATTTACAACAGCCAGAGTACGCACGCCTTTTTCCTTTGCCTCGCGAAGGGCCGCCAAGCTGTCCGCTGTCTCTCCTGACTGGCTGATAATGATCACCAGGCCGTTTTTATCAAGGAGAGGCTTACGGTATCGGAATTCTGATGCCACCTCCACCCGCACCGGGATTCCTGCCATATCCTCAATGACGTACTGAGCTGTCATTCCCACATGCCAGGCTGAACCGCAGGCCACTATATAAATACAGGAAATATTATTGATGATCTCCTCTGTAAATCCCATTTCTTCAAGGTTTAAAGAACCGTCCTGCAAAACAGAATTGAGGGTATCTTCAACCGCTTTTGGCTGTTCATGGATCTCTTTCATCATAAAATGCTCATAGCCTGCTTTTTCTGCCGCCTCTGCATCCCACTCGATGACCCTGGACTGCTTTTCGATTTCTTCCCCGTCCAGATTATAAAAGGTGATCTCACCTTTTTTTACCCGGGCCATCTCCATATTTCCAATATAGTAAACATTTCTTGTATACTTCAGAATTGCCGGAACATCTGAGGCAATATAGGACTCGCCGTTTTCAGTTCCAAGTATCATGGGACTGTCTTTGCGGGCTGCAAAAATTTCCTCAGGATAGTCCTTAAACATAAGCGCAAGTGCATAGGAACCTCTGATGCGCACCATGCGTGATTAATCGCGTCTACCGGAGTTCCTTCATATTTTTTGTAATAATAATCCACAAGTTTCACTGCAACCTCTGTGTCTGTGGAGGAATGAAACACATAGCCCTTGCGGAGAAGTTTTTCCTTTAATTCCTGGTAATTTTCAATAATCCCATTATGAACGCTGTTACATTTCCGTCATCACTTCTATGGGGATGGGCATTTGCAGTTGAGGGCTCTCCATGAGTTGCCCAACGAGTATGCCCGATTCCGCAGGTTCCCGGAACCGACGCTCCATGATCCGTTTTTTCTGCCAGAATCTTCAGCCTGCCTTTTGCTTTGATGACTTCTGTTTCTTTTTCTCCGTCCCGGATGGCGATTCCTGCCGAATCATAGCACGATATTCCAGCCTGGAAAGTCCGTCCAAAAGGTTGGTGCAGCCTGATGTTTCCCTGTAAATCCTACAATTCCACACATTTTTCATACTCCTCTACTATTCATACTACGGAATATTTTATCCCTCGTCATCAATTTACCGTGCTATCATAACATAGTATTTCCTGATTTTCAATATTATGGACAAATCTCCTGTTATTTTACTGATTCCAAGACTTTGATACTCAAAGGCGGGCACCCACTGACTGGCAGTCTCAACACCCGCTTCGGAGCATATCATCACATTCAAAAATTTTTAAGAAAAAACACGGAAATGCCCGGAGAACTTCCGCTCTCTTTTCATTTCCGTGTTTATCTGATACTCTGTTTTTCAGTTTTTCCGCCTGAAAGTTCTTTTAGAAGTGTTTTATGCCTCTGCAGAACTCTTTGCGGTTTTGAATTTTATTTTCCAAGTTTTCTCTGTACAGCCTTCACGATCTCCATGATCGGGATGATCAGAACTGCAAGGCCAAGAGCGATCACGTATTCCGTGAAATCAATTGGTGTAAACTGGAATGCTTTTGCAATAAACGGAACCTCGATTACAACTGTTGTCAGGATTAGGGAAACAACCATTGCACCATACAAGAATTTATTATGGCTGTTCAGTTTAAAGATAGATCCCCGGCGGCTTCTCATGTTAAGGGAATGGAAAATTTCCACCATAGAAAGGGTAAGGAATGCCATGGTTGTTCCGTCTGCACTATTTACAAATTCCCATGCGCCGGATTCGATTCTGTGACCTACCAGATAGGAGATCATAACAAGAACAGTTACAACGGCGCCCTGGAAAAATACGTCAAATCCCATCCTCCGGCAAAAATACCTTCTTTCGGATCACGAGGCTTTTTCTTCATAATGTCTGCTTCGCTCTTTTCAAGTCCGAGAGCCAGAGCAGGGAAACAGTCTGTAATCAGGTTGATCCAGAGAAGATGTACCGGTTTCAGTATAGTAAATCCGATCATAGTAGAGAAGAAAATTGCCAGAACCTCTGCCAGATTGGAGGCAAGCAGGAACTGGATTGCCTTACGGATGTTCGCATAAATACGGCGTCCCTCTTCTACTGCGGATACGATGGTTGCAAAGTTATCGTCTGCCAGTACCATATCGGCTACATTTTTGGTTACGTCTGTTCCGGTGATTCCCATACCTACGCCAATGTCAGCGCTCTTAATGGACGGAGCGTCATTAACGCCGTCACCGGTCATGGCAGTGATCATGCCTTTCTTTTTCCATGCATTTACAATACGTACTTTATGCTCCGGCTGAACTCGGGCATATACAGAAAACTCTTCGATTCTGTTCTGAAAATCCTCATCGCTGATCTCATTAAGCTGTGCGCCTGTGATAGCCTGAGAAGGATCGGAAAGGATTCCAAGCTCCATACCGATGGCAACTGCGGTATCCTTATGGTCTCCGGTAATCATAATAGGACGGATTCCTGCTTCACGGCACTCTACGATTGCAGCCTTAACCTCCGGACGGACCGGATCGATCATTCCGGAAAGTCCCAGATAGGTAAGTTCCTGTTCCAGAAATGCAGGCTCTGTACTCTCCGGCATTTTGTCCCATTCACGCATGCGCCGCAGAGAACACGAAGAGCTCTGTCAGCCATTGCTTTGTTACTTTTCAGAATAGATGCTCTGATCTCTTCTGTCATAGGAACCTTTGCGCCGTTTACAATCACATGGGTACAGCATTTCAGCACCTCGTCAGGAGCACCCTTGGTAAACTGGATGATCTGGTTTTCTTTTGTTTTGTGAACGGTGGACATCATTTTACGCATGGAATCAAAAGGAGCTTCTCCCACACGTACGTATTCTTCTTTTAACTGTGTCTTTGGCAGGCCGTTTTTAGCCGCATCGTTTACAAGAGCACATTCGGTAGGCTCTCCAACTGCCTCTCCCGCTTCTGCATCGTATTCTGCATCTGAACAGAGAGCCATTGCGATCTCCAGATTCTGCTCATTGTCAGCCACATGCTCCACAACTGTCATTTTGTTCTGGGTTAATGTACCTGTTTTATCAGAGCAGATGATCTGTGTACATCCAAGAGTTTCCACTGCAGTCAGCTTACGGATGATGGCGTTGCGTTTGGACATATTTGTCACGCCAATGGAAAGTACAATGGTCACAACCGCTGCCAGACCTTCCGGAATAGCCGCAACTGCAAGAGATACTGCAACCATAAAGGTGCTGAGGATGGTATCGCCGCTGATTCCTGAACGGAACAGTCCTACTGCAAAAATCACTGCGCAGATACCGATAACAAGTATGGTAAGGATCTTACTCAGCTGGTTCAGTTTTATCTGAAGAGGTGTTGCATCGTCTTTTGCCTGAGAAAGAGCCTGAGCAATTTTACCCATTTCTGTGTTCATACCGGTTCCGGTAATGACAACCTTGCCGCGTCCGTAAACAACTGTAGAACCCATGTAGGCCATATTTTTACGATCTCCCAGGGGAACGTCCTTCTCCCCTCCAAGCTGAAGAAGATCTGTGATTTTATTTGCCGGAACTGATTCTCCTGTGAGAGCAGCTTCCTCAATTTTCAGACTTGCAGCTTCAATGATACGTCCGTCAGCCGGAACTGCATCTCCTGCTTCCAGAAGCACAACATCTCCGGGAACAAGCTCGTCACTTTTCAGTGTCACTACTTTTCCGTCACGGAGTACCTTGCTGGTAGCGGCTGCGATTTCCTGTAAAGCCTCAATTGCAGCTTCTGCCTTACTTTCCTGGACAACACCCAGTACTGCATTAATAATTACAACTGCAAGAATAATAATAACGTCAGCAAAAGACTCGCCTTCATAAAAAGCTGTGATTCCGGAAATTGCCGCAGCCACGATCAGGATAATGATCATCGGGTCTGCAAGTTCCCCTAAAAATCTCTTTAAAAGAGAAGTCTTTTTCCCTTTTTCCAGTTCATTCTTTCCGAATCTGGACAGTCTCTGCTGTGCTTCACCTGTTGACAGTCCCTGTTCGGAAGAATTCTGTTCTTTTAAAACTTCCTCACAGCTTGACAGATATTCTTTCATATTGCCTCCATTTCTGTGCAGCATGTTTGAGTTTCTGCACGCTTTTGTTTTATTTCTGAGGCATTTCCAAATAAAATTTTATCCGGTCTGCCAAAGAATACGGCGTGTGATGTTCACTCCTTTCTGACACTTCTCCTGCCTTTCATTATACCCGGATTCTACATTTTCAAAAACAAAAAGACTTATCTCAGGATTCCTCCCAAAGATAAGTCTCGCTGTTTCAAACAAAACCAGGTCTCCCGGCCATGATGTTGATTCTGTTACGCCTTTACGGTGTTAGCTACTCCCTTACACCTGTTGTATTCATTTCTGCTATTATGCATCATTTCCGGGAAAAATGCAACTGTTTTTTTATTTTTCTTTTATACGAAACAATACTATGCGAACATCAGCCTGTGATATTTATATTCCCCCGGCTGATGTTCAAAAAGAAAATATAAATATTATTTTTTTTCCATTTATGGTACAATACTATTTGCATAAGTCATAGACAAATGACGGATACAGAAAGATGAGGATTTTTTATGACATTTATCAGCGCTTTTAATGTACTGGGTCCGGAAATGATCGGTCCTTCCAGTTCTCATACGGCAGGCGCCTGCTCCATTGCTCTGCTTGCTCAGCAAATGGCAGACAGCCCTGTAAAGGATGTGGAATTTGTACTTTATAATTCTTTTGCTCAGACCTATAAGGGCCACGGAACGGATCTGGCTCTTCTTGGAGGGGTCATGGGTTTTTCAACAGACGACAAGCGTATACCAAAGGCTTTTTCCATTGCAGAAGAAAGAGGTATTTCCTACCGCTTTATCGAGGCAGCCCAAGATCCGGACATTCATCCAAACACTGTGGATATCCATATTACCTGCCAGAGCGGACACTCTTATTCTGTCCGCGGTGAATCTCTGGGCGGCGGAAAAATGCGTATCAGCCGGATCAATCATATTGATGTGGATTTTTCCGGAGAGTACAGCACTCTGATCATTATTCATTATGACAGGCCGGGAGTTCTCGCTCATATTACAGGATGTCTCAGTGAAAAAAAATGTCAATATTGCTTTTATGAAGCTTTTCCGTGAAACAAAGGGAGACATTGCCTACAGCATCATTGAGTTTGACGGTACGCTGCCTGATGACGCAGAGGATCAGATCTCGCTGAATCCCTATGTTCAGGATGTTATTTTTATACCAATCAAAGGAGAATATAATCATGGATTTAAAAATGCTCAGGAGCTTCTGGAGCTTTGCCATACAAACAATCTTCCTGTTTCTGCAATTATGAAAAAAAGAGAGTGTATTCTGGGCGGAACAACAGAAAAAGCTATTTATGATCAAATGAACCATTCTCTTCAGATTATGAGAGACTCTGTCACATCTCCTATTCAGTCCCCCAAAAAATCAATCGGAGGTCTGATCGGAGGGGAGGCTCAGCTTGTGAACCAGCACCGGATTGGAGGCAATTCCATCTGCGGACCGGTTCTTTCCAAAGCAATCGCCTATTCAATGGCTGTTCTGGAAACAAACACAACTATGGGACTGATCGTTGCTGCTCCTACCGCCGGTTCTTCCGGTGTGATCCCCGGTCTTCTTCTGGCTCTTCAGGAAGAATATCAGCTGGAAGATAAAGAAATCATTGACGCACTTTTTAATGCAAGCGCCATTGGATATCTTGCCATGAGAAACGCCACTGTAGCAGGCGCTGTAGGCGGCTGTCAGGCCGAGGTGGGAGTGGCTTCTGCCATGGCTGCCTCAGCCACTGTGGAGCTAATGGGCGGCACAGCGGATCAGTGTCTCCATGCTGCAACATCTGTTCTTATGAATTTCCTCGGGCTTGTATGTGATCCCATCGGCGGACTTGTGGAATGCCCGTGCCAGGGACGAAACGCTGCCGGAGTTGCAGTTGCTCTTACTGCCGCAGAGCTTTCTTTAGGCGGCATCAAACAGCTGATCCCTTTTGATGAAATGCTTCAGACCATGTACCAGGTAGGAAGACAGATCCCGCCCGGACTGCGTGAAACAGCTCTCGGAGGCTGCGCCGCTACCCCTGCCGGAAAAAAACTGGGCTGTAAAATTTGTCCCAGATAAAAATACAGGAAGAACAGCTATGATAAAAACCGTTATTTTTGATATTGATAATACCCTTTATGATTATGACAGCGCGCATCTTTTTGGAATGGAAGCACTGACAGCTACTGTATAAAAGAATTTCACATTTCTGAACAACAGATACGTTCCTGTTATGACAAGGCTATGAAGATCATGGCCAAACGCATTGGCACAGACAGCGCTGCCATTCACAGCCGGATGCTTCGTTTCCAGTGTATGACAGAGCTTTTGTCCCAGCCGCTTTTTCCTCATGTAGAAAATATGTATCATGCTTACTGGGATACCATGATCGCCAATGCAAAACCTTCGCCTGGCATTCTGAAGGTACTTGAAGAGCTGAAAACACGTCATATCCGAATCGGCATCGGAACAGATATGACAGCCAGTATTCAGTTTAAAAAGCTGAAAAAGTTTGGATTTGATTCCTATCTTGACTTTGTCGTCACAAGTCAGGAAACAGGCGTTGAAAAACCCCATCCGCATTTTTTTGAGGTCTGTCTGGAAAAGGCCGGATGCGCTGCGGATTCCTGTGTTTTTATTGGAGATAATCTGAAAAAAGATGTGCAGGGCGCCTGTGACTGCGGACTCTTTGGTGTGTGGTACAGTCAGGAAAAAATCCCTGAAAAAGAAAATAGATTTCCCGTGATCACAACATTTACTGATCTGGAAAAATTTCTTCAGGTGTGTAAGATCTTATGATTTTACACGCCTGAAAACTCTAAAAGATTTAAAACTATTATCCATGCAAAAAAGTCATAAATCAAAACACTGACTTATTTGACGCTTACAAGCTCTATCTGATTACATCCTTGCGGAGCGTTTTTTGTTTACCAGAAAAGTCAGTACAGAATATATTTTTCCCGGTAAACAAAAGTAGCCGATACGGCTACTGATGTTGCACATTCAAAACTACATACATGTTGACATTAGAATCATTTTTGACCTTGCTTTTTGG
>ENA-OQAA01000896-OQAA01000896.1-human-gut-metagenome-genome-assembly--contig:-NODE-896-length-17858-cov-7.904179_pt1 | contig 17858 bp, 29 predicted proteins | sample MGYA00242489_ERZ504515 | MGnify/ENA primary metagenome ERZ504515 (study PRJEB26092, sample SAMD00036237) | human gut metagenome | host: Homo sapiens | study: EMG produced TPA metagenomics assembly of... | reverse complement strand
TCTGCGGGGTGCAGAGCTTGCCCGGCTGGCCGCGCTGGCTCCGGCCTTTGATACGGTGGTGAACACCATCCCGGCCCCGGTGCTGACCGAGCCGGTGCTGACGGCTCTGCGGCCCCGGCAGCCTGATCGTAGATCTGGCATCAAAGCCCGGCGGCACCGACTTTGCGACGGCGCAGCGGCTGGGCTGCAAGGCCATCCATGCGCTCAGCCTGCCCGCCGCCTGTGCGCGGACACGGCCGGGGAAGCGGTGGCGCGCACCGTGCTGACCATTTTGCGGGAGCGGGAGGAACACACATGAGAACGCAGAAAAAAGGACGCATTGCATTTGCGGTGTGCGGCAGCTTCTGCACACTGGAAGCGGCGCTTGCGGCAGCGCAGCAGCTGACAGAACAGGCTGGGAGCTGCTGCCCATCATGAGCTTTGCCGCAAAGCAGGATACCCGCTTTGGCACCGGGCAGTTCTGGCAGGAACGGCTGGAAGCCCTTACCGGCCATGCAGTGCTGGACACGTTGCAGGCCGTGGAGCCGCTTGGCCCTAAAAAGCTGGTCAGTGCACTGGTGATCGCGCCCTGCACCGGGGCCACGCTGGCAAGGCTGGCGGCGGGGCTTTCCGATACGCCGGTGACGCTGGCGGCAAAAAGCCTTTTGCGGGTGGGGTGCCCGGTGGTGGTGGGCATTTCCACCAACGATGGGCTGGGAGCGTCGGGGGAGAACATCGCTCGACTTTTCCAACGCAAGCATTACTATTTTGTGCCCTACGGGCAGGATGACCCCACCCACAAGCCCAACAGCCTGAAGGCGGACTTTGCCATCTGCCCGCTGCACTGGACGCTGCGCTGGCCGGGCGGCAGCTGCAGCCCGTTCTGCTGCAAAACAACGTCTGAATGGCTTTTCAGCGGGGTAAAGTGTGGTATACTATTATCTGATGCTTTGCCGGTGCAGTACGACGGGCAGAAAAACGCTCAATGGAGAAAAACCAAATGAAAAAACTGACAGCGGCGCTGTGCGTTGTGCTGCTTATGATCTGCGTGTTCGTGCCGGGGGCAGCGGCGGCTGGCCCTGCCCTTGGTGCCACCCGCGCTTACTGCATCATCGATGCAGACACCGGCCTTGTGCTGGCACAGCAGAATATGAACGAAGAGCTGCACCCGGCATCCATCACCAAGGTGATGACGCTGGGCCTTGCTGCGAAAAGGCGCAGGGGAACTGGGATGATATAAAGCTCACCGTGACCCACGAGGATGTTTACTCGCTGGCGGGCACCGATTCCAGTCACATTGCCCTGCGCGAGGGCGAAGAAGTCCCCCTGACGGATGCGCTGTATGCCACCCAGATGGCCAGCGCCAACGACGGCGCGAACCTGTTGGCCGAATATGTGGGAGAGGGCACCATCGCGGACGGCGTGGAGAAGATGAACGCAAAGGTGAAGGAACTGGGCCTTGCGCACACCCACTTTGCAAACCCTCACGGCATCAGCGACGAGGACCACTACACCAGCTGCTACGATATGGCGCAGATCCTGCGCTGGGCACTGGAGCAGCCGGGCTTTGAGCAGGTGTTCACCCGCAATGAGATGTACACCATGGACCCCACCAACATCCAGCCCGTGACCCGCTACTTTTCCCAGCAGGACAAAATGCGCATTGGCTCCAGCCGGTACTACATCTCGTCCATTCTGGGTTCCAAGCTCGGTTATACCAACACGGCCCGCTACAGCTACGCCTGTCTGGCGGAGCAGAACGGCGTCCGGCTCATCTGCGTGACCATGCAGAGTGAGCTGAGCACCGATAAATACAACGATATGCGCACCCTGCTGGATTATGCGTTCAGCACCTTTACCGGCTACACCGACCTGCCCGCGCAGGGCATCACAGCACCGCTGAGCGTGGTGGGCGGCGGCGGGAGCTTGGCACCGTGACCGTCTCCGACCCCGGCGTGCGGCTGCTGCTGGCCAACGGCCTGACTGCCGACGATGTGGAGGTGACGCTGGAACTGCCGGAAAGCTATGTCCTTGGCTCCGACCCGGAGGTGTACGCTGTGTACACGTCCACGGCGGCGAAAAGCAGGAGAGCACCAGCGTGCGTGTGGATGCGGAAATTCGGCCTGCCTGAACTGCTGGAGAACAGCACCGGTCAGGAGCTGGAAGCGGCCAAGGCGGTAAAGCCCCAAAGCCATGCATTCTGGCTGCTGGGCATCTCGCTGGGGTCCACCGCAGCGGCAGCGCTGGTAACCTTTCTGGTGGTGCGGTTCATCACTTGGCGGAAGAAACGCCGCAGAACGCGCACGGAACAGGGACAGACCCGCCGCGGCAAATAAGCGCAAAAGCCTGCGTCGAACAGACTTTTCCAGATAAAACAAACATGCTTCACAAAAAGAGAGGTACAAAATATGGGCAAGTTTACGTTTACTCAGACCGAGATCCCCGGTGTTGTGGTCATTGAGCCGCAGGTGTTCGGCGACGACCGCGGTTATTTTATGGAGACCTATCAGAAGGATCAGTTTGCCGAAGCCGGCATCGATAAGGAATTCGTGCAGGACAACCAGAGCCGCTCCACCCGCGGCGTGCTGCGCGGCCTGCACTTCCAGAAGGAGCACACGCAGGGCAAGCTGGTGCGCGTGACCAAGGGCGAGGTGTTCGATGTGGCCGTGGACTGCCGCCCGCATAGCGCCACCTTCGGTAAGTGGGTGGGCGTGACCCTTTCCGAGGAGAACAAGAAGATGTTCTACATCCCGGAGGCTTTGCACACGGTTTTCTGGTGCTGAGCGATGTGGCAGAGTTCTGCTACAAGTGCACCGATGTGTACGATCCCACCAGCGAGGGCGGCATCCCCTACGATGACCCCACCGTGAACGTGCAGTGGCCGGACTGCGGCTGCGAGCACAAGACCAGCGCAAAGGACAAGCTGCACGAGCCCTTTGCTGCACAGAAGTTTGAATATTTTGAAAAGTGGTGATCGCCTGTGGCAAAATTCAAAGCAATGTGGAACGGCTTCTGGTGCTACCGCTATCTGCTGTGGAACCTCGTCAGCCGTGACTTCAAGCTCAAATACCGCCGCAGCGTGCTGGGCGTGGTGTGGAGCGTTCTGAACCCGCTGCTCATGTGCCTTGTGTACTGGGCCGTGTTCAGCAGTCTGATGGACATGCGCGGCAGCGGCATCGACAACTTTGCCGTGTTCCTGATGTGCGGCCAGCTGCTGTTCAACTTCTTCAACGAGGCCACCTCCACCGGCATGAGCAGTGTGCTGGGCGCTGCGCCCCTGCTCAAAAAGGTGTATATCCCCAAGTATATCTTCCCGCTGGAAAAGTGCTGCTTTGCCATGGTGAACTGCGTGTTCAGCTTTGTGGCGCTGCTGCTGGTCATGATCTTCACCGGTGCACCCTTCCACCTGACCCTCATCGAGGCGGTCTACCCGCTGGTGACGCTGTTCTTCTTCAGTCTGGGCGTGGGCCTGCTTCTGGCAGCGGCTACCGTGTTCTTCCGGGATATCATGCACATCTGGAGCGTGTTCATCACTGCATTGCTGTATTTTTCCGCCATCTTCTACGACCCCACCCAGATGACCTTTTCCATTGGCGGGTTCAACATGCAGCAGATCATCAAGCTGAACCCCATGTACTGGTACATCACAGGCTTCCGCCGTACCGTGATGTGGGGCATCCCGCTGGATTTCAACATGTTCGCGGTGTGCGGCTGCTGCGCCGTGCTCTCCATGCTGGTGGGCGTGTGGGTATTCCGCAAAACGCAGGACCGCTTTGTGCTGCATATTTAAGGAGGAAGAACAATGGAACCGATCATCAAAGTGGACAATGTTTCCATGTGCTTCAACCTCTCCAAGGAAAAGCATGAGAGCCTGAAAGAGTATTTTCTGGCCATGGTGCAGGGCCGCCTGCAGTACGATGAATTCTACGCCCTGAAGGACGTGAGTCTGGACATCATGCCCGGCGATTTCTATGGCCTTGTGGGCCTGAACGGCTCGGGCAAGTCCACCCTGCTCAAGACCATTGCGGGCGTGTACAAGCCCAGCAAGGGCAAGGTGACGGTCCGCGGCTCCATCGCCCCGCTCATCGAGCTGGGCGCGGGCTTTGATATGGACCTGACTGCCCGCGAGAACATCTATCTGAACGGCACGGTGCTGGGCTTCTCGCCCAAGTATCTGGACGAAAAGTTTGATGAGATCGTGGAGTTCAGCGAGCTGCAGAACTTTCTGGATGTGCCGCTCAAGAACTACTCCTCCGGCATGGTGGCCGCATCGGCTTTGCCATTGCCACCATCACCAAGCCCGATATCCTCATTGCGGACGAGGTGCTTTCGGTGGGCGATTTCCTGTTCCAGCAGAAGTGCGAAAAGCGGATGCAGGAGCTGATGGCGGGCGGCACCACGGTCATTCTGGTGTCCCACTCCATTGAGCAGATCGAGCGCATGTGCAGCAAGGTGGCATGGCTGAGCCACGGCCACCTGAAAATGAACGGCGATACGGCAACGGTTTGCGCGGCCTACAAGGCAACGCAGCGCGGCGAGGCCTGATATGAATGTACGACTGAAACGTGCCAGAGAACTGGCAGGCTATGCGGTGCAGCTGACGAAGGACGAGGGCCTGCCCACCATGCTCAAACGGGGCGCGGGCTTTGTCAAGCGCCGCTGCTTTGGCAAGCGTGCCCGTTATCTGCCCGCCAAAAAGGTGCTGGAAGCCCAGCGGGCCGAAATGGCCGGCAAAACGGCGGCAGACTGCGGCCTGCCCACCATCAGCATCCTGACCCCGCTGTATAATACACCGGAAAAATACCTGCGGGAATTTCTGGATTCCTTTGTGAACCAGACGGCCCCCAACGGTCAGCTCTGCCTTGCGGATGCTTCCGATGCAGAACATGCCGATGTGAAGCGCATCGTGGAGGAATATCAGACAAAGAATCAACGCATCGTATACAAAAAGATCGAAAACAAGGGCATTGCGGCCAACACCAATGCTGCGGCAGAGCTTGCCACAGGGGAATATCTGGCCCTTGCCGACCACGATGATATCCTTGCGCCCCACGCCATGTACACCATGGGCAAAGCCATTCTGCAGCTGCGGGCGCAGGGCGAGCCGGACGGCTTCCTCTACAGCGATGAAGCACTCTTTTCCAAGAGCATCCAGCGGCCCATGGTGGCCCACTTCAAGTCGGATTACGCCCCGGACTATCTGCTGTGCTGCAACTACATCTGCCACTTGGCGGTGTTCCAAAAGGCGCTGTGGGATGAGATTGGCGGGGAGCGGCCGGAGTGCGACGGCAGTCAAGACCACGACCTGTTCCTGCGCCTTGTGGAAAAGACCGGCGGCGCGGCTCATGTGCCGCAGGTGCTGTACTACTGGCGGGTGCACGCAGGCTCCACCTCCGGCGGCACCGATGCCAAGCCCTATGTGGCGGCAGCAGCCAAAAAGGCGCTGGCCGACCATCTGGCCCGCACCGGACGCACCGGCACCGTGGAGGATGGCCTGTTCCCCAGTACCTACCGGGTGAAGTGGGATATCGTGGGCGACCCGAAGGTAAGCATCCTCATCCCGAACAAGGACCACACCGACGATCTGGAAAAGTGCCTGCACAGCATCTGGACCAAAACCAGCTGGGAGAACTTTGAGGTTATCGTCATCGAGAACAACTCCACCGACCCGGCCACCTTTACCTATTATAAGGAAGCCCGGCAGCGCTACGACGGCCTGCAGGTGGTCAACTACCCGCAGAAGGCTTCAACTTTTCCGGCATCAACAACTTTGGCCGGCAGTACGCCAGCGGGGATTACCTGCTGCTGCTGAACAACGACGTGGAGGCGCGCAATGCGGATTGGCTCACCGAGCTTTTGCGGCAGTGTGCTCACCCCGGCGGCGCGGCCATCTGCGGCGCGGAGCTGCTTTACCCGGACGAGACCCTGCAGCATGCGGGCGTTGTGACCGGCCTTGGCGGCTACGCGGGCCACAGCCACAAATACCGCAAGGCGGGCGGCAGCGGCTACATGTTCCGCGCTGCAACGGTGCAGGACTTTTCCGCCGTCACCGGTGCCTGCCTGCTGGTAAAGACCAGCGTGTGGGACGAAGTGGGCGGTCTGGACGAAGCCTTTGCGGTGGCCTTCAACGATGTGGATTTCTGCCTGCGGGTGCGGGATGCAGGATACCGCATTGCGTGGACACCCTATGCTCAGCTGACCCATTACGAGAGCAAGAGCCGCGGCGGCGACGAAAAAGACCCGGTGAAGGCCCGGCGCTTTGCCGCCGAGCAGCAGCGGCTGTATGCCGTGCACGGCAAGGCGAACATCCTGCACGACCCCTACTACAACCCCAACCTGACCATGGACCGGGAGGATTTTTCTGAAAGCAATGATCTGCGCGGGCTGAAAGAGGGACGTATCACGGTGCAGTGGAGGGGATGAACCCTCTCAGGCGCTATCGCGCCAGCTCCCCCGAAGGGGGAGCTTTATGCGCTGTGGAGGAAAAGAAAACCTTCTGTTTGCAGGAAAAACTTGCCGATTCGCAGGGAAAAAGCTCCCCCTTCGGGGGAGCTGACATCGCGCAGCGATGGCTGAGAGGGTTATTAGGAGGAGCACCAAATGAACATCAAGGGCCATTTTGAGACCATCACCCGGCACAAGCTGCTGGTGATGAAATACTGCTTTGCCTGCGGGCTCTATGAGCAGGGCCTTGCCCACGACCTGAGCAAGTACAGCCCTACCGAGTTTATTCCGGGCTGCATCTATTATCAGGGTGACCACAGCCCCAACGAAGCGGAACGTCTGGCGCGGGGCTATTCCTCCGCGTGGCTGCACCACAAGGGCCGCAACAAGCACCATCTGGAATACTGGATCGACTACAGCACCCGGAAGGTGGGCCTTGCCGGCATGAAGATGCCCCTGCGCTATGTGTGCGAGATGGTGTGCGACCGCGTGGCCGCCAGCCAGATCTATCTGGGCGACAAGTACACCGATGCTTCCCCGTTGGAATACTACGAGCGCAGCAAGACCCACTACCTGCTCCACCCGGAGACCCGCGCCCTGCTGGAAGAACTGCTGAAAATGGTGCGCGACCTCGGGCATGACCGCACCTTTGAGCACATGAAATACCTGCTGGGCTGCGAAAAAGATTACTAAAAGGAATATTTTGCTTAAAAACACCGCTGAGGGAGACACGGCGGTGTTTTTTGTATGCCATAAAACAACACATCCCCCAGCCGTGCGGCGCTGCCGTTCAGGCTGGGGGATGCTTTTTGTGCAAGACGGGTGTTACTGCTCGTTCTCGTAGATCTGGATATAACGGGGTGCATTCTTATCCTGAATGAACAGCAGCGCGGCGGTCAGGGCCACCGCCAGAGCAGTGAGGACGGCGAGCAGTGCTTTGAGAACCTTCATCGTTTCAAGCCTCCTTGGTAAGTCTGGCGCGGAGCGGGGGACGTTCCGCAGTTTTTGGTTGCCCTTAGTATAGCATAATCCGCATACAAAGGCAAACACCGGATACAGGAAGAAAAATACGGTGGTTAGTTGTATATAACCACGAAAAAATGAAAAGAAAGTTCAGGAAAATACATCATTTTTGTGCCATTGTCGTTGACTTCCCACGCCAAAATGATACAATAAACATGTTAAGCAGCTGCTGTCCCTGTACCAGTGCGCCTGCATGGGCGTGGGGGCGGCAATTCAAGCAGAATGGGGGATTTGAATTCCATGTTGAACAAGCTGAAACGTGCGGCGCTTGGCGCGCATACGCCGCATGACAAGGCAACTGCTGCAAGCAAACCGATCCCGATGCCTCTGCCCGCGCAGGTACGCATCCTCATGAGCCAGCATATCGGCGCTCCCGCCAAAGCTCTGGTCAAAAAGGGCGACGAGGTGTTCGTTGGCACAAAGATCGGCGAGGCTGGCGGCTTCGTCTCTGCAAACATCCACTCCAGTGTCTCCGGCACGGTTGCCGCAGTGGAGCCCTTCCGTCTGTCCAATGGCCGCATGTGCGACTCTGTCGTCATCAAGACCGATGGCAAACAGACCGTGGACCCGGCTGTCAAGGCACCGGAAGTGACCGATAAGGCCAGCTTCCTCAAGGCTGTGCGTGAGTGCGGTCTGGTCGGTCTGGGCGGCGCAGGCTTCCCGACCGACGTAAAGCTGCAGCCCAAGCAGCAGGTGGATACCCTGCTGATCAACGCTTCCGAGTGTGAAGTGTGGCTGACCAGCGATACGCAGGAGATGCTGAACTGCAGCGATGATATCATCCGCGGCATCAAGGCCGTGTTGCAGTACACCGGCATCCCGAAGTGCGTCATCGGCATTGAGAACAACAAGCCCGAGTGCATCGACCTGCTGTGCAAAAAGACCAATGGCGACAGCACCATCGAGGTCAAGCCCCTGCCCAGTGTCTACGGCACCGGCGCAGAGCTGATCCTTATTGAAAAGTGTCTGGGCCGCGAAGTGCCCCACGGCGGTCTGCCCGCAGATGCCGGGGCCATCGTCATGAACGTGACCAGCGTTTCCACCCTTGGCAAGTATCTGGCTACCGGTATGCCGGTGGTCGAGCGCACCATCACCGTGGACGGCGACGCCTGCGCAAAGCCCCAGAACATCGTTGTCCCCGTGGGCACTGCCTATCAGGACATCATTGATTTTGCGGGCGTCAAGGGCGAGCTGGGCAAAGTGGTTGCCGGCGGTGCCATGATGGGCCCCGCTGTGGAGAACCTGAGCTACCCCACCACCAAGACCACCTCCGGCCTGATCTTCCTGAGCAAGGCCGCTGCAGAGCCTGCACCGGTGAATCCCTGCATCCGCTGCGGCCGCTGCGTGGAGTACTGCCCCATGGGTCTGGAGCCTGTGGAGGTCAATCAGGCATACGCTGCACGCGATGTGCAGGAGCTGGGCAAGCTGCATGCAGACTACTGCTTCAACTGCGGCAGCTGCTCTTTCGTCTGCCCGGCAAAGCGCCCTGTTACCCAGATGATGAGTCTGGCAAAGGCGTTCTACCTTGGTGAAATCAAAAAAGGAGGCAATAAGTAATGGATACGAAGCTTATTGTTTCGGCTTCCCCGCATGTGCGCAGCGAAGAGACCACCCAGAGCCTGATGGCCAACGTGATCGTCGCCCTGTGCCCCTGCGTGGTGGCCTCTGCCATCATTTTTGGTATGCGTGCACTGCTGGTAACAGCCGTGTCCGTGGTGGCCTGTGTGGCTTTTGAGTGGCTGTACTGCAAGCTGCTCAAGAAGACCAACCCCATCAGCGACCTGTCCGCCGTCGTCACCGGCATCATTCTGGCCATGAACGTGCCCGTGGGCATGCCCATCGGCCAGCTCATCATCGGTGATCTGGTGGCCATCGTCATCGTCAAGCAGCTGTTCGGCGGCATCGGCATGAACTTTGCCAACCCCGCTCTGGTGGGCCGTATCGTGCTGTTCATCAGCTTTGCCGGTTCCATGAACAAGTGGGTGTTCCCGGATGCAGCGGTGGATCAGCTGTCCAGCGCTACCCCGCTGGCTGTGGCCGATAAGTCCAAGCTGAGCCTGCTGGATCTGTTCATGGGCATCCACGGCGGTGTGCTGGGCGAGACCTGCGCACTGGCCATCGTGCTGGGCCTGATTTATCTGGTGGCCACCAAGACCATCAGCATCGCCATCCCGGTTCTTACGTCGGCAGCATGTTCGTGTTCTACCTCATTGCTACCCACAGTGTGCACGAGGCTCTGGTTGCCGTGCTGAGCGGCGGCCTGCTGTTCGGTGCCGTGTTCATGGCTACCGACTACGTTACCAGCCCCTTCACCCTGAAGGGCAAGCTGGTGTACGGCGTGGCACTGGGCATCGTCACCTTTGCCATCCGTTACTGGGGCAGCTACACCGAGGGCGTGTCCTTCGCACTGCTGTTCATGAACCTGTGGGTCCCCTACATCAACGATCTGACCCGTCAGACCCCGTATGGCTACATCAAGCCTGCAAAGAAAGCAAAGGAGGGTGCTGGCAAATGAGTAAGTCTTCCAACTGGGAGAGCACCATCAAGCCCATCGTTGTGCTGAGCGTTATCTCCCTGATCGCCAGCCTGCTGCTGGCACTGGTGAACGGCATGACCGCCCCGGTCATTGCCGAGAACACCAAGCGCACCACTCTGGCCGCTTATGTCGCGTGCTGCCCTCCGTTTCGGATGCAGCGAGCTGGAAGAAGTGACCGATTACACCACCGCCGGCATCACCGGCGTGGTCAAGGCTCCGGACGGCAGCACTGCCATCAAGGCCGAGGAAAAGGGCTTTGACGGCGGCATCCTGACCGTCATCATGGGCTTCGACGCCAACGGCGCCGAGACCGGCATCTGGGTAGACGCTTCCACCCAGACCAAGGGCATCGGCTCCAACGTGAGCAGTGACGACTTCCTGGCGCAGTTCGACGGCATGGACGGCACCCAGAACATTGTGATGAATCAGGATTACGACGCCTACAGCGGCGCAACCATCTCCTCCACCGCACTGTTTGCTGCCATCAATGACTGTGTCAACTGCTACAACGAGCTGGCGTAAAGGAGGTTGGTAAGAAATGGCACAAGAAAATAAGTCCAAGGTAAGCATCCTTACCAACGGCATTATCAAAGAAAACCCCGTTCTGCGTCTGGTTCTGGGTACCTGCTCCATTCTGGCAGTTACCACTGCAGTTTCCAGCGCTCTGGGCATGGGTGCCGCCTTCACCTTCGTGCTGGTGTGCTCCAATATCATGATCTCCCTGCTGCGCAAGGTGATCCCCGGCAAGGTGCATCTGCCCTGCTACATCGTCATTATCGCAAGCTTCGTGACCATCGTTCAGATGTTCATGCAGGCTTACATGGAAAGCCTGTACAACGCTCTGGGTGTGTTCCTGCCTCTGATCGTTGTCAACTGTATCATTCTGGGCCGTGCCGAGATGTTCGCCTGCAAGAACAGCATCGTGGACTCCGCACTGGACGGCGTGGGCATGGGCGTTGGCTACACCCTCACCGCTACCCTGATGGCATCCATCCGTGAGATCCTGGGCAGCGGCACATGGCTGGGCTTCCAGGTGATCCCGGAAAGCGTTGCCAAGGTCTCCATCATGACGCAGGCTCCCGGCGCATTCTTCTGCTTTGGCCTGTTGATGGCCGGCTGTGTGTGGCTGGAAGGCAAGCTGGATGCCCGCATCGAGCGCAAGAGCTGCTGCGACCTTGATAACCTGAAGAAGGAGGCAGAATAAGATGTTAGTAAAACTCGCTGCGATCTTCTTCAGCATGATCTTGGTCAACAACTACGTGCTGGTGAAGTTCTACGGTATCTGCCCGTTCCTGGGCGTTTCCAAAAAGCTGGATTCTGCGGTTGGTATGTCCGGCGCCGTCATCTTCGTCATGTTCATGGCAACGGCCGTTACCTTCCCCATCCAGATCTTCATTCTGGACCCGGCTGGTCTGAGCTACCTGCAGACCATCGTGTTCATTCTGGTCATTGCTGTTCTGGTGCAGTTCATCGAGATCTTCCTCAAGAAGTACGTGGTTGCACTGTATAACTCTCTGGGCGTTTATCTGCCCTGATCACCACCAACTGCTGTGTTCTGGCGGTCACCATTCTGGTCGTGGGCGACTACGGCGCAGATGTGGCTGCTATGGGCTTCGGTGTTGCTTACATTGAGGCTCTGGTCTGTGCCATCGGCGCAGGCTGCGGCTTCATGCTGGCCATGGTCATGTTCAGCGGCGTGCGCAAGCGCGTGGAAGCCTGCGATCCCCCGGCACCCTTCAAGGGCCTGCCCATCACCCTGATCGCAGCAGCAATCACCAGCCTGTCCTTCATGGGCTTCGGCGGCATCGTCGAAAACCTGTTCAATGTCACGCTGTAAGGAGGAACAGGATTATGAATATTGTATCTGCTGTTATCCTGTGTACCATCGTGGGCGCAGTCGGCGCGATCGTTCTGGTCGCAGCGTCCAAGTTCATGGCGGTGGAGGAAGACCCCCGCATTGAAGAAGTTACCAACTGCCTTGCCGGTGCAAACTGCGGCGGCTGCGGCTACGCAGGCTGTGCGGACTACGCAAAGGCTGTGGTCATGGACGGCGTGCCCTGCGACAAGTGCGCACCCGGCGGCCCCAAGGCTGCCGCTGCCATTGCCAAGATCATGGGCGGCACGGCCAGCGCTGTGGAAAAGAAGGCGGTTGTCCAGTGTCAGGGCAATTCCGAGCACTGCAAGCCTGCTTATGATTACAAGGGCATCCAGACCTGTGCAGCCGCTGCTGCACTGTACGGCGGTCCCAAGACCTGCTCCTTTGCCTGTGTTGGCCTGGGCGACTGCACCAAGGTGTGTAAGTTCGATGCTATCCACATTGTGGACGCGTTGCCAAGGTGGACAAGGACAAGTGCACCGGCTGCGGTGCCTGCGCAAACATCTGCCCCAAGCAGGTCATCATGATCGACGTGGGCGGCCCGCGCAAGCCGGTGGTCATGTGCTCCAACAAGGACAAGGGTCCTGTGGCCATGAAGGCCTGCACCACCTCCTGCATTGCCTGCGGTATGTGCGAGCGCACCTGTAAGTTCGACGCTATCCACGTGGTGGACGGCGTGGCCCGCATCGACTATGACAAGTGCAAGGGCTGCGGCATGTGTGCCAGAAGTGCCCCAAGCACATCATCCTCTTCCCGCTGAAGGATGACCCCAATCCCCCGAAGCCCGTGGTGAAGCCCGCCGCTCCCGCTGCTGCCCCCGCAGCAAAGCCGGAAGCCAAGGCTGAGGCAAAGCCCGAGACCAAGGCAGAGTAAACTGTAAACCAAAGCCCGCCGTGCAGCGATGCCCGGCGGGCTTTTTGCATAGAAAATGATTGGGAATGCCCTCCGCGTTGCTCTGGGCATAATTCAAGGAAATATTCTTCTGGATTTCGGTAGAACGGAACGCCTGCGGGCGTTCCGTTCTACCATTTTCACAAGAAAGGTTGCAGAAATGAGATGCATTTTCCCGTCACAGCTCCTCTCGTGAAAAAGCGTTTGGAGCGCTCCGCAGAGCGCGACAAACGCGAAATTAAAAATGATTTTTCCGCTGAAGATGCCCAGAGCGCAAGCGGAGGGCATTTTAAATCGTCCATGCCCCGGCGGGCTTTTTGCAACTTTTTGTAAGAAAATCCGGTTGCAATGATGCGGAAGTATGGTTAAATAGAAGGAGAATATTTTCACAGAAAGAGGACGATTATGGAACAACAGTCTGCACGCCTGCGGAATACAGGCTTTCTTACTTTCTTCTTCAGTGGCATCTGTGCCATCAGTGCGGGCGTGGTGGTCAGCCTGTTGCAGGAGCGCTACGGCTTTGCCTACGGCATGACCGGCACCCTGCTCTCACTTATGAGTGTGGGTAATCTGCTGGCAGGCCTGCTCATCGGTATGCTGCCCAGTGTACTGGGCATGAAGCCCAGTGTGCTGCTGCTCACCATCGGCTATGCGGTGGGCTACGGCATCATGGGCCTGACCGGTGTAGAGATCCTGCTGGCAGTGGCTTTCTTTATGGTGGGCATTGCCAAGGGCAGTGTTATCAACACCTGCACCATTCTGGTCAGCGATCACTCTGCCGACCGCACCCGCGGCATGAACCTGATGCACAGCTGCTACGCCTGCGGTGCGCTGCTGTGCCCCTTCCTCATTGCGGCAGCGGCGAAGGTGAGCACTGAGCTGGCGGTGTTCCTGCTGGCGGCACTGGGACTTGTGCTGTGGCTGGTATATGCCTTTACCCCGCTGGGCGGCGGCAAGGCCAAGAATGCCAAGGAAAAGCAGGCCATTGACTGGAGCTTTCTGCGTTCGGCACGGTTCTGGATGCTGACCGGCCTTTTGTTCTTCCAGAACGCTGCAGAGCAGAGCGTCAACGGCTGGATGGTCACTTACTTCAAGGGCAGCGGCATCATTGCGGGCACACTGGCGGCTTACACCGTCACGGTCATGTGGGGTGCCACGCTGGTGGCCCGTCTGCTGATCGCATTCGTGTTCCCGTTCAAGAACCCGCGCAAGGCCATGGTGGGCATGAGCGTGCTGTGTACGATCTTTTATGTGCTGCTGGTCATGGCCCACACGCAGGGCATGGCCATCGTGCTGCTGTTTGCGTTTGCGTTCTCCATGGCGGGCCTGAACCCCACCGCTGTGGCCAGCGCGGGCCGCATGACCAGCGTGACCAGCATGGGCATCATGCTGCCGGTGGCATCCAGCGGTGCCATCCTCATGCCGTGGATCATTGGCATCGTAGCCGAAAAGGCTGGCCTTGCCGCCGGTATGGCTTCCAACATCGTGCCCTGCGTGGGGCTGATTATTTTCACCCTGCTGGTAGCTAGATTGCCGGAGGAATAAACTCTCGGGGGAGCTGGCATTGCGCAGCAATGACTGAGAGGGTTATTTCTCAATGCCTCTGGCCTTCGCGCTGAACTCGCACCCGCAGTAATCCTGCCGGTACAGGCCGTATTCCTCCGAAAGCTGCAGGCTGCGCAGATAGCCGTTGTGCTTTTTGAAGTCCGAAGCAGATGCTTTACGCCAAATTCCGCTTCCAGCTCCTGCCCGATAGCGTTGATGCGCTTGGCATCTTTATGCGGGCTGATGGACAGCGTGGTGGTGAACCAGTCGAAGCCGTTCTCACTGGCGTATTGCGCCGCCCGGCGCATCCGCAGCCGGTAGCAGATCGTGCACCGGCTGCCCCGCTCCGGCTCGTTTTCAAGGCCGGTGACAGCAGAGTAGAACTCCTGCGGGTCGTAGTGGTCCTCCACCACGGTCACGCCCAGAGGATGGGCTGCTGCCACGAACTTCTTCAGCTCTTCGCCGCGGCGGTAGTATTCCTCTGCAGGCCATGTGTTGGGGTTATAGTAAAGCACTGTGATCTCAAAATACTGGCACAGCTGTTCCAGCACTGCGCTGGAGCAGGGGCCGCAGCAGGCGTGGAGCAAAAGGCGCGGCCGGGTGCCGTCCAGCGTTTTGAGCACGGCATCCATCTGCTGTGCAAAATTCAATTGAGTTGCCATTTTTATCATCCTTTGCTATACTGATTGAGAAAATTCCTTAAAAAGCTCGCCCTTTCGGGGGAGCTGGCATTGCACAGCAATGACTGAGAGGGTTTGCTTTCTTATTATAACATATTCCGCTTGAAAATACAGGAGGCACCATGACACAGGAAAAGATCGCCCGCATCAACGAGCTGGCAAAAAAGAGCAAGACCACTGGCCTGACCGAGGCCGAAAAGGCAGAGCAGCAGGCCCTGCGCCGCGAATACATCGACGACATGAAGCCAGCCTGCGCGCGCAGCTGGCCAACACCTCCATTCAGGAGCCGGACGGCACCATCCACAAGGTGACCCGCCGTGCCGACCTTGAGAACCCCCGCAGCTGAACGCACAATTTTGCGCACACTTTTTGGAGGAAAACGCAGCCAAAAGCTGTGTTTTCCTCTTTTTTGCACGGCGATCTGTGCTATACTATACTTGCATTGGTATGTGCTTTGTGTATGCCTGCTGATGTGTTTTCCCAAGGTGGCGTATCCCGGGCAAGGTGCACGGAAAAGGCTGTCTTTTGAAAAAATGATAAAGAGGTCATTTATTATGCTTACTGCAATTACGGGTATCAACTGGGGCGATGAAGGCAAGGGCCGCATGGTCGACTCATCAGCAGGAGTATGACATCGTTGCACGTTATCAGGGCGGCAACAACGCCGGTCACACGGTCAAGAACGAGCGCGGCAAGTTCGTGCTGAATCTGCTGCCCTCCGGCATCCTGCGTCCGAACGTGGTCTGCGTTATGGGCAACGGCATGGTCATCGACCGCATCATCTGGACGGCGAGATCAACAAGCTGCGGGAGCAGGGCGTTGAGATCAGCCCGGCAAACCTGAAGATCTCCGACCGTGCAACCATCACCATGCCCTACCATGTGGAGCAGGACGGTCTGGAAGAAGCACGTCTGTCCAAGACCGGCGCACAGTTCGGCTCCACCAAGCGCGGCATTGCCTACGCTTACGGCGACAAGTACATGAAGAAGACCCTGCGCATGGGCGACCTGCTGCATTTGGACGACGCTGTGAAGAAGCGCCTGGTCACCATGGTGGATTCCAAGAATCTGGTCATGGAGGCAGCTACAACGCAGCTCCCATCAGCGTGGATGAGATGTGGGCATGGCTCGAAAAGTATGCCGCCATCTTCAAGGACTACATCTGCGATGTGGGCCAGTATCTGGCCGATGCAGACGCTGCAGGCAAGAAGGTCCTGTTCGAGGCTCAGCTGGGCGCTCTGCGCGACATCGATTTCGGCATTTACCCCTATACCACCTCTTCCAACGTCATCGGTGCTTACGCTCCCATCGGCGCAGGCATCCCGGGCCACAAGCTGCACAACTCCATCGGCGTGATGAAGGCTTACTCCTCCTGCGTGGGTGACGGCCCCTTCACTGCCGAGCTGGCTATGACCGAAGAGGAAAAGCACGACCTGCGTGAGGCTGGCCACGAGTACGGTGCAGCCACCGGCCGTCCCCGCCGCGTTGGCCCCATCGATCTGGTGGCAAGCCGCTACGGCGTGTTCTGCCAGGGCTGCGATGAAGTTGCTCTGACCCTGCTGGACGTGCTGGACTACATGGAAAAGATCCCCATGGTCACTGCCTACAAGCTGACCGATGGCAGCACTACCACCCGCTTCCCCATGGGCGAAGCTCTGGACACCGCACAGCCCGTGGTGGAGTACCTGCCCGGCTGGCACTGCGATATCACCGCAGCCCGCAAGTGGGAAGACCTGCCCAAGGAAGCACGCGATTACGTGGAATATCTGGAAAAGGCTGTCGGCTGCAAGATCACCTACATCTCTGTGGGTGCCGAGCGTGAGGCTTATATCCACCACGTATGATCCCCTGCAAAGCTCCTGAATGATTCAGAAAAGGAAGCGTCACAGATGTTTGATATCATTACCGACAGCGCATGCGACCTGACGCTGGACACTGCCAAACAGCTCCAAATCGAGGTCGTGCCCTTCTATGTCTCGCTGGACGGCGAGCACTACCGCAAAGAAGGCAAGGAGATCGCCGTGCGGGACTTCTACCAGTTCATGGTGGACAACCCTTCGGCCTACCCCAAAACCAGCCTTGCTCCATTGAGGACTTTGAGCAGGCATTCCGTGCCCATGCTGCTGCTGGCCGGGATGTGCTGTGTCTGGTGTTCACCAGCAAGATGAGCGGCTGTGTGGGCAGCGCCCGCAATGCCCGGGATCTGGTGCTGGAAGATTTCCCCGATGCCCGCATTGAGGTCATTGACAGCGCGGCGGCTACCGTTACCGAGTCCACCATGGTGGAAAACGCCGTGGCCATGCGGGACGCAGGCTGCACGCTGGACGAGACCGTGACATGGCTGGAAGCAGAGAAAGCTACCAACAGATCTTCTTCACGGTAGGCAATCTGGACTATCTCATTAAGGGCGGCCGCATTGGCAAGGTGACGGGCCGTGCAGCCAACATGCTGGGCATCAAGCCGATGATCCTGTTCAAGGATGGCGAGATCTTCTCCGGCGGTGTGGCACGCGGCCGACAGAAGAGCTTTGAAAAAGCGCTGGAACAGCTGATGAACTATCTGGATGCCCACGGCGGCACCCCGGACGACTACCGCATCACCGTAGGCTACGGCTACGACGAAGAGGAAGGCAAGCGCCTGTGGATGCAGACCCGCGCGGCCCTGCGTGCAAAGTACCCCGGCGCTCAGTGCGAAGTGGGCCTGTTGCAGATCGGCTGCACCATTGCCGTGCACACCGGCCCCTATGCGCTGGGCATGGGCGTGATGCGCCGCTGGAAAAGCAGGGCTGAACGTAAAGCCTTGACAAATTTATAAAAAGTAACTATACTACAAATAGAAAAAGGCACTGCGACAAGCTGGTACCAAGCCTTTTTGGGTTTGAATAG
>ENA-OQAA01000895-OQAA01000895.1-human-gut-metagenome-genome-assembly--contig:-NODE-895-length-17880-cov-6.684729_pt1 | contig 17880 bp, 16 predicted proteins | sample MGYA00242489_ERZ504515 | MGnify/ENA primary metagenome ERZ504515 (study PRJEB26092, sample SAMD00036237) | human gut metagenome | host: Homo sapiens | study: EMG produced TPA metagenomics assembly of... | reverse complement strand
CGTCGATGTTCAATGGTCAGTCCTCCATAATAAAAAGGCGGCCGCGTATCTTCACGCAGTCGCCTTTCCTGTTTTGCCCGCTTAGTCCTCGGTGATGAGGTCTTCGCAGCCGGAATCAATCAGCAGCTCCCGAACCTTGCTCTTCAGCTTGGCAGGAACCTCAGCAAAAGTCTTTTTGCCGAGCATGATCTGCTGTGCCCACAGCATTGCCATCATGAACGCACCCTCCTTTCCCAAAATTTTGCAAAGAAAATGAGCAAGAATGTCCACGGCCAACTTAGCCATAGACTTCCTCGCTCATCTCTAACAAGCAGTCCGTCAGCATCTGTACCTGCTTCTGCAAGCCAGCACAGGTGTCAACCAACTGCTTTATATCTGCAACGGCGGGCTTTTGCTGCCCGCCGTTGTCACTTGTGTTATCACCGCCGGTGCCGGTATCCTCGCCGCCAGTGCCGCCGGGGTCAGGCTCCGGGTTGTCCACCGTTCCGCCAGCCTCCAGCTGCTCCAGCAGCGCTCTATATTCAGCCTCGGTGATTTCTTCGGCGTCAATCTCGCCGTCGTACACAGCGCCCTCCGGCGGCTTGTTGAGCCACGACGATGATAGTACCCGCTGCAATCCCGCGGGCAGATGAACTCTGCCTTTGCAGGGTCGCAGACGAGCATCACGCCATGTTTGGGCTGCCAGCGCAGAAACACGTCATTGACGTCCAGCACCTTGCCATCTGCAAGGATTTTATAAAAAATCATGCGTACACTCCTTCCATTCGGTATCCGTGGAACAGCCGCCAGTACAGGGACAGCATTCCCTTTCTGGTGCGGTATGCGTCGGCGTGATAGGAGTTACCAAACCACGCAGAGAACGACGCGAAAGCGTCATCCAGCCGCATGACGCCGCGCCGAATCATCTTTGCAAACTTCTTCAGCTTGCGCCGCATTCGGACGATGCCAGCCCGCACGAGGTTCTTCACAAGATGTCCAGTGTCCGTCACCTTATAATAGATTTGCAGGAACTTCATACCCTTGGAGGCTTTTGTGATTGCCGTTTTCTTGGCGTTCATCGAAAGCCCAACCTCGGCCGCCTCACTCTGGATAGTCTGACCAACGTGCTTCAGCTCCTCTTTCGAGGGGCCAGCAGCCATGGTGTCGTCCATGTACCGCTCGTAGGCCCGGACGCCCAGCTTGTCCTTGACGGCATGGTCAATCCCATTCGGGATAACCAGCGCCATGGTCTGCGATTCTTGGCTGCCCAGCGTCAGACCAATGCCTTTATGCCGGCGCAGCTGCTCCGCTTTTGCCGCCCGTTCCGCTTCATCGGCAATTTCATGCAGCTCGTTTTCCTGATACATCCGGGCGATCTTCATGCCAAGGCCCTGAAGCATCCGGTCAAGCCGGATTTCTCGGAATCTTTTCAGGCAATCGCTGTGCCGGAGGTGGTCAAAGAACTTTGTGAAGTCGCCGGTCATAATGAAAAAGCCGTTGCCGTATTTCGCGGCCAGCTCTTTCAGGAACATTGCCAGCCGGTTCCGGGCATCTGTGACGCCCTTTCCCTTAACGCTGGCCGGGTTATCTCGAATCAGGGTGCGCTCTGTCAGCGGCACAAGGCAGCTGTCACAATAGCAGCCCTGCACAACGCGGCAGTCAATCATGACTGCATGGATCTCGCGCAGCTTGCCGCGCTCATGTAGCATGATTCGTCGGATTGTGGCATCGACGTTCAGTTTACCCTCCAGCAGCGAGTCTTTCAGCCGTTTCAACTTCAAGACTGCGTGGAAGATGAAGCGCTGCACGTTGCCTTTCCACTCGACGCCTTTCCGGCGCTTCTGCAAAGACTTCATGAGGTTTTGAATCGTGAACACGCTGCGGAAGTCTCCGAGCGGTGTCACGTCCTGCAACCGCTGTTCCCGGCTCTTTACCCGGTCCAGAGCTTTGATACGCAGCTCCGCATAGGGAGTGCGCGGCTCCAGCGCGGTTTCTATCTGCTCCCGGACCGGTTTCCCATGCCAGCAGCAGCGGCGGGCTGCATCGTTGGCGGCCTTGGTCAGCAGTTCCAGATCAATGCTGCCGTTCTCTCGCCACGTTCCGCTCGCCCGCGCTTCTCGTTTTGCGGCTTTCCGAGCTTTACTTCGCTCTATCCTAGCATGATTTGTTCTCGATTGGTCAAAGAATCTACGCCCTTCCTGCTACTTATAGTGTGCGTTCTAAACAGGTTTGCGAAGCGTGATGAAACAGGCCCAGCACATGACCTGCCATGAAAGAATCGTCCCGCCGCCCCGCTCAGGGACACCGATACGGTGCGCCAGCCTTAACACAGGCCAGCCATCAATTTACCGCCGTTACAGACGGATGGTTGCACGTTCCTTCAATATTCTCTGGATATTTTCACCCTTATACATGGTTACTTTCAAACATTGAATCCGGGGCAGAACGCCGTTGTTGTTCGTTGCGTTGTTGTTGTTGCCCACATTACCGTTGTTGTTCACATTGTTGAAGTTGGTAGACGCGGACACCGTAGCATCGCGAAGCCAATACCACCGGCAAAGCCTAAAACAACGTGCCACCATTGGAACCATCATTTCAGCTTCCCGAAGCGCTTCTTGTCAGAGCTGCGCAAACCGGAAAGGAGCTTGATGCACTCATTGATCTGCCCCGCCCACTCGTCCATTGTATTCTCACTGTAACACATGACGTTCCACAGCGCATACAATGGCCGCTGCAATCCGTTCAGATTGTCGATTGCCCGTTTGAGGTACTTATCCCGCGCCTCATACTGCTTTCGCGTCGTGGGGAAATTGTCGTTGCCCTGCAAGGTGCAGTACAGCGCATCGTCCACGAACTGCAAAATCTGGTCGGACAGGTGGTCCTTATATTCCAAAGGTACGGTGCAGATTTTGGAGTAGGTGTATTTGTGTAGCTCTCGCATTTTGTTCAGAAACATCCGGTCTTCCGAATATTTCAGGTCAAACGTTTTTATCATGGGAACCTCTCTGTCATCCTCAAAGTGTGCAGCGCCGTGGAGCAGGGCAAGCTCTTTGTTCACAAGGTCTGCCCACTCCCGGATGCCGCCCTCTTTGGAATCGAACAGGCTCCAGTATACGACGAGCGGTTTCTGAAGCGCAGCCAGACATCGGATAGAGCGCTCAAAGAGCTTCCGCCGGTCTGCTCGACCGGTCTCCGTCCTACTGTCGGCCTCATTCGCCATGATGGCCGCATGGTACGCGCTGGTGGTCAGCTCCATCAACCGGGGCCTGACAAATTTCTTGTACCGGGCCGGGATATGGTCTGCCCGCTGTGCGGTCAGCTGCACCAGCCTTGCGCAGTTCATTTCAAACTCTGTCGTTGACAGTCTGCGATTTCTTGCGAGAACCGACACATTATCACCTCCTCCACGATAAAATATCACAAAATCCGGCAAATTGGAACCAATTTCGGAGAATTTGCCGCGAGGCGGCTGCGCCGCCCTCGAAATTTGCCGCAACCGGCATCTGTTCTGGGCGGACTGACGCCGCCCAGATTTTGCCAGATTTTACAGATGAAGCCGGGGCAGAACGCCGTAGCTGTTCGTAGCGTAGTGGTTGTAGCCCACACCACCGCCGTTGCCCACAATGCCGAAGTAGGTAGACGCGGACACCGTAGCATCGCGAAGCCAATACCACCGCGCCCTGATCCACATGTGCCCATTCCAGAGATAGCCCACATTGCTATCAGCAGAACAAATCCACACATCGCCCTTTTTAGGGGTCTTGGGCGCGGTGCTGGATACAGTGAAATTCACGCTCTGCGCCAGCGTATAGCCCGCAAACTTGATGCGGACACGGTCAGATGTGAACCACGGGATCTGCTCGCCACAGTACACAAACGGCTCCGTATTGGTTCCGTTCATCTCGCGCATGGAGGCAGATAGACCTTATCCTCGGATTCCAGAATACCAGCCGTGCCCGCGCCGTAATCCACGGACGAGATGTGCACGGACACCAGCATCCGGCGCAGCGCCGAAGGCAAACCGGTCAGATAGCGCTTCTGGAGCCAGCTGCGCATCTCGGATGCGGGCCAGCCTCCAGCGTTGCTGTTGGTCGGGTTCATGCGGTGGTAGCCGTTCAGCAGACCCGCGTGAATCAGGTCGATGGAGGTCGTACCGCCGCCGGTCTTGGTTGCGCCGCCGGTGCCGATGACCTCCAGATAGCTTTCCTCACGCGGCCATGCTGCCATCTTCAGGCACTCAGTCTCACCGAGGTCGTCTTTCCAGAGCTTGCACCGGTACAGGAAGCCGGTCGCGAAGTTCTTACCGTCATTGTCGCAACCCAGCATGAGGGTCGCGTCAGATGCCGTGTCGATGGTCTTGGTCAGCTCGCGGGAAATGATGTCGTCGCCGTTCGGGTTTGCGAAATAGACGAACAGGTTCCGGCTGCCCTTGACATGGCGCAGAACCACCAGCTCGCGGTACTGGTCGGACACATACTGTGTGCCAATGCCGGAGATGGTAGACAGGCCCGTGCCGCGACCATTGTTCACGGTGTTGGTGGACCACTGGACGGCCATGCCGCCGCTGTATTTCACCTTGAAGCCGTGATAGCCAGTCTTGGTAAAGCAAGCCGCCACACACGACTCTGCCGTCGGCTGGTCGAATACGCAGTCCACAACCAGCGTCCAGCCGGTGTCCTTGTCCATGATCTTCACACCGGTATCTTTGGAGGTCTTGCCGTCCAGCTCCATATTTTCAGCCAGCAGCACAGATTCCACATTGTCAAACTCCGGCTCATAGCCCATGGTAAACGGAACGCGAGTCTTGATGTTGTCCTCTGTGAAATAGAGGCAGACCGTCCAGACTGCCGGATGCCGTACAGCTGCGCCAGATTCAGGTTGGAGAGATCATCGCCGAAGTTGGGCAGGGTGCCTTTAATCCACCGTGCATAGACGTCCATATTCTCCCGGACGTGCGCCGTGGACTTATCCCAGCCGTCGAACAGATAATAGATGAAGTTTCCCTCTTCGTCCGTGCGCTCCGGGTCGTCGGGCGGTACTGCCTCGGTGTCATAGTCTACGGTCTTTGTGCCCACAACTACGCCGGTCTGCGAGTACCAGCGCACCGTATAGCGCTGCGGAACGCTGGTATAGGTTGCCTTGACGGTCAGCTCGGACAGCACCTGCGTCAGAACCGTATCCCATCCAGAATAGGTGAACACTTCCGCCTGAGTTGCTTCTCTGGTCGGAGTATCCATCAGCCCGGTTGCCACCGGGTCAGGGCAGGTCGCGCCGCGGTCAACGAGGATTTCTGCCGGGGAGCCATCTTTGAAGGTCAGCTTTGTCCCGTCATAATCGCAGAACGTCACCTTGTACTGCTGCACGGTCCCGCCATAGGTCAGGGCCAAATCGGGCCACGCTGCGGTGTACTTCTCTACCTCGGCCTGACGAATGACGGAGGTATAGACTTTGCCGGACAGCGAGGACTGCTGAACTTCCAGACCGTTTTCGTCGTAGCCGCCCATGCCCAGCAAGCGATTCATCAGGTCTGTGCCGGTAAGCTGCCAGTCGATGCCCACAAGGCGTACCGTGTAGAGCTTGGCCGCTGCGTTGACAATATCAAGCGCAGCCGGGAACGGCGTGTTCTCGTGGCGCAGACCGGTCAGGTTTGCGTAACCGTCCGCCACCTCAAAGGTCTTGATGTTCTGCATATTGCGCAGCGTCAGGCTGACCGGGCGCTCCAGATAGCAGGTTTCCAGCGCAGAGCCAGCAGCAAAGTTGACCGCGCTGACCGGCGTTCCCTTGAAGCTGGCGACTTCAGGGCCACACAGCCGGACACGTCCACCGGTGCGGTCAAATTCGGGCAATGGTCGATTCGCAGCTCTTCCAGCACGGCCAGCGCCGAGAAATCCAGCTTGATAGAGGACGTCAGGTTGACGTTGGAATAGCCGTCCGCGTCGCTGCCAATGACGATGGAACGCAGCTTGGTGGCTGCCGAGAAGTCAGCTTGATTGGTGTACACGCTGGCGATGCCCTCCACAGCCTCCAGCATGGATGCGGAATAGATGTAGATTTCGGTATCGTTCAGCGCCGTATCAGCGCTCATGCTCAACGTGACTGGCTCGCCGCGCTTGCAACGCTGCTGCTTCAGGATGGAGCCGAACAGGATGGACACATACAGGTCAGAATACGGCGTGATGGTGATAGCGGCAATCTCGCCGGTGGGACTTGCGAAGCCGCGCAGGGTGATCTTGTCGTTCCGGGCCGCCGCCGTATTCCATTTGGAGGCGAAGTAGATACTGTTGTACTTTAGGAAATAGTGACGCTGAAGCTCTTTCGTGCCGTTCATCATGGGGATGAACATCGTGACGGCTGCACCGTTCTCCTTCAGGTCCTCATAAGGGCGGATATACTTGCGCCGCGCATCTGCAACCAGCAGACGTGCCGGGCGGAGCTTCTGGTAGGCGTCAAAGGTAGCGTTCAGGCGGTCGGCGTCGAACAGCTCCGTCAGGGTGGAAACCATCGTGTTCAGGCGGTCGGTCAGCAGGTCGCGGACATTGGCCCACAGAACAGAATCCTGTGCGTTGAAAACGTTGCCGCCGTTCAGCTGGTCGGTGTCCTCCATGCCATAGTCCAGCGCGAGGTCGCCCTCGTTGTTGTTGCCCATGGCCGTGTCCATATCGTAACCGAAGCAGTAGTCCCAGATGGGATGCTCTGCGGTCACGTCATGGCAATGCGGGAACGTGTTTTTTGCGCGGTTGTCCGGCATGGTGAAGAAGCTGGTGAAAACATAGTGATACAGGGTAGACTTGCTCTCAAAGTGCAGGTCAAACTCGTTCACGAACTTGGCCGCACGATACTCCGCCGTATCGTTGGAGTAGGTCACACCACCGTATACCACCGGACTGCTCAGTACTTCGCCGGTCGCCGCACTGCGGTCGGTGGAATACACCCACTTGATAACATCGCTCCACGCCTTCCGGGCCACGGCCTCGTCACAGCCATCCGCGATGTAGCGGAAAGACAGCGGCGCATTGGGGTTGTCGTCGCTCTCCCAGCTGGAGGCGTCTTCTGCGCCCTCATAGCCCTTGAAACGGTTGTAGACGTGGGTGTTATTGCACAGCTCCACGATGCACTCATTGGGGCGCTGGGTGCTGTCAAGACCCTGCGCCTTTTTGTCTTTCTTCGAGTTGCCGAAATCGCCAACGCCGTAGAAAATCCACTGACCCTGCGTGAAGCCCTCTTCCGCGCTCTCGTTATACACGAAGATAACGCAGGGGTGGAACTCCATTGTGTCGCGCACCTTGGGATTCGCTGCACGAGCCGCCCGGATATACGGCTGGTACTTGTTGAACAGTTCCGTCAAGGTGGCGTTGTTCATATTCTCGCTGGACGCAATGTTCAGCTTGACGTTGAAGTAGGTTTCACCCATGGAATCGTCCGTCATGTCATAGCTGTCGGCTTCAACCGTCAGGCCGTGTTCATCCGTATAGACGAACTTGCCCTTGCAGTCAAAGTCCATGTTGCGGCCCGCCTTGCCGTAGGCATTGGAGCTGGTGCCCTGCCCGCGGTGAACGACGCTTTCGTTCTTCCAGCAGTCTTTTGCCCGCGCACCATACAGCAGGTGTTCGACGCTGGAGCCGGAGACCTTATCGTTTTTGTCGGTGGTGAAGCGCGGAACCCGCAGTTTGATGACGCGGAGACCGGGATTTTTCTTCGCCAGATTGTTGATATACGCCTCGTCAATGGATGCTGCATTCCAGTCGGTGATGATGTTGCCAGCGCCATCGTCCACGCTGTTGCCCTCATAGCGGGCAATCATCTCGTCCGGGTCGGGCGCGTCTGCGATGTAGTTGTCCATCATGTCCGCGTCGCCGAGGCTGATGTCGTAATACTTGCAGCGGTACAGCCAGACATCACAATCCGGGCTGCCGATGGTCAGCGGCACCGGGGTGCGCTGGGTCAGGCGGTCGCCCTCCGAATAGGTGGCAAACCGGGACGGAATGCCCTGCAAATTCAGGAACAGCTCGCTATTCTTCGTCCGGCTGGTGATGTTGTAGCACAGCTCAGTGTACTCGCCCTCGCAAACGAACTGGCTGATGCTGGTCTGCTCGGTGGAGAGGGTCACTTCCTTGGCGTTCACATCCAGACCGATGCCGTCCGAAAGACACTGTGCAATCACAGCGTCAAACTTGCGCGCATTCTTGGCCGTGTAGATCATCTTGAAAGATGCGCCGTATGCCTGAATATTGGACGAGCCGAACAGGTTAAAGTTGATGGTTGCCGTATGGCCCGCGCGGACAACAAAGGCCGTGTTGCCGTCGCTGTCCTGCTGAAAGCCGCCGTTGGTCCAGTCGAAATCTTTATCCACGATCAGAGATACGCCGTTGGATTCCCATGTGTCGCGGTCTGCTGCGGAGTTGGAGCGGCCCGACGGGTCAAAGTCAAACTTCGCGTCCACGTTGGCCGGATGGATGTCATAGCCCAGCGCGGTGGCCGTGTAGGTCATGGTGACGGTCGTTTCGCCGCAGGTCAGCGTCAGGGTATGCTCGCCCTCAGAGCGGGGCTTGTACGCCCACGACTGCAAGCTGCGGCCCACGGTCAGCGTAGTTTCCACGCCGTCAACGGACTGCTTCACGCTGGCCTGCTCGGTGCTGGGATCATAGACCATATACTGAAGTGCAGCAGTCATATACACGCTGCCAGAAGGCTTCTTGTTCTTGACCGTAATGATAGGGACATTGCTGGAGCTGTCCACGACCGCAATGCAGAAGTGGATGGTCGGGCTTTTGATTGTGTTCCCACTGGCGGTCGTAGTCGTATAGATGTCGATGTCGTGAGCGCCGTGGGAATTGATGGTCAAGCTCTGCACGAGCTGGCGGCCAGAATAAGAGGTCGTGGCCTCTGCCGCCTGAACGCCGTCAATGAGGAAGTGCGTGGTCTTGCTCATGCCGGAGCCGACCGGAGTGTACGTGATACGGAACGCCGTGCCGACGGTGTACAATGTGGATTCCGACAGCGTTGCAGTGACCGAAACCGTCAGAACCGAGATATTCCACGTTTTGGAGCCGGTCGCGCCGTTTTCATCGGTGACAACGACCTTCACCTTGTTGTCACCGGACACCAGCCATGCGCTGGGGTCAAAAGTGATTTTCTTGTTCTGTACGATGTTGGCCGTGGCCACCTGCTCACCGTTGACATAGTAGGCAGCAGCGCCACCGAAGTCCGGGTCGGTATCGGTGAAGGTGTAGGACAGCTCGGTTGTCTGGCCCTGCGCAATGGCGAAGGACAGCGCCTTTTCACCGTTGACGTAGGTTTCGTTGGTCAGGGTGACACCGGAGGAGCCACCAGAACCGCCTCCACCGCCGCCGGGGATGTACACCGGGTCAATGACGTCTTTCTCGTTTTCGTCGTACAGATGCAGGTAGTAGGTTTCCGTGTCGTAGTACATAGAGCTGAACGCCAGCCCGCCGGAAGCCTTGATGGGCAGCGTGATGGTGCCGCCGTTGGTGTAGGTGATCTTCAGGCCATCATCTACGGACTGCACGTCCTGAACAACGCCGTTCTCGATGATTTCCTGAAACTGGGCCAGTGTATTTGCTGCTGCGGTCGCCTGAAGTTCTGCGGTCTTTGCAGATGCAGCGGACTTCGTGGCCGCGTCGGTTGCGGTTTTGACATTTGCAGCAGCATCGGCAGCGTCAGACGTTGCCTGTTCAGCTGCGCTCTTGGCCTCGTTTGCCGTCGTCTTGGCCTCACCAGCGTGGTGGTTGCGGTGTTTGCAGCTTCGACGGCCTTGTTGGAAGCGTCCGCTGCTTTTCCTGCCGCCTCCTGTGCAGCACTCGCAGAGGTGGAGGCTTTAGATGCTTCGTCCTCAGCCTTGGCCGCCGCCGTGCTGGCCTGAGATGCAGCAGTTTGGGCCGTGGAGACCATGCCCTCCGTGTTAGAGGCCGCTTTCTTCGCGTCGGCGGCATCCTGCACAGCGGTCTTTGCAGCGGACTCGGCGGATGCGGCTTTTACTTCAGCGGACGTTGCCCGCTCTTCGATATTGCCAACAGATTCCGAGACCTGCTTTGCTGTCGCCGCCGCTTCTTTTGCAGCAGCTTCGGCGCGGTCTGCGTCACCCTGAACAGCGTCTTTCAGGGTTTTGACCTTCATGTTGTACGTTTCGCCATCCGAAGAGATCAACAGCAGGTCATCGTCCAGAGCTTCCGTCGCAGTAGCGAAGTCCTGAATACGTTTTTCAGCCATTTAAGAATTGCCCTCCTTTTCGGTTTCGGTCGTTTTATCATCCGTCCCAGTGTCCGGGTCGGTTTCGGTGTCCTTGTCGCCAGACATTCCTTTCAGCAGAGAGAGGATGCTGTCCAGCGTTCCCTGTGCGGCTGTCAGCTTTTCGTCCATTGCGGCCAGCGAGGTGGTGTGTCCATCCACCGTGGCGTGAACTTCGGCCATCTCCGCGGACTGGTCTGCGATGGCCTGTTTCAGCGCCGTCACATCGGTCTGCATTGCAGCCAAACCAGCCGACTGGTCAGCGGCAGATTTCTTCAGCGCTGTTGTGTCAGCCTGAACATTGTCCAGAACTTTCCGGTCTGCCGTCTGCACATCCTGCACAGCTGTCAGCTTTTCGTCCATTGCGGCCAGCGAAGCAGCATTTTTGTCTACCACAGACCGAATACCAGCCGCAGCGGCCTTGATATCCGAAAGGGCCGTCTGCACACTAGCCAACGTCGTTTTGATATCCGCTGCCGATGTTTCCAGCCCCTCCAATGTAGTGCGCTGTTCTGTGAGAGCCGCCTGAACATCTTTGACAGACTGAAGCAGCTGCGGGAGGTTTACGGCATCTTCACCTTCGCCGCCCTCCATGGACCTCAGTTCTTCCGCCAATCTGTTCACCTCCGTGGCAATTTCATCCGCCTGTTCAATGAGGACGGTTTTCTTGATGCGGTATTTCTCCACCTCATCGTCATAGAAGATGGCATCTTCCATGTGGCCGGTTTCAGGGTCACGCGCCCGCATGGCGATATAATCATCGGAATACTGCACCTCTGCGCGGGACACCGGGCACTCCGCGCACCGGTCATCGACTGCGTTGCAACGCCGCTGGCGGAGTTGCCGGTCTTTGCGACCAGCAGACCATCCTCGGTAGACATCGTAACGCCGCCATAGTCAGCGCTTGCCTCCAGAAATACCTTATCGCGGTTTTTATCGCGCTCTGTCAGATACGGATACTGCCGCGTCGCTTCGGTGTTCGTCGGGGCACTGATGGTGTTGGAATATCCAATGCCCAGCAGCGCGTCCATAGAATAGATAGAGCTGTGAACCTTGTCGCCGATTTTGACTTGATCTCCCAGTTCTGTGGCCGGGTCAAACACCGCGTCCGGGGCCGTGAACGGCTCATACTCGATGCCGTGCAGCATCGAATACAGGTCATTGCAAATGCCCTGACAGGAATAGGGGCAGTTGTCTACGGTGATTTCAAACCCGCTGTCGTCGCCCCGCGAGTAGGCGTTTCCGTCCTCGTCCGTCATGGTGACTTTGGACACCACAAGCCGTTTTCCAGTCTCGACATCTCCCCCCACAAACGGAACATGAATAAGGCCCTGTTCAGCTTCTACCGCGCCGGTCTTGTCATAGACCAGCAAAAAGCCATCCGCCGTGACAATGCGGTTGAACTCGTGGTCCACGACTGGATAGACCTTCGGAACCAGAGAGCCGACGCCGCTGCCGATTTCCGGGGTCTGAATCTCGCTGTTGCCGGTGGTCAGCTTCCACGCAAGCGTGGAGCCGTCGCCGGTGATGATGTCGTTGAACTTCTCGTCCACGACGTGGTAGTTTTCAGCCGGCGGCGCTGTCAGTGTCACCAGCCGGAGTTCGCCCTCGTCGGTGATGGTCCAGTTGCCGCCGTTGCAAGCGCCAATCCAGCCCAACACCTGCTGCATGGTATATCCTTTCGGGAAAGGGACCATGTAGTTCATGCCGCGGTTGATGCGGGTGCGCGGGTCAATTGGGACGCCGATGCGATACGCAATTTCCTGCACAACAACCGCCATAGATTTGGGCCAGTCACTTTCGCGGTCCGAATCGTCAACCATCGCTTGCGAGGTCTTCAGCATCGAATCATAGCAGGAGAGCGTATACAGGTTTCCGACGTTCTTGCAGGTATCGACCCAGAACTCACCGAATGGAAGAACTTCTGTTCGATTTGTGACGTCCAAATCCGTGAGCTGCGCGATGATGCGGACCGATGCAGCTTCCGGGATTTCCTCGCCGTCCTCCAGCAGCACATCCAGTTTCAAAGACGCTGCATTGCAGTTGCCAATACTGAGCGGTTCCGTTGCAAGGCTGTGACTGATTTGTGGCGCAGAAATACGGTAGTATTCTTTGCCCGCAATGACGGCGCGGGCGTTCATGCTGAAGCGTCCGCGAGCTGCAAGCTCTGTCCAGTTGTTCGTTCTGTGCCTCGTGACAGCTCACCTCCTTACTGTTCTGTCATGTTGAATGCCATGCCCACATAGTAGGTTTTGCCGGTTGCCTTGTCGTACCGCTGCGCACCAAAGGGGCGGTTTGCGCAGTAGTACGTTTTGGTCAGGTAACGGCCGGCATCCGGGTCCAGCAGCGTGGCCTCGAAAAAGGTCTGCTTCAGGTCTTTCGACAGCTGGGCAGCAACCTCTTCCGGGATGTCCATTAAGGTCACGCTCCACTTCATCTTCGCGCCGATTTTGTTTCGCACCATCAGCGCATCCAAAGTGTTGCGGCCAGACTTCGAGGAATCAACGTCGCTGTCTGTTGGGGTCAGCCCGCCCTCTGCCACCCACTTTGTATAATCATGGCCCCCGATTTTGAGCATCGGTTTCATAGGGTCTGCACCTCCTTATACTTCCGCAGGTGTCAGCAGCGGAGACGTGCCAAACATCCGGGTCTTGCGGTTGATATAGTCCACGGTGTGCTGTGCGAGACCGTCTGCATCGACGTTGACCTCCGCTCCGCTGTACTGCTCAACAGCTGCGCAGATGCTATTCGTCGCGCTGCCAATGGCCTGAACGATGGTGCGGGTCGTCTCGTCGTTCGACGCCTGAATTTTTTCCAGCACACCACCGGAAGAGCTGTTCTTTCCGCCCTCCACGCTGTACGGTGTGACCGTGCCAGTCGCCAGTGCCGGGATGGAGAATCCTGCGTTCTGCGTGATTTCCGTCAGGCGGTCCAGCAGGTTGGTAAAGCTGTCGGCCACCTTGTCGGAAAACTGCGTCAAAACATTGTCCATGCCCTCAACGATGTCTACTTTGCCAGAAACCTCGGACAGCAGCGGAGTGTCGCTGTCAGCCAGTGTTCCGTCTGCTTCCGCAGTTCCGGCCTTTACGGTGTCCACCAAATCGTCCATCTGGTCCTTTGCACTGGACAGCAGCGCGGGCATAGCATCTTTCATGCCCTCGTCAATGCCAGCGGGCAGGTATGCGCCGATTTCGTCTGCCATCAAGGTGGACGGAGAGTGAATACCGAAGAACTTTTTGAAGCCGCTGACAATGCCGCTGCCGACCTTTTTCACGCCGTTCCAAACGCCGGAAGCCACATTCTTGATGCCGTTTCCGATGCCGCTCACAATGTTTTTGCCGACCTCGACAGCTCCAGACACAGCACTCTTCGCACCGTTCCAGATGTTTTTCACAGCATTGCCGACGCCCTGACACACATTGGAGACAGTGTTTTTGATGGCGTTGAACGCATTGTTCACGCCATCTCTAAACCAATCGCATTTTTTATATGCGACCGTCAGGCCAGCGCCAACGCGCCGACAGCAGCTACCGCGATTCCGATGGGGCCACCAGCGGTCGCCAGACCAGCCAGCGTAGTGCCAAGCCGCCCAGCGCGGAGCCAGCGGCGGCAGCAGCACCGGAAAGGGCCGTACCGACAGAACCGGCAACGCCAGCAGCGCCGGATGCCAGCGCACCCAGACCACCGCTCACGACAGAGCCGATGGAACCGACGCCTGCACCAATCGTGGAGATCAGCCCGGATAGGCCGCCGCCCACAGTCGAAGCGATACCGCCGACCGTAGAGCCAACAGAACCGAGGATGCCGGACAAGCCGCTGCCGACGGTCGAGGCGATGCCCGACAACCCGCCGCTGAAAATAGAGCCAAGGTTCGAGAACAGGCCCGACGCACCAGACGCAATGCCGGAAAATCCTTTGCTGAAGATGGAGCCGATGTTGGAGATCATCGACCCTGCATTGGACGCAATGCCCGACAATCCGTTGCTGAAGAAGCCCTTGACAGAGTTCCACAGGCCAGATGCGCCGGAGGAAATGTTCTTAAACCCTCCGCTGAACAGATTTTTGATGCTGCCCAGCAGCCCGGAGGTATTGTTCTTGATTCCAGACAGACCGTTTTTGAACAGGTCGCCCAGATTCGACATGAACGAGTTGCCTTCGTCGGTCGTGCCGGAGAACATCTTCTTAAAAGCGTTGCCTACATTCTGGAGGAAACTATTTGCAGTCTTCTGGATGTCACCAGACCCGCCACCAAACAGCTTTTTCAGCCAGTCAATGAGGCCGCTGCCCCATTTTTTCAGTTCATCAAAGCCGCCGGACAGAAGCTCCAGAATCTTTCCGGGGATGCTCGAAACAAGCGTCCAGAGGTCAGGCAAACCGCCCTCCATGCCTGTTTTGATGCTCCCGGCCAAGCCCTTGCCAGCATTCTTCAGAATGGTGGTGTTGCTCGCAGAGGACAGATTGCTTTTCAGACCGGTGACGATGTTCACCGCGGCTTTTGCCATGCCTAAGAAGCCCTGCTCGTCGTATCCGGCGTTCAGCGCGTCCAGAGAGTCCGCCACAAAACCGGTGACGTTGGTTCTGAAGTTCTTGTCGAGGGAGTTGAACAGACCAAGGGCCACGTTTTTGGTCACGGTTGCCCAGTCGCCGCTCTTCACCGCTTCGACAATGCCCTTGATGTTGGAGATGCCCTTGCCGGAAGAAAGTGCGTCGGAAATACGGTTCATGTTGCTGGTCAGTGCGTCAACCGTTTCATCAACGAAGCCCTCTCCCAGCAGTTCGCCCTTGCCGTCCAGCGCATCATCTGCGCCATTGTACACAGCCAGACCCAAATCACCAGCTGCATCCACGGCCATATCCGCATTGCCGGTAATACCTCCTGCAACACCGGCGTCAAAATAATAGCCAGTTTTTCGCCTCAACGGAGGGAGAATGGATGCCCAGTGCATCCTTAAAGGCGTTAATCAGCCAGTTGGATGCCTGTCCAGCAGCTTCAGACAGCTTTTTCAGCGTATTCTTGATGCCGTTGTAGATACCGAGGATGACGTTTTTGCCGACGCCCAGCCAGTCGATGTCCGTGAATTTTTTCTTTGCCGTGTCTCCGATAGACTTCAACGCAAGTGGAAGTTTCGTCTGCAAGGCCACGAAGCCGTTGTAGATAAACCCGATAACATTTTTGCCTGCTGCTGCCCAGTCGATAGAGGACAGCTTCTTTTTCGCTGCGTCGCCAATGGATTTTAAGGCAGTCGGGAGTTTGGTTTGCAGCGTGACAAATCCGTTATAGATAGCGCCAATGACGTTCTTGCCCGCGGTCAGCCAGTCGATGTCGGACAGCTTTTTCTTGATGGCCGCACCAATGGTCTGCATCGCAGCCGGGAGCTTAGTCTGCAAGGCCACGAAGCCATTGTAGATGGCCCCGATGATGTCTTTGCCGACCTGTACCCAGTTCGTCGCCTTGAGCTTCGCCACGATCTGACCGGGCAGTTCTTTCACGGCATTCACCACGGTGGAAATGGCCCCGGTGATACCGTTCTTCAGGCCCTCCATGATGAACTTGCCGACCTCGGCCATCTTCTTGGATGGCGAGTGAATCTCGAACGCATCACAGATGCCGTTCCAGAACGGCTTGAAAATGTTATCTACAATCCATAGACCTTTTCCTCGTCTTTCAGCTCCGGGTCTCCAAACGCTTGCAGGATTTTCAGCACGTCTTTCATGTCCGTGCGGATGGCGTAGCTTTTGCCGTTGACATCCAGCCGGGTGGGAAGCTCGCCGATCACTGCTGCGGCCCTCTGCCGCGCCGTTTGCCGCCGTTCCGGTGCTTGCCGGTGCGGTAGCCGTGGGTGTACTTATCCACACGGTTCTGCGCGAGGTTCATCTCTCTGTCAAAGCGCTTCTGGATATATGCGCCGACGGCCTCAATGGCGATTTCGCAGTAGAAACGGCCACCGACGATGGAGAAAGGATTCATCTTGCCGAAGAACGCCTCAGCGAAGTTGCCATCAAACAGGGTGTTCAGCGCGTCGGACAGACGCTTTTCAGCTTCGCGCAGCGCGTTGATGGTACGGTCGTCGCCATCCTTTGCGGAGCCGTCGCTGTTGAGGTTGACCTGCTGCACCGGCTCCAGAACACCGTTGAACTTCTTCACGAAGTCGTTATACCGATGTACGATGCCGATATCGGTCGGGCGCACATAGAACACGCCGACGCGCTGGCCGCGCAGGTTCGTGATGGGCACTTCCTCGGTGCCATCGTCGATGACGATGCCGACGTTCTTTTCGGGTTCCGGGAAATTCATGGTCTTTTCGTTTTCCATTTTGTCCTCCTAAAGATAAAGGGCGGCCAACCCTCGCTGACCGCCCTGTGCTCTGCCTGTTGTTTTATACCTGCTCTCCGGAGCTGGGCAGCTCGGTGAATGCCTTGGTCGTGGTGTCCCAGTTGCCCTTGACGCGCTCGCCTGCGTTGTAAATGGTGAACGGAATCTGCACACCGCTGGTGTCGCCGCCCACGGAGGTAGCACGACCATAACCTTCTCGCGGTATGCCCATGCCACCTTGCCCTTGCTGTCAACCAGCACATCCACAGTGGTGGTCATGCAGTCGTTGCCGGTCAGGCGACCATTTGCGATAGCTTCCAGCTTCTCATACAGCGGGTCGCCCTCCACTGCATAGTAGGGGTCCACCTCGCTCTGCGGCTCGTAGCCGTTGTGCTTGATGGTGCTTTCACCCCAAATGTTTTTCGACACCTCAACGTCCGGGTTCAGTTCGAGGTTGTACTCCTCGAGGTCCTTACCCAGACGGACATACTTCGGGGTGTTCCCGGTGGTGTCAAAGCTGGCATCGATATAGTGAGCCAGCAGCTTACGTTCGATTTTCTCTGCCATGTTGTTCTCTCCTTATCTGCAAAAATTGTTTTCGTATCTCAGGCTGCCGGAGAACAGCCAGTCCTCAACGCCGTTCTGGTACACAGCATTCAGGCGCGAGGGGCTTGTGCGGGAAATGGCCCTGATTTTGCGGTTTCCCTCCGTCAGAGCCGGGTATGCGTCCATAGTGTGCATCTCACCGTTCACCGTGACCGGCTGGCGTTCCAGCCACCGCCCGATAGCGTCCAGCAGCTCTTTGCTCCGCATCCTTGCAGCTTCCGTCTTGGGAGCGCAGCGCAGCACGATGTCAAACGGATAAGCGCAGACCTGATTGACGTGCCCGGTGATGCTTTCTTTCTCGGACGTGATAGCCGCACCCACAGAAGGGAAGAATGCAAGGCCGTCGTCCTCGCCCAGCGTGGAGAATGCGATTCTCCTGCCGCACAGTGCGGGGCAGGTGTTGAGCAGCTCCATCAGCACCTTGCTCATGATTCAGAGCCGTCAACGTCGAATTTGACGGCGGCGTTCGCTTTAGGCATCTTCGCCTCCACCTCCTATGCGTTTTACCCTTTCCAGCCAATAGTCCTGATTTGCAGCTTTCGCAGCATCAAACCAATGGTCGCCCGCCTGCGGGTTTGCAGTGGTCGAGTAGTTCAGCGGCCTGTCGGTCGGAACCAGTGTTGCACCTTGCGGAAGCGCAGCAGATATCCGCCGGAGCCGTCCGGTATCTTCATGGGACCTTTGCCGGTCTCGGAATCGACCATGACCTTGCCCTCATACAGATACCGCGCATAGGG
>ENA-OQAA01000894-OQAA01000894.1-human-gut-metagenome-genome-assembly--contig:-NODE-894-length-17908-cov-2.064001_pt1 | contig 17908 bp, 27 predicted proteins | sample MGYA00242489_ERZ504515 | MGnify/ENA primary metagenome ERZ504515 (study PRJEB26092, sample SAMD00036237) | human gut metagenome | host: Homo sapiens | study: EMG produced TPA metagenomics assembly of... | reverse complement strand
TGGAACCGGCGCTGAAAACCGGTGGAATTATTTTTACAGACACAAAAAAGACCATGCCGGGGATCGGAGATATTATTACGTATCGTATGGATGATATGCTGGTCACACACAGGGTTACTGATAAGAGGGATTCTGCTTATATTACCAGAGGCGATGCCAATGAAGGTGAGGATGCGGTTCCTGTTATGCAGGAACAGATTGTTGGAACTGTGGTATTTTTTATTCCGGTTTTGGGATATGTGGCAGCATTTTTGAAGAGCAAACCCGTATTTGGTCTTATCAGTCTTATGCTCATACAGGAATTGTTTTTTCTTGGAATGCAATGGAAAGGAGTGTGCAGGCAGTTCTGCACAGACAGAAAATATGAAAAAATCAGTAAGAAATAAAAGTAAAGCGATATTTTTTAACAGGTGCTTTGTGTCTGGCTGTTCTTGGGGGTGTTTCTGCGTATCTGACAGATTATGACAAAGCTGATAATCAGTTTACAGTAGGAAAAGTAGAAATTGAACTGGAAGAGCCGGGATGGAAACAGGAAGAACATACGAAGATCGAACCGGGAAAAGAAATAGAAAAGGATCCTCAAATCCAAAACACGGGAGTCAATGATGCATTTGTGTATATGGAAGTAACAGTTCCTATGGCAGATGTGATGGCAGCGGATGAGGAGGCAACCGGCTGAATAAAAAAATGCAGGAACTGTTTACCTTTACAGCAAAGGAAAACTGGTCCCTGATCGACAAAAAGAAAAAAGAAACGGCAGCTGTTTATGTATATGCATACGATAAAATATTGAAACCGGAGCAGACCACGGAGCCGTTGTTTGACATGGTGAAATTCCTGAATATTATTGAAGGACAGCTGGACACACAGCAGATCAGTATTCCTGTAAGAGCCTATGCCATTCAGAGCTCCTATACAGGAGGAGATAAAGACAGTATTCCGGAACAGGCAAAAGAAGCCTATAAAAAATATGTAAATCAGAATAAAGAGCAGGAAGGTCAGGTGACAACATGACCGTTATGACAAAAAGGAGGCCAGATGTGAGAAATGACCGGAAGAAAAAAGATTACAGGGGTGACACTGATACTGGCAGCAGCGTTGGGAATCGGGGGAACTGCAGCATATCTGACGTCTTTTGACAAAGCTGAGAATACAGTGGCAGCAGGACATAATACAACAGATATAGAGGAAGAGTTTCCCAATATAACACCCACTCCCATTGATAAAAATCCGGAATATAAGAAAAAGGTATGGGTATCTAATACAGCGTCAGGGGAAGAGGGCTTTAATGTAGACTGTTTTGTACGGATTTCGCTGGGATATTCCAATAATGATATCGGAAAGGCAGTGGTTCTGAAGAATCTGGATACGGATAACTGGGTGCATAGAGAGGACGGGTATTATTATTATCGCCATATTTTAAAAGAGGGAGAGACCACTGCTCCTTTGTTTACAGGAGTATCTATAGACTCTTCCAGGCTGGATGATACTTATCTGGATCTTTTGCCTGAATTTAAAATACAGGTATACGAGGAGTCTGTTCAGTCTGCCGGATTTTCTGACTATGAAAAGGCCTGGGAATATTATGGCTCTCCGGTCTGAAAGGAAGGTGGTGCAGATGAAAAAGCTGATTAAAGCAGTGGCGGTTTTAACAGCGGCTGCTTTTCTGGGAGGAACCGGTACTTATGGATATTTTTCAGATACTTTAAAGGTGAAAAATCATATTTCCACAGGAGACATTAATATCGGACTGAAGGAATATGAAAAAAAAGGAAGTACAGAGGTATCTTTTGCAGGAACCAAGGCAGTAGTTCCGGGAGATGTTATATCCAAAATTCCCAGAATCACCAATTATGCAAGCCCCTGCTGGTGCGGGCACGGATCACTTACAAAAATAACAGGGAGAATATGGAGGGATTCAGTGACAAAAATATATCCGGAATGTCAAAAAAGTGGGTGCAGAGAGGTGAGTATTATTACTATACAAGTATTCTGAAACGGAAGGACAGTACAGATCTTTTTAAAGAGGTAACAGTTCCGGAAACATGGACGGAGGAGCATACCGGGCAGCAGCTTGGAATTACCGTTCAGGCAGAGGCAATCCAGGCGGCAAATTTTAATCCGGATTTTAAAGCAATGTCGCCATGGGGAAATCAGGAGATACAGCTTTGTGTTCATGAAGAGAATGGTACAACTGTATGCAGAAAGAAAAAAACAAAATTGTCAGTGGAGTTTAACGGACAGGCTCATAAACTTTTGTCTGTTCCGGGTGACTTTTTTGTGAATATGGGAACTGCCATGCCGGGAGATAAATTTCAGGATATAGTCACAGTTTCCAATACAACGGATCAGGAAGCGGAAATATTATTCCGTACAGCAGTGGAAGGACAGAACAAAAGCCAGACAGAGCTTTTGAAGGGAGTAAAACTTACAGTAGATATGGATGATACGAGACTGTACGAGGGAACTCTGGATTCTCCCGGACTTAGTAAAAATCACTCCCTTGGGAAATTTTCTCCTGATGAAAAAGGAAAACTGAGGTTTTCCCTTTCAATACCTTCAGAATGGGATAATTCCTACGCATTGAGGGATGCAGAAGTGCAGTGGATATTTACGGTAAATGAAAATTCTGAAAAGAAAACTGGTTCAGGAAAAAGTGAAGCTTCAGGTCATAAAAAAGCGCAAAAAGTCTCCTCTGTAAAAACAGGAGATTTCTCACAACCGGAGGCAGCATTCATGATTCTTTTAAGTTCCGGAGCTGTGATCCTGACAGTGTTTATCTGCAGGAAAGGAGGGCGGAGGAAATGAAAAAAACAGTAGTCAGTTTTTTGCTGGCAGCAGTGATGGGACTGTCTTCGCCGGCAGGGAGCCTGTGTATTCCGGAAGAAGAACACAATGGACAATGGAACAGGAACAAAATGAAGAAGGGGAGTTTGAAGGGCTGGAATTAGAGGAAGAACCTGAAATTAAGGTTGAGGAAGATACTGAAGAAGAGATGCAGGGAGACGCGTCTTCGGAAGAAGCGCCAGAAAATCCGGAAGATTTCGATGGGGAAAAGCCACATGCAGAGCCGGAAGAGATTACGGAAGAATTTACAGGAACCATTCTTACTCCGGATAATGCAGACAGTCTTTTTGGAGATACACCGGAAGATGAACAGCTGATCAGGGAAATTGAAGAAGGAGAGATTGTAGGATTTGCCCCTGCCTCTCTTACAGATATTGGTGAAACAGAGCTGATGTCAGAAGAGGATGCGTCAGTTCTGCTTGCTCCGGACAGGTACAGACTTATTTCCACTTCGACAATTGTAAACTGTGATGAAGTGTGGACTGCAAATTCTCCTATTCATGCCCGACTGCGTTATATAGATATGTAGATTCAGATGGAGCGGTAACAAGATCGCCTCTTTATTGTATGAAGGCGTCTAAAATGGGAATTGACGGAAACGTGGATCTGAAGCCGGACGCAGTAAAATTTTTTCCAATTCGACTCTGAGAAAGATTCTTTATTTTGGATATGGAGGACCGGGAGATATCTGCGACAGTTATAATCCGAGCTGTTCCCATGTGAACTGGTCAAAATGGCAGAACAGATATGTATTTACTCACCAGGCGCTTTCCAAAGTATATGCCAATGATGTAAATGGAGCGACGGAAGCTCAGATCAAGCATGTGGGGCTGCTTCGTTTTATTGACAAACTGAAAAGTCTCACCATTCCCAGCCGAAGTGCAGTAAAACTTAAATCAGTCAATACCAGCGGCAATACCGTTACAGCCAATCCTCTGAATATTGGTATGACCCTGTATCGGATCAAACCGTCCTCCGGATTTGGGTGGCTGGAGTCAACATTTAAAAACGGATTTCAGATTTCACCTTTGTGTACAGTAATAGATACAGGAAAAGCCGGAAACGGACTGACAATCTCCAGAGGAACTAACGATGCGTGGCAGCTTGCTTACTGGACCAGTGAAAGCGCGGCAAAAGAAAAACCGGATAGCCCTAATCGTTTGGCAAAGGGAAAAAGTGTAAAGATGAAAAACGGATACTGTTTTAAACTGGTATTTCCGGAAAATTCAAAAGGTACGAAACAGTTTTCCTGGAAAATGACACTGAGACCTGTAAAATATATTATTGTAGATGGTTCTGTTCAGACTGGACAGGATATTCAGGATTTTGGAGCCTGCGTATACCAGGGAGACAGGGGGATTCTTAAATTAAATCTTTCGTTTCAGCCTTCCGGAAGTATTCTTCTCCAAAAAACAAGTTCTCTGACAGGCCAGCCGGTTGCTGGTGCAGTATATTCTCTATATGCAGGACAGGATCTGTACAGTGGAAGCATACGCATTTACGCAAAGGATGAAAAGGTTGCAGAGGGAACTACAAATGAGAAAGGAGAGATTCTTTTTGACAGCCTTGTTCCGGGAAAGTACTATGTGAAAGAAAGAACGGCGGCTCCCGGCTATCTGATCACAGTTTCGGCTTCATCCTGTACTGTTTCTTCCGGGAAACGCGTTACACTGGAGGTAAAAGATGATCCGGATATGAAGGGAAAAGTATCTGTTGAAAAGGTTGCTGACGGAACAGGAATTTTTCTTGAGGGAGCAGAATTTACTTTGTTTACCTGGAATAAAAATTCAGGAAACTATGAAAACGGAAAACTTTTGAAGTACGATAAAGAACAGAAAAAATATATTTCAGATGTTTTTGTGTATACGGAAATAAATCAGGGAAAGTTTAAAGTAGAGGAGACAAAAAATCCTCCGGGATACACAGGAAGCTGGAGCCAGGAACTGATACTTACAGAACCGGGAACTGATAAAACATTTACTTATCGTGTAACCAATGCTCCTCTTAAAGAACACATGGTGGAAATCCGTAAGCTGGATTCTGAGACAGGAGGTTTGCTGAAAGGTGCGGAATTTGTTATTTATGAGTGGAATGAGGAACAAAAGGAGTATCAAAAAGAGGGAACAGCACTGATATACGATGAGCAGAGGGAGATTTATAAAAGTCAGATCCTGAAGATCACAGACAGTAATCAGGGAAAATTTCGAATAGAGGAAACAAAGAACCCGCAGGGGTATCAGGGAGAATGGAGTCAGGAAATTGATCTGATGAAACAGGATGTACAACTGCAGTTCTCTGTGAAAAATGATCCAATCCCCAAAAAGTACGGAACTGTGCATATCAGAAAAAAGGATGCCATTACAGGAGAGAAGCTGAAAGGTGCGGAATTTCAGGCTTATGCATGGAATGAAGCAGCAGGAAGCTATGAAGAAAAAGCAGTTCTTTTTAGCTATGAGGAAAAAGAACAGTGTTACACATGTTCTGAGCTGGAACTTACGGATGAAAATCAGGGGAAATTTATGATAAAGGAAACCAGAGTTCCACAGGGGTATCAGGGAAAATGGGAAAAGGAAATCCATTTGACAGAAGACGGGCAGATCCTGGAACTGGAGGCGGAAAATGAACCTGTTCAGCTTCCCACAGGACAGATCACAATTATTAAAAAGATCCTTGAATCAGAAATTACCTGGGCGCATGGAAATCCTACGTTTTCTTTTGTGATCGAGGGCACGGATATTCGCGGAAATAAACGGAAATATGAAGATTCTGTTGTTTTTATGCAGGATGCATATCAGGTGGACGGAAATGGTTATGCGCTTTTGGAGGTGACAGTTTCCAATATTCCCCTGGGAACTTATCAGGTATATGAAAAGCCGGTGCTCCGTTACTATCTGAAAAAAGCTCAGGCAAACACCTCCAACGTGGAGATTATAAAGGGCAGGGAACCTGCATATGGGGTGGTTCCGGTAGATATTGCATATGGAACTGTCAGCCTTGATCAAGATCATCAGAAAGCTTCTATAACCTTTTATAATCGGAAAAAACGCTATGACGGATATTCTCATAACAGTCTGGCAGAGAATACACTTCCCGTTATAAAATCACAAAGCTAAAATAATTTTACTCTCATACAGAAGGGCGGGGCTGAGGTACTGTTCCGATGTCCTGTCCTGCAGAAAGGAAAAGACGAAAACCAGACAAAGAACCGGGAGCTGCTTTTTCGTTTTTCTGCATCTGCTTGCATATTCGCGGAGTGTTTTTATTTACTGGAAAGACTTGTATAAAATGTACTACTTTCCTGTTTCCTGATAAACAAAAAAGATTTCCGAAATCTCGGAAATCTTTCATTCTTAAATATAAATCGGGGCAACAGGATTTGAACCTGCGACCTCGCGGCCCCCAGCCGCGCGCGCTACCAAGCTACGCCATACCCCGGTGATGATTATTATATCAAAGTGTGTATAGTTTTGCAACAATTTTTTGAAGAAAAAATTTCTTGACAGAATTGTATCATGTGTGTTAGTCTATATCCATCGAAACAATTTAATACGTAAATGCGTTGATAAGGAATAGTACATGAAAACTGGAGCACAGAGAGCTGTCGGCTGGTGGAAGACAGTAGAAGGGAATCATGGAACTCACCTTGGAGTATCTGCCCCAAAGCCAGTGGTTAGTAGGCGCAGACGGAGTCCACCGTTATATGGAAGGGATATAAGGATTTTCAGCAGACAGATGCAAGAGGAAGATTCCGTATCCTGTGAGTGTATGAAACTGTTCATAAAGAAGAGTGGTACCGCGGAAGTATAATCTTTCGTCTCTTACAGAAATGTAGAGATGGGAGATTTTTTTTGTATACCGGAAAAGCAGCATATTCTGTATTGATTTTTCTGGTATATAAAAATGCTCCAGGAGGATGGAAAGAGTTCGAAGCTGTCTTGTCTGTTCTGTTCTTTTGCAGAGAAATCTATTATATATTTTTTCTGTAAAAAGGTACTGTTCTGCATACTGGCAGAAATATCTGGAAAATATGAATGGAACAGTCTGTGAAAATGGTTTTTCGCTATGCTTTTGTTCTTTTTATAAAGAGAAATCTCATATTGAAAACGCATGATACGAAAATGGAGGGAAAAAGAATGGAAAATGTAAAAAAATATCAGAGGCAGTATCATATGCCGCCTGAAAAGTGTACAAAGTCGGGCGCAAAAAGAATATGTAGAAAAAGCTCCGTCCTGGTGCAGCGTGGATCTTCGCGACGGAAATCAGGCCCTTGTGATTCCCATGAGCCTGGAGCAGAAAATAGAGTTTTTCAAGCTTCTTGTAAAAATTGGCTTTAAAGAAATTGAGGTTGGTTTTCCGGCCGCTTCTGAGACGGAATATACATTCCTCAGAACTTTGATCGAGCAGGACCTGATCCCGGAGGATGTAACTATCCAGGTTCTGACTCAGGCAAGAGAACACATTATCAGAAAAACCTTTGAGGCGGTCAAAGCGCTCCAAAAGCGATCATCCATGTGTACAATTCCACTTCTGTAGCACAGAGAGAGCAGGTATTTAAAAAGTCAAAAGAAGAAATTATCCGTATTGCCGTAGAAGGTGCACAGCTTTTAAAAGAACTGGCAGAGGAGACGGAAGGCAATTTCCAGTTTGAGTACAGTCCGGAAAGCTTTACAGGAACAGAGCCGGAATATGCTCTTGAAGTCTGCAATGCGGTGCTGGACGTATGGAAACCAACAGCGGAAAATAAATGCATTATCAATCTTCCGGTAACTGTTCAGCTTTCCATGCCTCATGTGTACGCAAGCCAGATTGAATACATGAGCACTCATATGAAGTATCGGGAACATGTGATTCTTTCTCAGCATCCTCATAATGACAGAGGTTGCGGTGTGGCTGACGCAGAGATGGGACTTCTGGCAGGTGCAGACAGAGTGAGGGAACTCTTTTTGGAAACGGAGAGCGTACCGGAAATGTGGATATTGTAACTCTTGCAATGAATATGTATTCTCAGGGAGTCGATCCGGGGCTTGATTTTTCAGATATGCCGGGCATCTGTGAGGTTTATGAAAAATGTACGGGCATGAAGGTAGATGAAAGAAGCCCCTACAGCGGAGCGCTTGTGTTTGCTGCTTTTTCCGGATCACACCAGGATGCTATTGCCAAGGGAATGCACTGGAGAGAGGAAAGATCCGGGTCACTGGACAGTTCCTTATCTTCCTATTGATCCTACAGATGTGGGAAGAAATTATGATGCAGATGTGATCCGTATTAACAGCCAGTCCGGAAAAGGCGGCATAGGTTATATTCTGGAAACACAGTATGGTCTGAATCTTCCGGCAAAAATGCGGGAGGCAATGGGGTATGCTGCCAAGGCTGTTTCTGACCACAGTCATAAAGAGCTGCATCCGGAAGAAATTTTCAGCCTGTTTAAAAAGACCTTTGAAAATGTGGTGGAGCCATATCGTGTGGATGAGGTTCATTTCCGGCAGAAAGACGGAGGCTTTGTTGCTCAGGTAACATCCAGCTTTAACGGAAAAACAATTACCACAGAAGCTGCCGGAAACGGACGTCTTAACGCAGTCAGCAATGCTCTGAAAAAGGCATATGAACTTAAGTTTAATCTTGTAACCTATCAGGAGCATGCGCTGGAGCAGAGCTCCAGTTCCAAGGCTATTGCATATGTGGGTATCCAGAAGCCGGACGCAGTCTTTCCTGGGGCGCCGGTGTAAACTCGGATATTATCCATGCCTCTGTTGACGCGCTTGTGACAGCTATTAACAACCGATAGAAATACTCAGGATCATAGATCAATGATTATAAGAGAGGATGGTCTGAAAAAAATATAAATTTTCAGCTGTCTGGCCCTGTACGGGAGATATAGGATTTCCGGCTCCTGCAGAGTGTATGCTGTAAGGGTTAAACGAAAATTTTAATCTGTATATGTATGTTATGTAATTATGTAAGCGGCAGTTCAGTGACAGAACTGCCGTTTTTGCACACAAAGCAGGATTTCATTGTGGCAGATACCACGCTTTTCCGGGTAGTGCTTCACTTGCTGGTCGTATTCACAGAACAGTTTTTCGCCGTTCTGGTAAGTAGCGGGTATTTAGTTGTATAAGGTTTATATCCGATCAGACGAATATAATTATCATTTCATTAAAAGTGTTGCTAATAGATACAAGGCAATAATATGGGTTGGATAGAAAATATAAAAAAAATTTTTAAATCCTTTTCCTTTCTGCCCATTATACAGAATCATAGGAATCAGAGCTAACAAGATAGCCCATTGTACACCTCCAAATCTAAAATACGCAATAGCCCCAACTACAATAACAACAGCAATTTGGATACGACGGTTTTTCCTAAAAATATAAAGCAGAATCCCCATCAAAACATACAGTAAGCCGCCTTCAACAGAAACGGGATTCGGAAGCAGCATAGAAATAAATGCCAATGTTTGGAGTAATCCACCGGATGTAGACCCAGATGAAATGAGATAGCTCATGAGAACCATCGGCAGCATAAACAGGATTGGTAAAAGCATAAACAAAGCAGCTTTTCCAATATCTTTCTTATTCTTTTTCCTTATACCTGCTTTTATATAGTCCCAGCTTAGCATATATATTGCTACGACAAAAAATGTGCTGAACGCATTGTTCGCCAGCATAATCGTATCGTTAGGAACGAGCCGTTGCACCATAAAGGTTAAAATCGTCATACCCCAACTTGCAAACAACAGTCTTTTAATATATCCTTTTTTGCTGTGGGTATAGTAAAAACTATCTGCGGCAAGAAACAGGAATAACGGAAATACAGGGCGCCCAAATAAATCAATCCAATGAGGGACGCCCATAGAATTCTTGTTGGAGTTCACATCCATAATGGAATATCAGAGCAATACTTCGCAAAACCAAAGCTACAAGGATTCCTTCTATAAATAACAATACACTGAGGTGATAATATGGATATATCGGACATATCACAGATAAAAATGCAAAAATAGAGATTTTTTCAATGCATTTTGTTGTGTTGCTAGTAAAGGGCGATTCAGCTTTTGAAATGCAACTAAATAGTTTTTTTGAGTATCTAACCATACAAAACATGCAGCTGCATTTTATGATGAAACAAATTAATAATATAATCCATTCACTAAAACTCAACCCATGTCTGCTTGTATCATCTGTGTTACCAAGTATTCCGGACTAATAATCTGACTTAATAATGTTCCACTTAAAAGAAGTATGGCGCCAATATTTGCTATCATTGTAATTGCAGCAATAATGGTGCAGACAACTGATAATAAATGTGTTGATTTTTTAAATTTAACTGATTCATAAAATTAAGCTCCTTTCATTTCACAACTCACATCATATCATATTTTATATCTTTATCAACTATATTTTAATGATAAATCATAAATTAAAATGCGTTTATCAATTAATATGGCAAATCGTAAACAGAGGAAAATTTTTCTCTGGAATTTTTCTTACCTCTGAAATCTTAATTTTTTACTGGATTTTTTGAAATGTTCCTGTTAAACTTAAATTAAGTATGCCCGCTCACAGAAAGAAGGGCATGGACACCTTCTGTTTTTGCAGCAGATATATTTTATATAAGAAAGGAAATTCATATGCTAAAGATTAAAAGCTATGAAAGAGTAAACAGTATTGCAGAAGCTTACGAGCTGAATCAGAAAAAAATCAGCCTGCGTGCTTGGCGGTATGGTATGGCTGAAAATGGGAAACCGAAATATTTCCACAGCAATTGATCTGTCTGGTCTGGGACTGGACACTGTTCAGGAGCTGGAAGATGAATTTGTGATCGGATGTATGACAACACTTCATGATCTGGAAACAAATGCAGCTCTGAATGAATTTACAGGAGGAGCAGTCAGGGAGAGTCTGCGTCACATTGTAGGAGTGCAGTTTCGGAACTGCGCTACAGTTGGAGGCAGTATTTTCGGAAGATATGGATTTTCTGATGTTTTGACCATGTTTCTTGCAATGGATACCTGGGTGGATATGTATCAGGCAGGAAGAATCCCGCTTACAGAATTTGTAACACAAAAAAAAGACAGGGATATTCTCCAGTCTGTGATCGTAAAAAAGACACCGCTTAAAGTCACATATTTAAGCCAGAGAAATTCTGAGACGGATTTTCCGGTTCTTACCTGTGCGGCTTCTCTGATTGGAGACATGCGAGAACCGTGATCGGGGCGAGACCCGGACGGGCTATGATTGTTGAGGATTCGGAAGGGATTCTGAAAGGCTTTGGTGAAATGACTAAAAAACAGAAGCCGCAGGCAGCGCAGGATTTTGCCCGCTATGCCGCGGAACATGTGCCGGTGGGATCTAATATGAGGGCTTCTGAAGACTACAGAAAGCTTCTCACACAGGTACTCACAAGGCGAGCATGGGAAACAGTAGGAGGGATGAAAAAATGAAGCTGAGTTTTTGGCTGAATGGAGTTTACCGTCACGATGATGTTGAGCCGGATACATTGCTGCTGGATTTTCTGAGAGACAAAGGCTGCTACAGTGTAAAGAGGGGCTGCGAGACAGCGAACTGTGGATTATGCACTGTACTGATGGACGGAAAGCCTGTACTTTCCTGCAGCACGCTTGCGCTGAGAGCAGAAGGCAAAAAAATTTGTGACCATGGAGGGAATGCAGAAAGAGGCAGAGGAGTTCGGTGCTTTCCTTGCAGATGAAGGCGCAGAACAGTGTGGCTTCTGCAATCCGGGATTTATCATGAATGTTTTTGCAATGGAAAAGGAACTTGAGAATCCTTCAGAAGAGGATGTGAAGGAGTATCTTGCCGGAAATCTCTGCAGATGTTCCGGGTTTGTGGGACAGACAAGAAGTATCCTGAAGTATCTTGAACATAAAAAATCACAGAAAAAGGAGGAGGCAGAAGAATGAGCTATGTCAGCAGGCCGGTAAGAAAAAAAGACGCCATGGCGCTTGTAACCGGAAAGCCGGTATATACAGATGATCTGGCGCCGAAAGATTGTCTGATTGTCAAAGTTTTGCGAAGCCCTCATGCCAATGCCTGGATCGAGGAGATTAAAACAGGAACTGCCCGTCAGGTAAACGGAATTGCCGCTGTTTATACATATAAAGATGTTCCAAAAAAGCGTTTTACTCTTGCAGGACAGACATATCCGGAGCTGAGTCCGTACGATCATTATATTCTTGACCGCAGACTGAGATTTGTGGGCGATGCTGTGGCGATTGTGGCAGGCGAAACAGAGGAGGCAGTAGACAAGGCGCTGAAACGGATCAAGGTAAAATATCAGGTTGACCAGCCTGTTCTTGATATGCATAAAGCAAAAGATGCTGATATCCTGGTACATCCGGAGGAAGACTGGGAGGCAAAAATACCAGTAGGGGCAGATAATAAGAGAAATCTCTGTGCTTCAGGGCTGGAGGAATCCGGTGATGTGGATAAAATCCTTGGCGAATGTAAGTATACTGTGGACCGGACCTATCACACCAAAGCAAACCAGCAGGCAATGATGGAGACTTTCCGGACCTATTGTTATATGGATTATTTCGGACGTCTGAATGTGGTATCATCCACGCAGATTCCTTTCCATGTAAGAAGAATCCTGGGAAATGCTCTGGACATTCCCTCTTCGAAGGTTCGTGTGATCAAGCCAAGGATCGGAGGCGGATTTGGTGCAAAGCAGACTTCTGTCTGTGAGATTTATCCTGCATTTGTCACCTGGATGACAGGCCGTCCGTCAAAAATCATTTACTCCCGTTACGAATCCCAGATCTGCGCATCTCCCCGTCATGAGATGGAGATCCGTGTAAGAGCAGGCGCAGATGAAAACGGAATCGTTCGCGCCATTGATGTTTATACTCTTTCCAACGCAGGCGCGTACGGAGAACACAGTCCTACGACAGTTGGATTAAGCGGGCATAAATCCATTGCCCTTTATCGTCATACGGAAGCTTATCGTTTTGCCTATGATGTTGTTTATACCAATGTACAGGCAGCAGGAGCGTACCGTGGATACGGAGCAACACAGGGAATCTATGCAGTTGAATCAGCAGTGAACGAGCTGGCTGAGATCATGGGAATGGATCCGGTAAAGATCCGGGAGCTGAACATGCCTCTTCAGGGAGAGCCTCTTCCTGCATACGGAGATTGTGATACAGCAGAAAGCTGTACCATGGATCAGTGTATGGAACGGGCAAAGGAAATGATGAACTGGGATGAAAAATATCCCTGTAAGGATCTTGGAAATGGAAAAGTCCGCGGAGTAGGTGTTGCCATGGCCATGCAGGGTTCCTCGATTGCAGGAATTGACGTGGGCGGCGCAGATATGAAGCTGAATGAAGACGGTTCCTATACACTGGGACTTGGATGTGCGGATATGGGTACCGGCTGTGATACCATTCTTGCCAGATGGCAGCTGACTGTATGGAAACTTCAATAGATAATATTGTTGTGTTTGGGTAGATACAGATATTTCTCCATATGATTCCGGCTCTTATGCCTCAGCCACAACTTACACCACCGGAATGGCAGTAGTTCAGTCCTGTCAGGAGCTTCGCGGCAAAATCTGCGCTCTTGGTGCAAAAATTCTGCAGGCGGATCCGGAGGAAGTAAATTTTGACGGAGAATTTGTATTTACAGATGAAGAACATAAGGTTTCTCTGAAAGATATTGCCATTCAGGGAACCTGCGGAAATTCTCAGGAGCTTCAGGTTACAAGAACCTATTCTTCACCGGTATCTCCGCCGCCTTTTATGGTAGGAATGGCAGAAGTAGAAGTGGATAAAGAAACCGGAAGCACAAAGGTGATCGATTATGTGGCAGTGGTGGACTGCGGAACACCCATTAACCCGAATCTGGTACGGGTGCAGACAGAAGGAGGAATTGCACAGGGAATTGGAATGGCTCTCTATGAGGATATTCAGTATAATGAAAAAGGCGCTGTCCGCAACAATTCCTTTATGCAGTATAAGATTCCGTCCCGTCTTGATATCGGAGATATCCGGGTAGAAATCCGGGGAAGCTATGAGCCTACCGGTCCTTTTGGGGCAAAATCTGTAGGTGAGCTGGTAATTGACACTCCTTGTCCGGCAATTGCCGCAGCAGTATTATAATGCCACAGGCGTCAGGTTCGTGAACTTCCGATCACACCGGAAAAAGTAGCAATGGGAATTCTTCAAAAAGAATCGGAGAAATAGTATGGGAATGGTGGTTAAACTGATTCTGGCAGGATTCTGGCTGGTTCTTGTACCGGCCGTTGCCGGAATCCCGTTTACAGGAAAAAAACAGACCGGTTTTTCAGAAACATTTCTGAACGGATATCTGGTGCTTTTTACTGTAATGGAAATCCTTACTTTGCCTATGACAGTTATGAAAATGCCTCTCCATGTGCTGACTGCTGCCTGGGGAGGCATTGGAATAGTACTGGCCGTTTTTGGACTTTTTGCGTTTGGAAAAAGGAAAGCTTCTTTTCTGTCTGCCTGGAAAGAAAAAAACGTCCGTCCTTTTATTTCTGTATTGCCATATTACTTATTCTCCTTCAGATAGCAGTGTGTTCACTGATGGCTCATATGGATGCTGACGACTGTTTTTATGTGGCAACGGCTACAACAGACGTTTACACAGATACGATCTTTGAGGTGGATCCCTATACAGGAACTGCATACAGGCGCTGCCCAGACGATATGTGCTTTCGCCGTTTCCGGTATTTCTGGCAGTGGTAAGTCAGCTGAGCGGAAGGCTCCATCCTGCAGTTATGGCACATATGGTATTTCCGGCAGTTTTTCTTTCAATGGCGTACATGGTGCAGGCTGTGCTGGCAAAAAAATGGTTTCCCGGAGAAAAAAAGGCCCAGGGGATCTATCTTCTTCTGGCAGCTTGTATCTGCAGTTTTTCCGGCTATTCTGTTTACAATGCGGGAAACTTTCAGATGGTTCGTATCTGGCAGGGAAAAGCTGTTTTGGCTTCCGTACTTTTGCCGTATCTGCTTTGTTTGTGTATATCGTTTTTCCTCGAAAAAAAGCAGGAGATATCTTGGGTTCCACTGGTGCTTGCCAATATAAGCTGCTGCCTTCTGTCCTCTATGGGAGTGATACTTGCACCTCTTTTGACAGGTTGCTTTTTTATCATTTCCCTGATTGTCAGGAGAGACTGGAAACGGGTATTGGTAGGATTTTTATGCTGCCTGCCTTCCATTGCCCTGGGGATCGTGTATATTTTAATGGGCTGACAGGAGGATGGAAATGAAAGAAGTATTAAAACAGTCAGTAAATTTCTGGCAGAGCTACTGGGGCAACAGCCTGATGCCGTGGCTGCTTCTGGCAGCTGTTTTCTTTCTTGTGATCTTCAGAAGAAAGAAAAAAAGTACAAAATATCTGTTGTTTTATCTTTTTCTGGTTCTGGCTCTGTTTTTCTGCCCACCTGCAGCCAGGATCATACAGAAGTGTATAGGCTCCAGTGTATACTGGCGTGTTCTCTGGCTTCTTCCGGTGGTTCCTGTTATTGCTGTGGCTATGACAGAATTTCTGAAGGAGAGAAAAGGCATTTTGCAGTTTCTCCTGGTCATAGCGGCGGCAGGAGCGGTAGCTGTGTGCGGAAAGGGCATTTGTCAGGCAGGAAATTATAAGCTGGTTCATAATTACCAGCATGTGCCGGATGAGGTGGCTGCCATCTGCGAGATGGTAAAGCAGGATGCCAAAGATTCAGAGTTCCTTCTGGCGGCAGATAATTATATCGGACCTTATGTCCGTGTGTATGATCCATCTATTTATATGCTGTTTAACAGAGAGGGACGGGGCGGCGCTGGCGAAGGAGTACGGCAGCTTTATCTGGAGATCAATGCGCCGGTGTTTAATTACAGCAACATTGCGTCTGCCGGAAAAAGACTTTTCTGCAATTATCTGGTTGTAAAAATCCCGGATAAGCAGCAGAAAAGTGAACTTGAACGATATGGATACCAGGAGGTGGGAACAGCCGGAAGCTATGCCCTGTACCGGCTGGGGGATTCAGCAGATGCTGTAAGAAATCCCATTCTTGACCGTTGGGACTGGAGATGAGAAAACGGATGAGACCGCTTCGGACTTTCATAATCCCTTGATTATTGAGGGAATTGTATCATTTTATACACCAGATGCAGACTAGCCGCGGCAGTCTGCATCTGGTGCTTTTTGCCTTTATATACTTTTAAAATCCGGCGTCCCCATAAGGTCGTAGGGGGTGCTTTGATACACGTAATAATTCAGCCAGTTTGTGTACAGGTTGTTTGCATGGGCGCGCCACATAAGGAGAGGTTTGTTGGCGGGATCGTTATCTTTGTAATAATTCCGGGGAAGTTCAATGGGAAGTCCCTTATCGGTATCCCGCTTATATTCTCCGTCCAGGGTAATGCGGTCGTATTCCGGATGACCCATAACAAAGATTCGGCGGCCACCCTCTGCCATTGCAAGAAACAGTCCGGCCTCCTCGGATTCAGCCAGAATTGTAATTTCTTTACATGCGCGGATATCCTCAATGGGAACTTCTGTATGCCTGGAATGTGGAGCCAGAAACATATCGTCAAAGCCCCTCACAAGAGGAATCTTGCGGTTCAGAACCTGTGCCAGAAAAGGCCAAACATTTTCTGGTCAAGTTTTTTCTTCTGAAGACCGTAAAAATGATAAAGGCCTGCCTGAGCAGCCCAGCAGAGAAAAATGGTGGAAGTGACGTGGGTTTCTGTCCAGTCCATGATCTCTGTAAGCTCGTTCCAGTAATCCACTTCTTCAAAAGCCATCTGTTCCACGGGCGCGCCGGTGATGATCATACCGTCAAAGCGCAGGTCTTTCAGCTCGGAAAAGGTCTGATAGAACTTATTCAGATGACTGAGAGAGGTGTTTTTTGCCACATGGCTTTCCACAGCCATAAATGTGACGTCTACCTGAAGGGGAGTGTTGGAAAGAGAGCGGAGAAGCTGGAGCTCTGTTTCTTCTTTTAAGGGCATCAGATTCAGAATCAGAATCTGAATGGGACGGATATCCTGATGGACTGCCCGTGTTTCATCCATAACAAAATATTTTCTTTTTCCAGAATTTCTTTTACGGGAAGTTCTCCCTGTATTTTAATCGGCATTTTATGATCCTCCTTGCCTTTTACTTATTCTGCCTGAAAATCTTCCTTTGTAAGACTCAGGAAATCCTCTTCGGACAGAATGGGGATTCCAAGCTCTTTTGCCTTTTTATTTTTTGATGAGCCGGATGTTTTGTCATTGTTGATCAGATAGTTTGTCTTTTTTGTAACAGAACCGGTTACTTTTCCTCCAAGAGATTCTATGAGAGCTTTTGCCTCGTTTCTGTTGGAAAAATGCTCCAGGCTGCCTGTGATCACGAAGGTCATTCCTTCAAAGGTCTGATCTTTGGGCGCCTTTTCTTTTTCAATAGTAAGGTGGCTGATCAGATGATCCAGTTTTTTGTTGTTCTCTTCAATCTGGAAATAGGAAACAAGATTTCCTGCAATCACAGGGCCGATGCCGTCAATTGCGCTGACTTCATCCGAATCTGCATGGCGGATGGCTTCCAGGTCATAATCAAAATGGCGGCAGATCACTTTTGCATTGGCAAGGCCGATATTGGCGATTCCAAGACTGTAAATGACTTTTGCCAGAGTGGTGGTTTTTGCTTTTTCCAGACTTTCTGTAAGATTGTTAAAGGACTTTTCTCCGAAACCATCCATGGCTACAATTTCATCTCTGTATTTTTCTATTTCAAAAATATCTCCGAAATCATGGATAAATCCTCTGGCAATAAACTTTTCCAGGGTCGCCTCGGAAAGACCGTCAATATTCATGCGTCTCTGCTTACAAAAAGAGTAAATGCTTTGATCTTTTTTGCGGTACAGTCGGGATTCATACAGTACAGCGCCTCTACATCGTTTTCTTTCATGATCTGCGCTTTTTTGCCGCACACCGGACAGATGTCCGGAATTTCCAGATGGCTGCTTCTGGTAAGATTTTCTGCAATCTGAGGGATGATCATATTGGCCTTATATACCTGGATCGTATCTCCGATGCCAAGTTCCCAGTTCCCGGA
>ENA-OQAA01000893-OQAA01000893.1-human-gut-metagenome-genome-assembly--contig:-NODE-893-length-17919-cov-1.901529_pt1 | contig 17919 bp, 16 predicted proteins | sample MGYA00242489_ERZ504515 | MGnify/ENA primary metagenome ERZ504515 (study PRJEB26092, sample SAMD00036237) | human gut metagenome | host: Homo sapiens | study: EMG produced TPA metagenomics assembly of... | reverse complement strand
CCCCTTCCCTATGCTGGCGCGCCGCCACAATGGCTCCGGCATGTTGCCCTATCCCGAAGAAGTGAAGGCGCTGCTCTCCGAAGCCATCGACCGGCATCCCGACATCCGTTTCTCCGTGAAGCTGCGTCTGGGTTGGGAGCAGGCGGAGGAGTGTCTTGCCCTGCTGCCGCTGTTCAACGAGCTTCCCCTCGCACACATCATCCTGCACCCACGTCTGGGCAAGCAGCAATACAAAGGGAGGTAGACCTGGAGGGATTCGAGGCTTTCTACAAGGAGTGCACCCATCCTCTGTTCTACAACGGCGACCTGCATACCGCGGAAGATATCCGTTCCATCGCCACACGGTTCCCCCGATTGGCAGGTATCGTCATCGGCCGTGGGCTGCTCGCCAATCCTGCCCTGGCGCTGGAATACAAGCAAGGAACCCCGGTTTCTTCCGATGAAATGGCGAAAAAGGTGGGACAACTGCACACCGAAGTGTTCAACAGCTACCGGGAGCTACTGCAAGGAGGAGACACGCAACTGCTGACGAAAATGAAAAGCTTCTGGGAATACCTGCTGCCGGACGGAGACCGCAAGGCGCGAAAGACCATACACAAGACCACGAAGCTGGCAAATTATGAGGCGGCGGTAAGCAATCTGCTCGGAATGTATTAAGCCTTTATTTCCGTATTTTTTACCATCCATACTCCTATCTTCCGACATTCCTTCCACCCCCATCCAGAACACCTTCTGAAAGGGGGTACAATGAGTCAGGGACTGAACGTCATTCAGTCCCTGACTGAATGACGTTCGTTCAGCGAGTGAAACGGAAAGCCTCAGCAAAGCACTCTTTTACAGGATACTTCTGTAAATATAAAAGATTAAAAAGCAAAGCTACGTTTTACCTTTATCTCTTCAGCTCCACGTCGAAACTTGCAGCATCCCGGCAAGTAAAGCGCAGCACTGTCTGCTTCTTGTCTGCCGACAACACCTTGCAATAGGATGTCTCGGCAACCTTCACTGTCCCTTCAAAGTAACGGTTACGGGAATCTCCTGACTCTCATTGTCAGTCCACGGGCGTGAATAGATACTGCGCTCAATACGTTTTCCGTCCTTATCGAAAGCCTCGTCACTCGGACCACGGTACAAGGCCAGGTCGGGTTGGGAAACAGTCAGCAGAAGCTTGTCCTTATATTCGCGTATCATGACAAGGCACGATGTATCGGCTTTCTGCAACAATCCGCCGTCGGGCAGAGCCTGCGGAGTCTCAAACAAGACGTAAGAAGTAAGACCGTCTGCCGGAGAACGCACAATGTGGGCGTTGCGGTCTTGCCGGAGAATCTTGTAAGTGGGTTTCTTGGCGAATGCCTTCAAAGCGGCGGCATCCGTGCGGGGCAGCACGGCATATTCGTAGGAAGCGCCTTTCGGGCTTTGCCATGCTGTAATGTCAAGGACACCCAGTCGCCGGAATGGCTTGGTGCTACGCTCGCCCACGGTCACTTGCGGGAAGTTCTTCTCGTAGCGGGCATCAGGACGGGAGCTTTGGAAATGTAATAGCCCACGCCGTTGGGGTCGATATAGGTCCGTCCGTCACTCTGATAAGCTCCCAGTACCGACGGGTTTCGGGAGTGGTGGCGGCAAGCTGGAACACGGTGGTTTCCGTTGGATATTCGGTATTTAGGTTTTCGATGTCCGTACCGAGGCATACAATGGTGCCGTCGAAGAAATGGAACGACTTGCGGCACGGTGAGAACCGTTATACTTATCATGTTCATGCAGCACCATACCGAAGTTACCGTTCAGATGTGCCTGGGACAAACCGCCGGCAAAAGCCTCATCGGAATAGAGCATCTCCTCCATACCGGAGAAGGTATCGACATTCAATACCCGGGCACGCAGCCGGTCGAAAGGCAGATGAATGCTCGTGACACCCGGAATACGATTCCAGTCGAAACCGGATTCCTGCCAGCCACTGGTGGCAAAAGTAACCATTTCATCGGGTTTTCCGGTAAGAATCTGCATGCTGCCATGTGCCAGATAACGGCCATAGAAGTTGGCGGGGAGATAGTGCTCGGCAGCCCAGAGATAACGGGAATGTCCGCGTACTACGGCAGCCCAGTTGTCGCGGCGCTGTACGGATACACAACCGTAACCCAAAGCCAGATTGCCTTGCGGGTCGGGTTCCGGACGGAAGCCTTGGGCTTCGAGCAACTTCTTCATCTCCAATTCGTGGCGGGTGGAAGCCTTCGGCAAATAGTCGGGCGCATTCTTGTCCGGAGCTTCTGTATAGGCAACCAGGCGCAGATAGGCAGCCGCCATTTCGGGGTCATATTTCAGCTTGCCATCCGGCGTACCGGCAATGGCCATCGTGGCATATTGGATAGGTATCAGGCTTCCTCCCCCGTTGGGATGGCGTCCGGACATGGAAAGCGACCATTGCTTCAGATTGCAATAGAAACGCATGGTGAGAAGCACTTTCTTCACCGTCTCGTGTGCCTGCTCGGACAGACGGAACTCGGTACCACTCAGCAAGTAAATCATATTAGTGGCACCGTCCAGACCGCCCACTGCATAGGCAGGATAATTGTTGCAATGATGGAAGCAAGCACCGTCCGGCTTGAAAGAACCGGCCAGTCCCGGCGCAGGAAGGCAGCCTTTGTCCAGCCAACGGGAGAAGGAACGCAGGTATTGCAGTTTCTCCGGGGTATCCTCCATAATCAGAATGCTGGCTATGCGGCCTTGCAACTTGGTGTTGAACGTATCTATATCAATACCGTTGACGGCAGGTTCGGGATATACCTCATTGGTGATGGCATACCAGTTGAGCGTACGTACCGCCTCTTCCAGCTTACCTGCCTCACGCAACACGTCCTTCATCAAGAAATAAGCCACAAACAGACCGCGCATACTATATCCGTAATGGTGGATATTCCCCCAGCAACTGCCATAGGCAATACCCTGGTCGGTGGCGTTATCGTACATGGCGATGAATTTCTGCTTCAACTCGTGTTTCAGCGCCGCATCCTCCGCATTGTTGTAGGCGATGGCGACGCGTTTCATCAGGTTGAAATAGTCGCTTATCTCTATCCCCAGTCTGGAGAACATATCTTTGTCCCAATCGGGTACCATACGTTCGTATGCCTCGGAGTGACGTACGAAATAGATAGGACGTCCTGCTACCTTGCCGTTCTTGTAGGTAATCCGATAAAAATCATACTTCTCACGGATGGACTGCATCTCCTTGTCCGAAAGCGCGGAAGGTGTGTAGAGCATGCCGCGGAAACGCTTCTCCATAATCCGTATATCCTGCTTCTGCGCCTCGGTCACGTCTGTCAGAGGGATGTCCGGTTTCCACAAGGAGTGTTCGTAGATAACCAGCCAGTGGTTGGTGGTTCCCTTATTTACAAACGGTACCTGCAAGTCGCAGTCTGCTGGCGGGCATCTACCTTGCTGGCAGTAATCAGATGGTCGAAAAAGAGTTTCCCTTTCACGTCGGGGGCTACAATGCGGATTTCGTCCATCCCTTCTTCCGGGGTGCCTTGCATATCGCGTTCATAACATACCCATGCTCCGCGCCAACCGGTGAAGTTGATGCCAAAAGGAAAAGAGGTGCATACCTTGCCATCCTTCAGGAACTCGAACCGAATCTGCTTGTCCTGGGCCTGCTCATTGTACACCCATACGATGAAAGCCGAAAGATAGGTGTCTTTCCCCGTCGGGTCTTTCTTCTCAAACTTCAAGTCTTTTTTGATAGACAGTGCGGCACCCGGCTCGAAAGTCCAGCTCAAACTGTGGTCGCCATCCCTATAATGTTCGTCGCTAATGCCCAACTGCGAACCAGCTGCCGTAGTGACAAACGCCGGAACCTGCTTCTCCTCAAAAGAAAGCAAGCGCTCATTCTTCACGATTTGTGCATGTACACTGCCCGGCAGCAACATGCAAACGAGCGCTACCGCTCCTATTTTCCATTTACTGAATTGCATCATGTCTGTTTATTTAAGGTTATCGATATTTGCTACTTGGAAATCTGCAAAACGTACGTGGTTCTGCCACAACCGTAAGGCGAAATAGCCGTCTCCTTTGCCATCGGCAACCGGTAAGCTGAAAAGCTCTTCACCATCCATGGCATAAGTGGTGGCTCCATTCTCCACACGGATTTTAACTTCATACCAATGGTTGGGCTTCAAAAGGTGGGCGGCATCGGTATACTCTTTCAAGATGGGTTTAATCTTTGCATCGTCCACTCCATAATACTCTCCATGGTATTCACGGAAACGCGTAGTTCCATTATCATTACCGCCGTAGCCACATAGTAAAGGTCCAGCGTATTGTAATTCTTGAACTCGCCGTTGCGCCATGCACTGCGGGCAAAGAAGTCATCCGGATGCCGGGGGTCATCGGCCCCCCAAAAACAATTCAAGTCGCTGAGACGGTCGTAGCTACCATTCTCAACCACCACTTGTACCCGGTAGGTAATCTCATAGTTTCCCGTCAACCGTTCCTTATACCAAAGGGACAGCCCGTCCGGAGATACAATATCCATCGTATCGCCGATACATGTAATTTCCACTTTTCCGGAAGAATCCTCCACGACCCAGGCGGTAAGCGGCAGGAAGCGCCCATCTCCATACCGGGGAGGACACATAAGAGAAGTTGCATCAAAAGAAGTTGTAACCGCATATTTCAATGTATTAGTACGGTACAAAGAAACCCCTCTTTTTGGAAAAAGAGGGGCATAATCGTACAGAAGAAGGATAAAATAATGATTGAGGCGGATTTCTGCCCCCACTTCATCAAGGATGAAGTTCTTCGAAAGCCTTGTTTTCCTCTTGTACCGCCTGAATAGTTTCTTCCAGTTCATTGATAGGGAGATCGAAGTTGTACCAGTCGTTATAGCAGTCGGTGACATACCACTTGCCATCCGTCAGTTCAAAGACCACACGAAGGGAAGGTTCTGATTCATCATAGCCTGCTTCGAACTCTTTATGGGCAGGCTCATTGACAGTGAAGTGAGAAATATAGGTACCTCCCTCTCTTCGGTAGTACGTCCTTCCTTCAGCGTTTCTTCGTCTAGCAATGCCCACTTCTCGCGGGTGAAGGGAAAAGTCTGTTCCGTCTCACCGTCATCCTTCAAGAGGGCGATGGGAGACTTCAAAGGAAACTTGATTCGGGAATACTGGAATGAAGCACTGGACGTGAATTTCTGGAGGAATGTCTTGAAATCCTCCTCTTCGGCAGCCAGACTATTGAGAGTCGTCAGCATGAGTGCCGCAAACAGACAAAAAACAAAGCGGATAGCCTTCATATACTCGGATTATTTTTCAATGTGCAAAGATAATGATAAAAATTAATGTGCTAATGTGCAATGTGCTAATATGCCAATACCTGCGGTGTAAAGACATAACAGAAACACAGCGCAGCACATTAGCACATTGGCACATTACCCATATTAGCACATTAAACCATCATCTACGCCGCAAATACTCGTAACCAAACCGGCAACGCAAGCAGTCTTTCCTGTCACAATATTCCTTTTGAAGTTGGAGCAATGCCTGCGAATCGGCAGCGGTAGATACCGGCAGGCCGGCACCATCCCAAAGACGGGTTACGTGGTTGTTTTCAGCCTGCAAGGATTCAAGGAAACGGGTGGCACGGTCACACAAAACGTCATCGGCCTTGTGCAGGCCGTATGCATAAAGAAACGGGATGACCGTATTGATGGCAATCAGATTCAAGGCACCGTCCCCTACCCGCTTTTCCCTCCGGGGTGAAACCTTTCTGAAATTGAAGTGCTCCTCCCAATACGCGGAAGTCTTGGCAGCCAGTATCTTCTTCACCACCTCCAGCGTTTCCGCCTCCATGATACGTGAGAAGAGTGCCTGCTCCTTATGATATAGATTGGCAAGCTGCGCCAGACGTACATGCGGAAAAGTTATCGGGACGAAGACGCAGAAATCGCCACTGCTCAACGGACATGGGAGCTGGCAGATCGAACTTGCGTTGCAGGTAGCGGAACTCTTTCTGAAGTTTCAAATAATAATCATCCGCCTCCACCGGGACTTCCTCCAGCAGGCCTGCCTGCCCCAGGAAGAAAGCCTCCACTTGAAACAGACTGTCCCGATGCTTATCTACGGCACGGAATGGAAGGCGGTTTGCCCATGCCTCGAAGGCATCCCCATTCAGTCCGAAGCCGAAGTTACGGGCAAGAGTAATGAAGAAAACATCTTCCCAATGATGATTGCAGCGTTCGAGCCGCTGGGATATGACGCGTGCCTTCTGCTCAAAGCGCTCTACCTGCAAAGCGGACAGCCAGGAGTGGACGGTCAGTTTCGGAAGGGAGGCAAGGATGGAATAACAGGAGGATAAATCTCTGTCTGCCGAAGCTCTTCATAGCGCAAGCGGACAGTGTCGGGGCAGGTGAGCACCATCTGGGGAACCAGCTCACCGTTCGTGCGGTACACATCACAATTCGATTCGCCCACTACATGCAGAATGACAGTATCATACGCCTTGTCACAGTCGTGCCTATGGAGCAGCCACTCTGATGCCTGCGTATGCACTTCGACGTTGCCCACCAAAGCGTACCGTCTATTTTCAGTTTGGCATTAAAGAAATCGGGGCCTGCATTCATGTTCGGCAAACCGGGATCTATCACTTCTACCGGCCGGCGGAGGTTGTTTGGAGTGCTGACAAAGGAAATATTTTGTGCTTCCAAACATAATGCAGTAGTTGTTCCATGTTAACAAGACGTTAATGTTGAGCACAAATGTAAGAAAAAGATTATCTTTGCGACCTATAGTTTGTTGATAAACTAAATAAAAACAGATAGAAACAATGAAAATCGCATTAATCGGCTACGGAAAAATGGGCAAGGAAATCGAGAAAATAGCCCTTGGCCGCGGACACGAAATTGTAAGCATCATCGATGTCGACAATCAGGAAGACTTTGAATCGGCAGCTTCAAGAGCGCCGACGTTGCCATAGAGTTCACCAATCCCATGGTTGCATACAATAACTATATGAAGGCATTCCAGGCCGGAGTCAAATTGGTATCCGGCAGTACGGGATGGATGGCGGAACATGGAGACGAAGTGAAGAAGCTTTGCACCGAAGGTGGCAAAACACTGTTCTGGTCGTCCAACTTCAGCTTGGGAGTAGCATATTCTCTGCTGTCAACAAGTACCTCGCAAAGATAATGAACCAGTTCCCTGCCTATGATGTGACAATGAGCGAAACGCACCACATCCACAAGATGGACGCTCCGAGCGGTACGGCCATCACGCTTGCCGAAGGTATTTTGGGAGAATCTCGACCGTAAGGACAAATGGGTAGAAGGAACTTTCCAAGCTCCCGGACGGGACTGTTTCGGGCCTACGGAATGTGCTGCCAATGAGCTGTCCATAAGTCTATCCGCGAAGGAGAAGTACCGGGCATCCACAGCATCCGCTACGATTCCGAGGCCGACAGCATCACTATTACCCACGATGCCAAGAATCGCAGGGGATTTGCCTTGGGAGCTGTCCTTGCTGCCGAATATACCGCCAAGCACGAAGGTGCTTTGGGAATGAGTGATTTGTTTCCATTTTTAAAAGACTAAGACATCATGAGAAAAGCAACACGCGCCCAATGGATTAAATTCAGTATAGTCACCCTGCTCTACCTTGCCTTTCTGGTTTGGGTAAAAAGCTGGCTGGGACTGATTGTACTACCTTTCATTTTTGACATCTACATCAGTAAGAAGATACCCTGGGGGTTCTGGAAGAAATCGGAGAATCCTGCCGTACGCAGCATCATGAGTTGGGTGGATGCCATCGTATTTGCGCTGGTAGCCGTCTACTTCGTAAATATCTATGTGTTCCAGAATTACCAGATACCGTCTTCCTCACTGGAGAAATCCTTGTTGGTAGGCGATTTCCTTTATGTCAGCAAGATGAGCTATGGCCCGCGCGTACCGAATACGCCGCTTTCCATGCCGCTGGCACAACATACACTACCGGTATTCAACACCAAGTCGTACATCGAATGGCCTCAATGGGAATACAAACGTGTGCCGGGCTTCGGCAAAGTGAAACTGAACGATATTGTGGTGTTCAACTTCCCGGCAGGCGACACGGTAGCCACCAACTTCCAGCAGACAGACTTCTATACCCTTGCTTACGAAGAAGGAAAACGCGTGTATCCCAACAAGGTGAATATGGACAGCCTGACACGCAAGCAGCAACGTACTGTCTACGACCTGTACTACAATGCCGGACGTAATCTTATCCGTTCCAATCCTAGAATGTACGGTGACATTGTCATACGCCCCGTTGACCGTCGTGAAAACTATGTAAAACGTTGCGTAGGCCTGCCCGGCGATACGTTGCAAATCAAGAAAGGACAGGTATACATCGACGGCAAGGCCATCGAGAACCCTGCAGAAATGCAGTTCAACTACTTTGTACAGACTACAGGTCCTTATATCACCGATGATATGTTCCGTGAACTGGGCATCAGCAAAGAGGACCAGACACTGATGACCGACGGTCTGGGCTGGGAAGAGAATCTGATTGAAATGGGACTGGACGCCGGGATGCCCAGGGCAGGCTGGCACCGGTCTATCATCTTCCGCTCACCAAAAAGATGTACGAGACCCTTACGGGCAACAAGAAACTCATCAGCAAGATTATCATCGAGCCGGGAGAGTTCTCGGGACAGATGTATCCGCTGAACCTTTACACCAAATGGGACCGCAACAACTACGGCCCGATATGGATTCCTGCCAAAGGCGCCACCATCAAGCTGACCGAGGACAACCTGCCCATCTACGAACGCTGTATCGTTGCCTATGAAGGCAACAAACTGGAAGTCAAGGAAGACGGCATCTACATCAATGGTGAAAAGACCGACTCCTATACCTTCAATATGGACTACTATTGGATGATGGGCGACAACCGCGACAAGTCCGCCGACTCCCGATACTGGGGTTTTGTGCCGGAGGACCATGTCGTAGGAAAACCGATTGTAGTATGGCTGTCATTGGACAAAGACCGAGGCTGGTTTGACGGTAAGATACGCTGGAACCGGATATTCAAGTGGATGGACGGCATTAAATGAAAAAAGGGTGTAAGATAGCAATCACAATAGTTGGAGTGGCACTCGTCGTGGTGCTGCTTCGGGGTTGTGTGGCAACTTCCTATCTTATCCCCTCTTCCGGCATGGAGAACTCACTGTATCAGGGTGAACGTATTCTTGTAAACAAGTGGAGCTACGGTCTGCGGCTTCCTTTCATGAAGTTATGGGGGTATCATCGCTGGGCGGACAGTCCGGTGCAGAAAGAGGATATTCTTGTATTCAACAATCCTGCCAATCTTTCAGAACCCGTGATTGACCGACGGGAGGTCTTTATCAGCCGTTGCATCGGTACTCCCGGAGATACCTTGTTGATAGATTCACTCTTTTCTGTGATTCCTTCCGAGAAGAATGCACCCGACCAGAAGTTCCTTTATTCCTATCCCAGGCAACGGGAACGGCAGCTGGATTCATTACTGTCCATCCTTTCCATCGCTCCCAACAAACTATTGGGGCAGGATTCAACAAAGAATATACGCAGTTTCAGCCGTTATGAACACTACTTGCTGGAACAAGCCATGAACGGAAAGTGCTGGATAGAACCTATTGTCAAGGAAGATTCTATGGAGATGCTGAAACCTCTGATAATCCCCAGCAAAGGCAAAGCCGTGCGCGTATATCCGTGGAACAAGACTTTGTTGCGAAATACCCTGGTACTTCACGAAAAGAAACAAGCCGAAATCAAAAACGACACCCTTTATGTGGAAGCAAACCCGTGCAACACTGCCATTTTACCAAAGACTACTACTGGGTAAGTGCCAACAATACCATCAATCTTTCGGACTCCCGTCTTTTCGGTTTCGTCCCCGAAGACACATCATAGGCAAGGCATCTATCATCTGGTTCTCCAAAGAAAAGGGAACAGGACCTTTCAGCGGTTACCGATGGGGCAGGATATGGAAAAGAGTGGAATGACAAAACAAATGAAAGAATAAAAATGAAAATACAAACAATGAACAGTAGCTTCAATCGTAAATCGCAAATCATCTAATCGTAAATATACTGATGAAAACAGTTTTTCTTTCTTCCGCCTATTTGGCTCCCATAGAATATTATACCAAATTGCTGGCATACGATAAAGTATTCATCGAACGGCATGACCACTATATGAAGCAGACTTACCGCAACCGCTGCACCATTGCCGCACCGGACGGCGAGTTGGCACTTTCCATCCCTACCGTAAAGCCGGATAGCCTAAAATGCCCGATGCGCGATATCCGTATCTCCGACCACGGTAACTGGCGGCATCTGCACTGGAATGCGCTTGAATCTGCCTACAACCACACTCCTTTCTTTGAATATTATAAAGACGACTTCCGCCCTTTCTATGAAAAGAAGTATGAGTTTTTAGTCGATTTCAACGAAGAACTTTGCCATCTTATCTGTTCTCTGATAGACATACAGCCCGATATGGCACGCACCACCGAATACCGGACTGAATTCACTCCGAATGAAGCGGATTTCCGCGAACGCATCCATCCGAAGAAAGACTTCCGACTGAAAGACCCGGAGTTCTCTCCCAAACCCTATTACCAGGTCTTTCAGGAGAAGCACGGCTTTCTGCCTAACCTGAGCATTGTAGATTTGCTGTTCAATATGGGGCCGGAGAGTTTGTTGATGTTGTAGGTTACTTATGGGAATTAGGGAGTTCATTCTAAACGGGTTTGAGATAAATGTTAGTATCACGAGGGGACAAGTTGACAAGGCAACAAGCGCCTTGCGGTATATCATTTACTTCATTTCTGCCCCGTTATGAACCGGGAAAAGAGCCGAATAGCAATCTGCATTATTTACAAACAACACAGATTCAAGAAACAGTAGCATACTGAACCTAATTCAGTCGTATAGTGAATAGGGCTCAGTCGTATAGTGAATGCAGCACACCAGAATAATGCTGATAATCAAGAAGTTGCAAAAACACAGTCAGAACCTTGATAAATTACAACAAATTATCAAAATATCATTGTGCTCATTTCGTAGCGGGATTGAACACAGAGGTACGAAGTATCCACCTCCCCTTTAGGGGATTCGGGGAGTATTCAACCCCTGCTTCGCATCACTTATTGAACCTCTGCAAGAACTCCGCCAGGTTCTCCCCTTCTTCCAGGCCCAGCTTTTTCCGAGGCGATAACGGCTGATTTCCACTCCGCGCAGAGAGATGTTCAGCAAGGGAGCTATCTCTTTGGAGAGCAGGTTCATCTTGATATATGCACAGAGCAGTTTATCCTTGTTGTTCAATTCGGGATATGCCTCTTCGAGTTTTCTGAAGAAGTCGTGGTAGACAGAGTCAAAGGTGCTTTGGAAAGCCTGCAAGTCGTCATCGTGCTCAATATTCGTTTCAATCTGTCCCAGTAGCCGAAGTGTTTTACGCCGGAGGGAAACCAAGTTTTCTTCACTGATGGAATGGGAAATGCCTAATACTTCTTTCTTGATACCCATCAGCATCTCATTCTTGCGCACAATATTCAAGGTAGTACGGATTAGTTCTTCTGATTTATGGCTTAACTCCGCCTGCAAGTTCTCCTCTTTCAGTGAGTCAATCTTCTGGTCTTTCAACTCACTCTCTTTCTTGAATTCTTGTTTCTGCCTGTAGAGCTCCAGCTCTTTTTTGCATCAACAGATGCTTCCGGCTGACAGCTATGCGATAGGCTATATAATATAGTAGTAAACCCACAGCGACTGCATATATCAGGTAGCTCCACCAGGTGCGATACCAAGGAGGCAAGATTTCAAATGAGAACGAAGTCATTACCAACTCCTGGTCTTTATCGGTCATCAATTTTACGCTAAACACATACTTACCTTCATGCAGACCCGTAAATTCTTTAATAGTATTCTCACTGTACTCGCTCCATTCTCCCCTTTCGCTCCCCTCGCTCAAGCGATAGGAAAAAAAGAGCCGATTGGGATGCATCGTTACTGTTCACATTATACTCTATGCGGAGGGAGTTGTGTTTATAGGGAATAGTGACAAGAGAATCTGTGTAATGATAGCTACGCCCGTAAATCAATGAGTCGCGTCGTCCTGTGAGATATACACGGCGTATCTGTAGAGATAGCTTCTCCTTACCCACAGTCGTCGATGAAAAGCGTACCAGGGAAAAACCTTCTTCCGTTCCCACCACAGCTTGCCCGTCATATACATTTACATGCTCATAGTTCTCTATCAAAGAGCCCTTCAAGAATGTGTCATGAGGCAATTTTGAATAGGTATTCTTCACAGCATCGTAGCGCAACAACTTGAGAGCTTCACCTGAAACGTACCATATATTATGGGCCATATCCATGGTGAGATAACTGTAAGCGGCTTTCCCGTCCAACATATTTTCCAACTCATGATATTCTTCCAGACTATCCGTGGCTTGATTGTAGCGCCATAACCCGTAATGTGACACTGCAACTGTTTCACTGTTTACCTGCGTCAGAAATATATCATAACCGGAAGGGAAAGCGCTATGGTTATACTTTTTCAAACTTACCACTTCCTGCAAATCATCCGACAGAATCAAGCGGCAGACACCTCTGTCCTTATTTGTCACCCATAACGCATTACCCGAGCTTTCAGCCATTAGGCTTTTTGCAGCATAAGTGAAATTCTTAAGCCGGAAAGCAGGCTGCCAACGCCCGGCCACTTTTTTCAGTAAATGCAACCCACTATATTTACCATAAGTACCCGCAATCAGCACATCCGGGCGACCGTTCAAAGGGACAAGGCTCCTGACACCTTTTATACCATCCAAATGCTCCATCTTATCGCCGTCTATCACAAAGACACCGTTGTCCGAAGCACAGAACAGCTTACCGTCATAGTTTAGGAAAGACCACATCTGTCCACCGGTTCCGGGAACAAAAGTCATCGGTATCTCTTTGTTCAGTTCTGTGGATGGTAGTGTTGTATAAAGGCCCTGATTGGAAGCCAGATACAACTTACCTGATAAACGATAGAAGAATATCCGGACCCAATGACCGGTTTATTACCATATAGAGAAGAAACGGGCGAACTCAAATGTAAACAGTCAATGCCATTATCCAGCCCCAACCAAAGGTTGTTCAGCGCATCGAAAGACATACTGAGCACTGTTTTGTTCTGCAATCCACTATTAATGGAAATCACATTCATTTCATCCTTTTCCAAATCAAGCAAACAAACCCCATCCTGCACAGAGCCAAGTGCCAGCAAAGACTGGTTAAGAGCAGCACAAAACACACGATTGTGCTGCATAAAGCTATCTGCAACACTATTGAACTTCTGCACCGTCTCGCCATCATAGATAAAAAGGCCGTTGTAACGGGTGGCTATCAGAATCTTGCCACTATAGGGTAATAGTCCCGATACCCTGCCCAGCATCTCCGAACCCGGCACCAAACTGAACTTCTTTCCATCCATCACCAGAACTCCCTCGGCCGCACCGATATAGAACTTATTATATAAAATGGCCGACGTATAAATCTCACCCGGATACTCCAAGTATTCCAACTTATTATTTTCCCAGTAGAACAAACTACGGTCTGATTGGAAATAGATTCTCTCTTTATCCTGCAATATGTTCCATATCACGCCAACTATTGAATTCGGGGGCAAATTATCCGAAAGGCATGTATAGTCCAATCCGCCCAGCCTGTTTGGAGTGAAATAACCGAACCGCCCGATTCCACCGATATAAATCCGTCCGTCATTCCCTATTCTCATGGCCCGCGCCTTTGCATTACGTATAGGGTAAAGATTCCAGCTTGCACCGTCAAATTCGAGTAAACCGTTACTATTGGCCACATACATCCAACCGTTATCGTGTTGCTGTAACATCCAGTTTGATTACCTGCCTTATAAGTATGGCGGGTATAGTTCGTTACCGGGCGTTGCATCCTGCATTCAACCTGCACCGACAGCAATAACAAAAGGGTAAGTATAAAATAGGACTTGCTTTTCATAGCGGTCAACATTTGCGTTTATGAAGCAAAGATAACTCCTTTACTCTAAAGTAGTATTCCACCACATCATCTTTAACAGATTTATTCAGAAGAAGCATACTTGAAAGAAAACGTACTTATAACCAACACCTTACAACATTCGTGAGAAAGTAATGATGTAGTCAAAACCGGCATTTGATGTAATTATGATGTAGCCGACTTCGGAATACGAATGCCTCATACCTGTATATTTGCCATCACTCTACAGAAGAATGCATGGAAATCGTTCTTCTTAATTTTAAATCAAAATATAGTAGTATGAAAACACTCTTGAAGAACAGTCTGACTTTTCTTTTGATGCTGATGCCGGTATTGGCTTTCGCCCAGCAAGCACCTCAGATAATGAATGTCAGCGCACGCCAGACGACATCCCTCGACGGGCAGTGGAAAACAATTGTAGATCCTTTTGAAAACGGCTACTACGATTACCGTCTGAAACCCTATGACGGAGGTTATGCCCAGGACAAGACTTATTCCGACAAGACCAAGTTGCAGGAATACGACTTTGAAACGGATAAACTGCTGTTTGTTCCCGGAGACTGGAACACACAGCGTCCGCAATTGTATTATTATGAAGGAACCGTATGGTACCGCAAACATTTTGAATACTCCTTGCAGCCGGGCAAGCGCCTTTTCCTAAACTTCGGAGCTGTTAATTACGAGGCTATCGTGTGGCTGAACGGCAAACGTCTGGAAGGCACATCGGCGGGTTTACTCCTTTCAACTTTGAAATTACCAACCTCCTGAAAGAAGGCACGAACAGCCTCGTGGTCAAGGTGGACAACAAACGCCTGCCCGAAGCTGTGCCCACGGTCAATGCAGATTGGTGGAACTTCGGTGGAATAACCCGTCCCGTCACTCTGATAGAAATGCCTGCAACCTATATACGCGACTATTACGTACAGTTGGCAAAGGATGACAAGAACATGATTGAGGCTGGGTGCAACTGGAAGGTTCTGACAAGGAACAGAAGATAACACTGGATATTCCCGAACTGAAAGTAAAGAAAGAAGTCACGACCGATGCCAACGGGTATGCTTCATTCCTAATAAAAAGCAAACCTATACTCTGGACTCCGGAGAATCCGAAATTATATGCCGTGAACCTGGCTTCCGAAACGGATAAGGTTTCTGATGAGATAGGTTTCCGCACGATTCGCACGGAGGGCATCAAGATATTGCTGAATGACAAGGAAATCTTCTGCAGGGGTATCAGCATCCACGAAGAAACTCCCTATTACAGTGGTCGTGCTTACTCAAAAGACCATGCCCACACATTGCTGAGTTGGGCAAAGGAACTGGGATGCAACTTTGTTCGCCTGGCCCATTATCCCCATAATGAAGAGATGGTGCGCGAGGCCGAACGTATGGGCTTCCTTGTATGGTCCGAAATTCCCGTGTATTGGACGATTCACTGGGAGAACAAGGATACTTACCAAAATGCGGAGCAACAATTGTGCGACATGATTGCCCCGCGACAAGAACCGTTGTAACATCATCATCTGGTCTATTGCCAACGAAACTCCGCACAGCAAGACGCGTCTCACGTTCCTCTCTAATCTGGCAAACAAAGCAAGAAGCCTCGATAGCGTCCGCCTAATTGGCGCAGCTATGGAGAAGGAAGAAGTACAGCCGGGTGTTCTGACGGTAAACGACCCGTTGGGAGAGCTATTGGATATCATCAGTTTCAACGAGTATGTGGCTGGTACGATGGCGACTCTGAGAAATGTGACCGCGTGAACTGGACATTCGATACTCAGAAACCGGTATTCATCAGTGAACTCGGAGGCGGTGCTTTGTACGGGCGCCACGGCTCACCCAAAGAACGCTTCACGGAGGAGTATCAGGAAGATTTGTATATCCGCCACGTGAACATGTTGAAACGTATTCCGGGACTTGCCGGCACTACTCCGTGGATATTGAAAGATTTCCGCTCACCGCGCCGCCATGTACCCGAGATTCAGGACGACTTCAACCGTAAAGGACTGGTTTCTGACAAAGGACAGAAAAAGAAAGCATTCTTTGTTTTGCAGAAATGGTATAAAGAATTAACCGAAGCATATAAATAGCTCACAACAAGACCTCATTAATAACTCTAAAAAAGAAAGGACGCCTATGAAGTAACACCTATGAGAATACACTTTCTTTATAGGAAGCAGCTCAACTGTTTTCTGTAGAGAGAAAGAAGATGAAGGTTATCATCTTCACATGAAAATTAACCTTTAATTTATTCATTCAAAATTAAGTCTAATATGAAACATTTTTTGGTATTCCTATTACTCTTTATTGGTATCGGAAGTGTCACGCACAAAATGCCAGAATTACCGGTACAGTAAAAGATAACACAGGAGAGGCGGTTATCGGTGCTAATATAAAAGTAAAAGACAGCACCGGCGGCACAATCACAGACATCGACGGACATTTTAACATTGAAGCCTCATCTAATGCAACTCTTGTAGTATCTTTCATCGGATACATTACTCAAGAAGTACCCTTGAAAGGTAGAACCAATGTAGTAGTAACCCTCTCGGAAGACTCTCAAACACTGGATGAGGTCGTTGTAGTGGGTTATGGAACTCAGAAGAAAGTAAACCTGACCGGTTCTGTTGCAGCAGTAAAAGTCGATGAAAAGATTGCCAGCGTTCCATCACAAACGTATCTTCCAGTCTCTCGGGTTTGGTGCCGGGATTGGTAGTGAGCCAAACAACCGGTTTTGCAGGTGGAGACGGTGCTTCGCTGAAAGTACGCGGTTTGGGTTCCATCAACAATTCTGACCCATTGATTGTAGTGGACGGGATGCCGGATGTAGATATCAATCGTATTAATATGAACGATATTGAAAGCATCTCAGTCTTAAAAGATGCAGCTTCGTCAGCCGTTTACGGTTCGCGTGCAGCCAACGGTGTTATCTTGATTACCACCAAAGGCGGTTCTAAAGAAGCCAAATCCAAAGTGACTTATAATGGTTCTTATGCCTTATCAAGCCCCGTAGAGTTTTACGACTATTTAGCCGACTATAGCCGTGCACTGACCATGCAGATGCGCTCTGCTGCCACAGGTAACAAATCGACCAGTTTCCAGCAGGGTACGGTAGAGCAATGGATGGCCATGGGCTTGGTAGATCCTATTCTTTTTCCGAACACCGACCAATATGACGAAATGTTCCGTACCGGTGCCATCATGAACCATACGGTTTCACCTCCGGCGGCAACGATAAGATAAATTTCTATACTTCACTCGGCATCATGGACCAGGAAGGTCTGCAAATCCACAATGACTACAGCCGTTATAACATGCGTTTGAACGTGGATTATAAGGTTCGTGATAACGTAAAAATAGGTATCAGAACAGATGGTAGCTGGTCAGAGCGCCAGACACCTCGCGGCGCAGGTTTGGAAACTGCAGGTTTAAAATATGTCATCTCCGGTATTTTGAACAAGCATCCTGAAACAGGTGAATACGGCGGTGCCATGGCTTATGGAGAATCTGCTTCTGCCGGTAATGCTGTTGCCGAATACGAAGCTTATCGCACAAATACTTCCCGCAAAGAATTTAATGGAAACGCTTACTTGGAATGGGAACCGCTTAAGGATTTGAAGTTGAACGTCAGTTACGCTTTGCGCTATTATAACCAGTTCAGCAAAAGCATCCAGAATGTGGTGAACCAGATGAACTTCCAGACCAACAGTATAGCCCGCACCATGCCGGATACAGGTGATATCATCAGCAATTCCAATAACGAAGGTCATAAGACTTTGTTCCAAGGACGTATCAACTTATGAAAAGGAAATCTTCAAAGGGCATCATATTTCCGCCATGTTCAATGCAGCCGAAGAATACTGGTTCCAACGCAACATGG
>ENA-OQAA01000892-OQAA01000892.1-human-gut-metagenome-genome-assembly--contig:-NODE-892-length-17924-cov-2.192055_pt1 | contig 17924 bp, 22 predicted proteins | sample MGYA00242489_ERZ504515 | MGnify/ENA primary metagenome ERZ504515 (study PRJEB26092, sample SAMD00036237) | human gut metagenome | host: Homo sapiens | study: EMG produced TPA metagenomics assembly of... | reverse complement strand
GGAAAGGTAATTTTTTTGTATAACAATCGACGCGCACCCGCATAGCGGGTGGATTATTGTTTCGCCCATCTCCATTTTTCGGATCAACGAAAAACTCCAATGGGCGAAACAGACTAAAGTCCACATTTTAAAATCCCACATTCTGTGGTATACTGTGTTTACACTGGAATCCGCTCCTAAATGGCAGATTCCAAAATCAACAGCAACGGAAGGAATTTTTTATGTGGGCATATCATAGTACATTTTATCAGATTTATCCAATCGGTTTCTGCGGTGCACCACTTTCCAATGATGGAATCGTAACACCACGAATCCGAAAAGTCCTTGACTGGACAGATTATCTTCAGTCACTCGGTATCGATGCGATCCTCTTTAATCCGGTCTTCGAATCAGATACGCACGGTTACGACACAAAAGATTTCACAAAACTGGACTGTAGGCTCGGATCAAATGCGGATTTTTCCAAAGTCTGCCAATCACTCCATGCACATGACATTAAGATTGTGCTGGATGGTGTCTTCAATCATGTCGGAAGAAATTTCTGGGCTTTTGAAGATGTCAGAAAATACAAATGGGATTCCGCTTACAAAAACTGGTTCCATATCAGTTTTGATGGCAACAGCTGCTACAATGATGGATTCTGGTACGAGGGCTGGGAAGGACATTTTGAACTGGTCAAACTGAACCTCCAGAATCCTGCGGTTGTCGATTACCTTCTTTCGTGTGTCCAAAAATGGATCACAGAATTTGATATCGATGGTCTGCGCCTGGATGTCGCATACAGCCTTGACCGCAATTTCATGCACCGTCTTCGCAATTTCTGCGCGGAGCTAAAACCTGATTTTGCTTTGATCGGAGAAGTACTCTTCGGCGATTACAACTTGATCGTCAACGATGAACTGCTTCACAGTTGCACAAACTATGAATGCTACAAAGGCCTCTACTCCAGCTTCAACGACAAGAACCTTTTTGAGATTGCACACTCTCTGAATCGTCAGTTTGGTCCTGAACAATGGTGCATTTACCGTGGAAAACACCTGATGACTTTTGCAGATAATCACGATGTGACAAGGATCGCAAGTATCCTGAACAATCCATCACATCTTCCGCTCGTATATGGACTGCTGTTTTCCATGCCGGGAATTCCCTGCCTTTATTATGGAAGTGAATGGGGAGCAGAAGGCATGAAATCTCCTGACAATGATTATGCTTTGCGCCCGTGTTTTGAGAAACCACTGCCAAATACTCTTACTGATTTTGTAGCAAAACTAATCGCAATCCGGAAAAACCACGATGCACTCTGCAATGATTCTTACCGAAATGTAGTGATCCAAAATCATCAGCTGATCTTTGAGCGCTGTTCTGAAAGCGAACGGATTCTTGTAGCAGTCAACGCAGGGGACAACGAATACACTGCATATTCCGGCGAATTAAACGGCACAGCCGAAGAGTTACTAAGCGGAGAAACTGTGAATATGAACGGACAGGTTTCTCTTCCTCCTTACAGTGTACAGTATTTTCAAATGTAGTACTTTTTACGAGTATATTTCAACCAATGTTTCTGTAATATTATTTTAAAATGCGTATCTTAAGCGAAGAGTTTCCATAATTTGAAGCACTAAAAAGAGCCTGATCTCCTTCTATTTTTGAAGGAATTCAAGCTCTTTTTCTCTTCCTATGCTTCTTTTACAAGCACTTTTGTGATCTCTGCAATGTACATTGTATGGTAATCTTTCTCCGGATACCATCTCGCATCGTTTTCTGTTGCAATAAATTTCTCTGGCTTGATCTCATCTGCATAAAGTTTCCGACATACCAAAATCATTTCTGCCTCTTCAAATGCGGTTGTTCCATCTACAAAATATGGTGTCAGTCCAGCTTCTTTGATTTTATCACTGTCACGTCCAGACACTTTTCCACAAAGTGCAAGCGCTTCGCGGCAGTTTTCCCAAAATGTAATTGTAAACACATCTTGTGCATCCACGAACTCTTTTGTGTAGCGCTGTGGGCGAATGTAAGTTGTGACAACATTTTTTCCCCAGAGAACACCAACACCACCCCAGCTTGCAGTCATCGTATTGTGCTTTTCCTCATCTCCGGCCGTAATCAAAAGCCATTCTTTTCCAATCTTTGTAAATGGATTGAACTGTAATTCTTCGATTTTGATTTCTCTAAATGCCATATTTTTCCCTTCTCTCTATTTCATCACGATCTTACGGAAGTTTTTCTTTCCTCTCTTCAGCACGAAGTCTTCTCCATCAAATGTCTCAGGAGCATATGCTGTCTTAATATCTTCTACTTTCTCTCCGTTTACAGACACACCGCCCTGCTGTACTGCACGTCTTGCCTCGGATTTGGATGGAACAAGTCCGCTCTTTACCAGAAGTGTCAGGATATCGATCATTCCTTCTGTGAAATCACTTTCCTCTAATTCAGCAGTAGGCATATTTGCTGCATTTCCGGAACTGAAGAGTGCTCTGGAACTTTCCTGTGCTTTGACTGCTTCTTCTTCACCGTGCACAAGTTTTGTCAGCTCGTATGCAAGAATCTCTTTTGCTTGATTTAACTGGCTTCCTTCCCATTTGTCCATTGCATCAATCTCTTCCAGCGGAAGGAATGTAAGCATGCGGATGCATTTTAATACATCGGCATCTGCGATATTTCTCCAGTACTGGTAGAATTCAAATGGGGAAGTCTTGTTCGGATCAAGCCATACTGCACCGGACTGTGTTTTTCCCATCTTCTTTCCCTCGGAGTTTAAAAGCAGTGTAATTGTCATCGCACTTGCATCTTTTCCAAGTTTTCGGCGGATCAATTCTGTTCCTGCAAGCATGTTGCTCCACTGATCATCTCCTCCGAACTGTAAATTACATCCGTATTTCTGGTACAGTGCGTAGAAATCGTATGCCTGCATGATCATGTAGTTGAATTCCAGGAAGCTAAGACCTTTTTCCATACGCTGTTTGTAGCATTCTGCAGTCAGCATACGGTTGACGCTGAAGTGAGCTCCCACTTCACGGAGCAATTCAATATAATTCAGATCTAACAGCCAGTCTGCGTTGTTGACCATCATAGCTTTTCCTTCTGAGAAATCGATAAATTTGCTCATCTGTTCTTTGAAACAGTCACAGTTATGCTGGATCTGCTCCGGTGTCATCATTGAACGCATATCTGTTCTTCCTGATGGGTCCCCGATGTATCCGGTTCCTCCTCCAATCAGAGCGATTGGCTTATTCCCTGCCATCTGAAGACGTTTCATCAGACAGAGTGCCATGAAATGTCCCACATGAAGGCTGTCTGCTGTCGGGTCAAATCCAATATAAAATGTCGCCTTTCCTTCATTGATCAAATTGCTGATCAATTCCTCATCTGTCACCTGTGCGATCAGTCCTCTTGCTTTCAATTCATCATAAATTTTCATGTTTCTTTTCCTCTCCTTCATTTTTAATCAATTTCCAAAATGCTTCTTCAAACTGCCGGAAGCGTCTATAGACCGGTTCTGCCAGTGTTCCATCCTCTCCCATTCGGATAAATTGCTCCAAAGTTACCCATCGGGCGTCTGCTGTCTCATTTTCCTGCAGGACAATATCCGAGAGTTCTACATCTTTTCTCACCACATAGAAATCATAAAATGCACTGATTCCCCTGACACTTCCAAGCAGCATCAGTTCTTCTTCTGATACACCGATTCCGGTTTCTTCCTTAAGCTCCCTGACGGCTCCCTGACGGCTTGTCTCCCCTGCAAGTACGCTTCCTCCTGTATTTTCCCAGCAATTTGCGTAAGTTTCCTTCGCCGGATGTCGAAGTGTGACCAGAATCTCTTCCTTGCTGTTCACTACACATACAACGACAACAACATGATAATGCCCGGGGCAAGTGGCTCCTGCCGGTTATGCTGTTTATATAAAATCTGCGATTTTCATCAAATAGATCCCAAAGTTCCATTTTGTATCCCCCTTTCAGGTAGTATCCTTATTTTCCTGTATCATTCTCCGCAAGCGATGTCGCCAGCGGCTAATTCCCTTTCCGCGAACTACGCATTCTCATGCAAAGCGTTTTTATTACAGAAAATTCCGAAGAAATCCCTATGCAATAAAAAAAACTCCTGCCCTCTCTGTTTCATCAGAAAGGGCAGGAGTAAATCCTGCGGTACCACCTTTTTTCACAGACGACTCGCATCATCTGTCTCAGTAAGTATCAGTGTCTCATCCTCTCCTGATGAACAAAACATAATACTCAGATACGATAACGTGTATCTACTCCGTCACAGCCTACTTGATCTGTTCGGTGTGAAGCTCCAAGAGGTATTCATAACAAACGGTCCATGCGCCTCTCATCACCCGGCTGCTTTCTGTCTGAACGTGATGTCCGTTATTACTTATTCTTTTCATCGCTGATGTCTTATATGTTGCCTATCGTACTCCATTTGTCCCATTTTGTCAAGGCTGTGCCCACCATCTTTTTTATCAATTTTTAAATCTTCTGTGAGTTCTTGCCCGCAGACTACATTTCCTTATCCTATTGCTATTTACTTATCCAATCTTTTCCTCGTTCCGCTTTAATTCTCTCTCAACTTCCTCTGCAGTTGGCATTCCACCTGTGCCCCAAATTTTTCAGTCGAAAGACTTGCCGCCGTATTTGCATAACGAAGCGCCTCTGCAATCGGCTCTCCTTTAGCAATCTGCACTGAGAAAGCACCATTTAATGTATCGCCTGCCCCGGTCGTATCAGCACAATTGCTGGTCTTGCCGGAACGGTCAGTACTTCTCCATTTTTTCTGCACACAGATACTCCCCTAGATCCCTGCGTGATCACAAGTTTCTCTGGATATTTTTTCAGAAGTTCTTCGGTCGTCTCTTCCTCACCGAAAATAAGTACCGCCTCATGTTCATTCGGTGTCAGATACGTCACTTTCTCAATGATATCAAGAGGCACCTTCGCTGCCGGCGCCGGATTTAAAATCACCTTGATTCCATTTTCCGCGCAGAAACAAATTAAATCGTGGACTGTTTCCAGAGGAATTTCCTGCTGCAGCACAACCATATCAAACGCCTTTAATTCTTCCTTGATACTGTCTGCATAGATCTGGTCTACCTGTCCGTTAGCCCCCGGCACAACGATGATCGTATTGTCATTTTCCCCAACCGTAATCAAGGCAATTCCGGTCGGAACTTCTTTTAGAACTTTGATATGTCTGGTCCCGACCCCTTCTTTTCTAAGATTTTCAAGCAATTTTTCTCCATTGCTATCATCCCCCACACATCCGAACATCTCTACTTCTGCTCCAAGTCTCGCCATCGCGACCGCCTGGTTCGCACCTTTCCCGCCCGGAATATAGTGAATGCTGTCCCCAAGCAGTGTCTCCCCTTTCAACGGAATCCGCTCAGCGGTCACTGTCATATCCATGTTTATACTTCCCACTACTGCCAACTTCATACCCATTGTCCTCCATGTTCTACATTTTATTCTTTGTTGTCTCTCCTTTGATCAGCATCACTGGAAACTTCATCTCTCTATCCCTTGGAAGTTCCTTCACAGTACCTAAAATCATCTGCACCGCACATTTGCCCATCTCTTTGATCGGCTGTGCGACTGTCGTCAGCTCCGGTGTCAAAAAACGTCCAAATTTTACACCATCAAATCCAATAATCTGGATGTCTTCCGGTACCCGGTATCCCCTTTTTTGCAGTACTTTATATACCGAAACCGCAGTCATATCATTGCAGGCAATGATTCCGTCTGTGTCCGGATAGCGTCTGAGTACTTCTTCTGCGGCTTTGGCTCCATCCTCATACTTGTATGTACTGTCCACAAAACGCTCCTTCATGCTATGCTGACGACATACTTCCCGGTATCCCTCGTATCGCTTCTTGCCGCTGGACAATTCTTGGGGGCCTCGAATACATGTGATCTGCCTGCATCCACATGCAATCAGATACTCCGCCGCCAGTTTTCCCCCTGCATAATGATCTGCCTCGATAACACTGGTCTGTCCCATCTCATCCAAACGTCTGTCCACAAAAACGATTGGCATGGAAACTGCCTCATAACTCTGGCTTTTTTCTCCGGTATTTGTCATTAAGATCACACCATCCGCCTGAAGCTGTGCAAGCATTTGCAGGTTTGCAAGTTCCTTCTCTTTCTGATCATCCGAGTTACAGAGAAGGATACGATATTCCTGTTCATACGCTTCCTTCTCAATCGCCTTTGCAAGTTCACTGAAAAATGGATTCTCAATATCCGGCACGATGACTCCGATTATCTTTGATGATTTCCGGTATAGCGCCCTTGCAAGTTCGTTTGGTCTGAAACCGGTTTCTTCAATCGCTTTTTTCACCCGTTCCCGCTTCTCCTCATCTACTCTCGCAGTTCCGTTGATCACGCGGGAAACCGTGGCGGGAGACACCCCCGCGCGCTTTGCTACTTCTCTGATACTTGCCATCCACCTTTCCTCCTTTCTGTTCACTGCTCCATTTTCTCCTAAAAATGTAACAAAATTTTCATTATGAAACCCGTTTCAAATCTACTTTTAGTATACCTCTTTCTACTTCTTTTTGTCAATTTAAAGGCAAAAGTATTTTCTCCCCCTTAGCAAAAAACTCAAAAGCCCTCCCATACAGACAGATATTTTTTCTGTCTACACGGAAGGGCATACCTCACATCCTTTTAAAACTGATCTACAATCTTTCTTGCCTCTTTGATTTTCTCGATACTGCTCTGCCAGATTTCATATTCGCTGAATCCTGGAAGTCCCATATTGACGTCTTCTCTCCGGAAAGTCATTTTACTTTCCACAACAACTTTTCCAGACATATGGTAGGATGCAATTCCAGTCTCCTCATGCAGCTGGTCGATAATCTCCGGCTTGATCCCGCTTCCTGCCAAAATCTCTATCCTTCCTCTGCTCTCTTGCTGCAACTTTGCAAGAAATTCTCTTCCTTCCCATGCAGAGTTTTTCTGTCCGCTTGTGAGAATTGTCCGGCATCCTAATGAGATTGCCTGCTCCAGCGCTTCCAGGGCATCCCTGCTTACGTCAAAAGCGCGATGCAGAGCCACATCCATATCTCCTGCCTCCGCGATCAACCCCTGCATCTGCTCCATGTTCAGGGAACCATCCGGATTCAGGCAGCCGATCACAATCCCGTCTGCCCCCAGCCGCCGAAACAACTTTACCTCTCTTTCAAATCTCATACTCATTCTGACTGTAACAGAAGTCTCCGAATCTCGGTCTTAAAAGCACTCTGATTTTAAGGCTTGTCTCTTTGCGGATCTTCTCAAACAATGCCTGAGACGGTGTTGTTCCTCCAATCACAAGATTTCCGCACAATTCAATCCGATCTGCCCCTCCTCTTTCTGCTGCCAGCGCAGACTCCATGCTGTCTGCACACACTTCTAAAATACCTGCCATTTTTTTCTCCTCTCCTGAACCTGATTTCATCTGTATGATACTGTTTCCACTATATCATAAAACCGCCGCCTTGTAACTGCTTCCAGCTACCCGACAGCGGTTCTGTTTTAAAAGGGATTAAACTATCTCATGCTTATTTACAAAGCTTTTTAAATTCATCAGCTACAAACTGAACTTTTGTTCCAATAATAACCTGTACAGCTGTTTTGCTTGGACGGATCACTCCTGCTACACCGGCAGATTTGATCTTATGCTCATCGATTAATGTATAATCTTTGATCTCCAGACGAAGTCTTGTAATACAGTTGTCAATAGAAGTTACGTTTGCCGGTCCGCCGACACCTTCGAGAACAATTTTTGCAATTCCTGTGAAGTCATTGTTTGCCAGTTCTACTTTTGTCTCATCAATATTGTCATCTTCACGTCCCGGTGTCTTCATGTTAAATTTCACAATCACGAAACGGAATACTACATAGTAAACCGCACCAACTACAAGCCCGATTGGGATCAGAAGCAGTGGATTCTGTGCAAACGGAGCTTTAAAGCTCAGGATCCAGTCAACCAAGCCTGCACTGAAGTTGAAACCAGCTCTTACCGGAAGTGCTGCAACAACTGCCATAGAGATACCTGTCAATACTGCGTGTACACCATAGAGCGCCGGTGCAAGGAACATGAAGGAGAATTCCAGAGGTTCTGTAACACCATTGAAGAAGGAAGCAACTGCTACTGACATCAGGAGACCTGCTGCCGCTTTCTTCTTTGTATCTTTTGCTGTGTGATACATTGCTAAAGCTGCTGCCGGAAGACCGAACATCATTACAGGAAGAATCCTGCCATGTACATACCAGTTGTTCCCATTACACCGCCTTCTGCATTTCCCCAGAATTTTGCGATATCGTTAATTCCCGCAACGTCAAACCAGAATACAGAATTCAGTGCGTGGTGCAGACCGAATGGAATCAGCAGTCGGTTGAAGAAACCGTAAAGACCTGCTCCGATCGGACCTAAATCCATGATAAATTTACCAACAGCTACCAGTACATTGTAAATGATTGGCCATACAAAGAACAGCACTAAGCTGGAAACTAAAGATGCCCCTGCGGTAACGATCGCAACACATCTCTTTCCACTGAAGAATGAAAATGCATCTGGCAATTTTGTATTTTTAAATTTGTTGTAGCAGGCAGCTGCGATCAGACCACAGAGAATACCGATGAACTGTGTCTGAACTTTTCCAAATGCCGGGTCTACTTTTTCCACTGCTGTGTTTGTGAGCATTGCCACAACATCTGTGGAAAGTAATGTCGTTGTCATGATCCATGAAACGAGTCCGGCAAGACCTGCGGTACCATCGTTATCGTCAGACATACCAACAGCTACACCAATTGCAAACAAGATTGGCATCTGGTCGATCAGACATCCGCCGCCCTTTAATAAAAATGCTGCAATTACATTGTTTGCCCCCCATCCAGTCGGGTCGATCCAGTAACCGATTCCCTGCAGGATAGCCGCAACCGGAAGACATGCAACCGGAAGCATCAGAGATTTCCCTAATCTTTGAAGATATCTCATCATAATTTTTTCCTCCTTACTCTTAATCCCTTTTGATTCACAATGAAAGTCCTCTTTTTCTTTCATTATTTATTTTACACCGGAGTCCCGGCAATAAAATCCTTAATAATTTGCTAATTTTTCAGCTGAATCTTCACAACATCTTCGCCTGGAACAACGTCTTTCCCTGCAAGACCTTCCACTGCTGCGTACTCATCTGTATTACATACGAGGATCGGTGTCACAATATCATATCCGGCTGCCTGAACCGCATCCAGATCAACACTTAACATCAGATCACCTTTTTTTACTTTGTCCCCTGCCTGAACATGAGCCTCAAATCCTTCTCCCTTCAACTCCACCGTATCCAGACCGACATGCACTAAAATCTCCACCCCATTATCTGCTGTCATGCTGACTGCATGAAGTGTCTCAAATACCATCGCGATCTCTCCATCTGCCGGTGCATAGATTTTGCCCTCAGACGGCACGATTGCAACTCCCTGACCTAGCATTCCTGAATTGAATGTCGGGTCGTTTACTTCTTTTAACTCTACGACTTTTCCTTTTGCCACCGCACCGAGCATATATGTATTGTTTTGTTTCTTCTTAAAAAAATTAAACATCTTGTTCCTCCTAGTCATATTGAAAACAGTCTGCAAAGGCAAGACGGTTCTTTGCTTCCTTCTCTGATAAATATCGATGTCCTGCCAGCGAACTGCTTTTTGCTCCACTGGCATCTACGTAAACCGTCTGATCTCCAATTTTCACTGCGCACAGAACATACTGTTCATCCTGACTCCATTTCCCATTCCAGTGTCCCATGACAACATGCGAATCCATGCCGGCTCTTCTGCAAAGTTCCGAAAAATCTTTGCATACCCAAGTACACTTGCTTTTTCTCGGTAACTGCCACAAGATGATTTGCAGATACACTTCTCCAGCATCTCTCCCATATGTGAAAGTTCACTTGCCGTCGTGACAGTGTCATCCGGAACTTTCATTTCTTGATCGAGCCATTTTAGGAAATAGTCAACGGTACTCTTCTGACCGATGTTTTCAGGGATTCCATCTATGATCTCAGACAGTACACGCTCTGTCTCTTCCTGTTTTTCTTTAATCTTTACTATCTTTTCTTCGTCGTTGACCGACAGGCCTTTCTGGATCTCCTCTGCATTTTTCAGTGTTCCGTCATCTGCAATCTCCCCTGGTGTCTCAATCCCACTGGCACAGGATAAAAACAGCACGACCTTTGTGATTTCATCCTCTGTGATCTTGGAAAAATCTTTCTCATCATTGAGAAGATACACATTATCTTCATTCATCGGAATATCTACGAATCCATAGAAATAATTATATCCTTCATATTCCAATGCCACCGTGATCCGCTCATATTCTTTTCCGTTCACAGCTTTCGGAAGAGTCAGTATCCCTCCCTGAAATTGCTCAATCTGATCTTTCAGGAACAGATATACTTCCATCTCCTTTTTTGTCAACTGATCCAAATAAAATTCTGCACTTTTTACAGTTTCTTCTCTCGGCTCATCTTTCAGTTCATCTTCTACAGATTGTTCCATCACGCTTTTTCTCTGGAAACCAAAAATAACTGTAAATACTGCCAGTAGGATAAGACCGATCAGAACAATCTTTTTATGCCTGCGAACATACTCCATCTGTGCCTTTCTCCTATTCCATCTCACGAATGATCTTTCTTAATTTCAAGATCATAGACGGAGCTACAGAAAGCTCATCTACACCCATGCGTACAAAAGTCTCTGTCAATTCCGGATCTGCTCCTAACTCTCCACAGATACCAGCCCATTTTCCTTCCTGATGTGCGCTGTCCACAACCATTTGAATCATTTTCAAAATTGCTTTATGGTGTGGATTGTAGAAACGGTCAAGTTTCTCATTCTGCCTGTCAATTGCCAATGTGTATTGTGTCAGGTCATTTGTCCCAATGCTGAAGAAATCTACCATCTTCGCCAGCTCATCACTGATCATAACTGCTGCCGGAGTCTCAATCATGATTCCTTCCTCAACATCGTTATATGGGATTCCGTCTGTTTTCAACTCTTCTTTGACTTCCTGCACAATTGCCTGTATCTGTGCTACTTCCTCTGTGGAGGTGATCATCGGATACATGATCGACAGATTCCCATAAGCAGACGCACGGAACAGTGCCCGCAACTGTGTCTTAAAGATTTCCGGCTGTGCAAGGCAGATCCGAATTGCCCGGTATCCAAGCGCCGGATTTTCTTCTTTTTCAACGTTCAGATAATCCGCCTGCTTATCGGCACCGATATCCAGCGTTCGGATGATCACCTTTTTGCCTGCCATATTTTGCACGGCTTGTTTATATGCCTGAAATTGTTCTTCTTCATCTGGAAGCTCATTCCTTCCGATATACAAGAATTCACTTCGAAACAGCCCGATACCTCCTGCATCGTTTTCCAATACATATCCCATATCTGCTACACTGCCAATGTTTGCATACAGATTGATATGTCTTCCGCCTTTTGTGACATTTTCTTTTCCTCTTAACTGCTGAAGAAGCTCCTGTTTTTCCTTCTCCTCCTCAATTTTTCTCTGAATCCTCTCTTTAACTTCCTCTGACGGATCCACAAAGAACTCTCCATGAAATCCATCCACCGCCGCCTCTGTTCCGGTATGCAGCGCTTCTAAATCCATATCTACTCCGATCAAAGCCGGAATATTCATCATACGGGCTAAAATTGCCGTATGGGAATTCGCGGAACCATGTACAGTCACGAATGCCAGTATTTTCTCCTTATCCATCTGAACCGTCTCACTCGGAGAAAGATCATCTGCCACAACAATGACCGGCTCATCCAGATCCATTACATCTGCCGACTGTCCAGACAGATTTTTTACCAAACGATTCGAAATGTCCTTAATATCTGCAGCTCTTGCTCTCATATAATCATCATCCATGCTTGCAAACATCTGGGAAAAATTATCTCCTGTAGAAGCTACCGCGTATTCTGCATTGACCTGCTGTGTACTGATGATATTTTCAATGGATTCTTTGTAATCTTCATCCTCCAGCATCATCTGATGGACTTCAAAAATCGCAGCGCTGGCTTCTCCAACTTCCTTTAATGCCTTTTCATATAATTTTTGAAGCTGTTGTTTAGAAGCCTCTACTGCTTCTTCCACTCTCTGAAGCTCTGCCTGTGTATCTTCAATCTTTACACGCTTTACCACATAGTCATCTTTTTTCAGCACGGATATTTTTCCAAATGCAACTCCTTTATAGACTGATTTTCCTTTCAAACATTCCATACTACTTCTCCTTACACTTCCTACAAATTCGCTTCAAAAAATGACTTCATGCCTTCATATGCAGCTTCTTCATCGCTTCCTTCAATCTGTACTTCTACAGTCTGTCCACATTTTACTGCAAGAGACATCAACGCCATCAGCTTAGACGCTTCCACCGTTCTTCCTTCTTTTGTAATTGTAATCTTACTCTCATACTTCTTTCCTTCTTTTGCAAGCATTCCCGCTGGTCTTGCATGGATTCCCATCTCATCTTTGATTGTGTACTCAAACTTTTTCATTTTACTATCTCCCTTCGTCTTGACAAATTTCTTTCTATAAAAATAGAGTAATTCATAAATATTCTATCATCTTCTTTTTTCACAAACAAGTGATTCCTCAGGCTGCGATCATCCTCTGGATATGAATGGCAAGAAATCCAACCTCTTCCTGCATGATCTGCCTTTCCAGTTTTTCTGCCATGTTATCACAGATTTAAAGCGGCAATTTTCATTGCCTCCGGATATTTTTCCTGCACAAACTCATTGAGATCAATGTTGACCGCTTCACCGGTCTTGTCCGGACAACCATATAATACAGATGACTCATCAGCCGGATGTAATTCAAAGCTTCTTTCTGCATTTCTTTTTCCAAATGTTCTTCTATGATCTGCATACTCTCATCAATAAGCTGTGTTGCCTTTAATGTCTCTGACACCGCTTCATCAGAAAGTCCGGAATGAATATGAAGTGCGATAAATCCCGCCTCATCATCTGAAATCCGATATCCTGTCATCTCCTCGATGATAGATCTGCTCTCTAAGGCTACCGCATACTCTTTTCCAAATAAAATCTTAATATCCGGTATAAACGGATTCGAAAGAAAGATATTCTCTCTCTCCCTCCTCACGGCAAATGCAAGGTGATCTGCCAACGGAAGTAAAATATCTCCATTGATCGAGTCAAATACTTTCTCTGCCGCCTCAATGATCTTGCCCGCTGTCTCAATGTAAACCGGATCAATCGCATTGACTGCATGGATTGCTGAGTGCTGTTCTTCTCTCACGACCGGTGTGTACACTTGAACTCCCTCATCGATCGTCACCTCATCTCCCGCTCTCTTGCCAAATCCAATCCCTTTTCCTAATAAAATTCTTTCACTGCCATCGCCCTTTTCTTCTGCAAGAAGTGCATTATTATTTAAAATCCTTAAAATGCAGTACACCATCCGCTCTCCTTTTCTTTCGTCAGGATATGAGTCCATCTCCTTCATCGAGATACATAAAAAGGCATAAACTACCTGTTCTACTCACTAATATTGAATAAAACCGGATAGTTTATGCTGCATCACCAGTAACACGCTATCAAAGTTCTTATTTTGCAACTTTTGCTTCCTAATACATGAATCTGTATAGATTGTATATCATCTTACTAGTTGTCGTCAAGTTATGTTTTTAACTAATTTTCTTCGATTTTTTTGTGTATTTTTCACAACTTTTATCTTGGCAGATAGATCATTTCTTTTGTAATTTTTTTTAAAGAATTGGCCCCACACATTACCATCGTATCTGCAAGTTCCGCCCCGATTTTTTCAATGTAAGTCTTCACACCTTCCATTCCGCCGCCATAGACTGCTGTTACAAATGGGCGGCAGATCAGCACTCCATCTGCACCGAGTGCCAGTGCCTTAAAGACATCTACACCAGAACGGATCCCACCATCTACAAATATTTTCACTTTTCCCTGCACTGCCTCCACGATAGCAGGAAGTACCTCCGCAGTGGCCGGGCACTGGTCGAGCACACGCCCTCCATGATTGGATACAACAATCGCATCGACACCTGCCTCCACGCTTTGATGGCGCCCCTTGCGGTCATAATTCCTTTTGCGATAAATGGAACTTTTGCCATCTCTGCCACCTGGCGTAATTCTTCCACGGATTTTCTGCCTGCCGGCGGTGTCATATTTTTTAAGAATGGAAGTCCTGCTGCATCAATATCCATAGCAACCGCAAATGCACCAGAACCTTCTGCCTGCTTCATCTTTTCACGAATGATCTCTATATTCCACGGCTTGATCGTCGGAATCCCTTTTCCTTCCACTCGTCTGATTGCATCGGTCGCATACTTCATTACATCCGGATTTACCCCGTCTCCGGTCATTGCGGCAATCCCTGCCTCTGCACATGCAGCCACCATCACATCATTGTAGGACTGATCATTGTATTTTTCTCCATAATGAAGATTCACTGCCCCAACCGGACCTGCAAAAAACGGATAACGGAATCTCTGTCCCCACAGTACAAAGCTTGTATCCACTTCTTCATGCTCAGAAATGGTATCCATCTGCACACGGATTTCCTGCCATTTATCAAAATTGCGGATGGCTGTATCCCCCATCCCTTTCGCTCCCGGTCCCGGCATTTGATTCCGGCATGCCCTTCCATTGCACACCATGCACGCTTTACAATATTTCCCAATATCTTGTTTTGCATTTGTTACTATTTCCTCGTATGTCATCCTATTTCCTTCTTTCTTTATCATTCATTGTTTCTTTCCGCAAACAAATCAGAAACAATCTCACACTTAATTTTCCCAGAGAAGAAATGTCACTGTCTTTCCGTCTGTCAATACTCGTTTCTGTACGGTCTCTCCGGTTATTTTATTGACAGTTACTTCATATAGCACTTGTTCAGCGGTCTCATTTCCCGGTACTTTTGTTGTAACTTTCACAAGGTACTCACTCTTCGTACTTTCCTGTTCAAGCACCGTCATCTCTTCTCCTTTCGCATCCTCTGTTCCCTTCGCATAATATTCTTCTAACTTTTTCTGAATTTCTGAATCAGAATACACTGGTGTCTGTTCTTCTTCCTGTTGTATCGGATTTTCCGGTGTCTTTATCCCTTCCTGACTCTGTCCGGCATTCTCCGTTTCTGCTTCTTTCTTCTTTGCTTCTTCTGCTTTCTTTTTTGCCGCTTTGTCTTTCTTCGCCTTTTCTTCCTGTGCTTTCTTTTCCTCTGCTTTCTTCGCTTCTTCTTTTTTCTTTGCTTCCTCTGCCTTCTTTGTTGCTTCTGGATCTGCTTCACCGGTAATCCGCTCTGAAAGCGTCTTCCACTTCAGCCCTGATACCGTCTTTCCCATACTGTCCAGTTTTTTCTGGAATGCTTCCTTTGACAAAGCTTCCTTGTCGTTATAATATGGCTGTTCTGGATGTCCCTCCATATCAAAGGTATATTGTTCTGTCTGAATCACTGTATGTTCTCCATCCATCCGATAAAAACTCGCATTTCCATAAGAGCTCCGCCAGAACCATAGATATACATTGTCCCATTCTCATAAATCTGAAGCAGAGACCGCTCCGCCAATGTCTGATCTTCAAACATATTTTTGGCATCTACTCCATCAAAGCAGTACACTCCTACTACCCGCTCATCACCACCATTGCTCCTGCTTCCGACCAGCAATTCCTTTTCTCCACTCTCATCGATATCATACATCGTATAAATAATTTCTGTTTTCCCCTTATCTGTCTCAGTTAAAAATACTAATAATGGTTGATATTTGGATATCCCTCTGGATCTTTCTGCACCTCTGATGCTCCCATGAGAAGTGCTTCTTGATATTCATCTAAAATTTTCTGATAAGCTTCATCTTTTTTTTGTTCTTTCTTAAGACGTTCTTCTGTTCTTTTTGCTGCCGCCTCAATTTCTTTTTTGTCAAATTTTAATGTTACCTTACGCTGTACCGGCTTTAATACAGATGAATCATATGTTTCATAAAACTCGCTTAGTTCTTCTGTTCCATTCTGCTCTGTCGTCGTAAGCTCTGCTAAGATTTCCACCCCGCTCTCATCGAATTCAAACCATAATTCCGAATACCCTCTCATCCGTTTTGCAGTGGCATTCAATCCGATTTTTTCCAGTTTTGCAGAAATATCTGTAATCTCTTTCTCATGCTCCTCCCCGGTCAGAAGTCCTTTGGTCGATGCATATTCCCGGAAAGTCCCATCATAGTTCACTGCAAACATTCCATACTCATGCGAACGTGCTGTCAGAGAATACTGATTTGCTGTACTTCCACAGATATAGATCTTTCCACCTGACTCCTTTAAGAAAATACCTTGACGCTCTGTCTCTGCATTTCCCATCACATTTCGAAGTGCAAGATATTCTGCTGCAAGCTTGATACTTTTCTCTTTCTTCTCATACATCTGAAGATAAACATGGTTGTGCTTTTCATCCTTTTTTGCCTTATCTTCCTCACCGGTCTTCAGCATCAGAACAAGCAGCTCTTTTTCTCCATCGCCATCAAAATCTTTCAGTTTGGATGCGAGTACCCCCTTTTGCTTCTCCAGCCGCTCAGCTGTACTATCTTTTTCTCGCCATCTTTCTTCACATATTTTGATTCATAAGTACCCGCAGTACATTTTCCATATTTCGATACGAGAACCTTGTCCACATACGTTTCCAGACTGACTGCTTTTGTGTCGTCTATTTTATCCTGATCTTGCGTATGCTCTCCTTTATTCTCTTCCTGACTGCTTGAATTTGGGGAAGGTTTCTCATCTGGTACCGGTTCTGCTGCCGGTTTCTCATTACTCTGTGCTTCTTTTTTCGGTACTTCCTGCCCTCTTGCCACAACACCATTCTCTTTTGCCTTCTTCAAGATTGCCTCTGCCTTTTTTTCTTTTCCCTGTGCGGTATAGATTTCTGCTAATTTATCGTAAGATTTTCGTTCCTTCGGATCGATCTTGATTGACTCCAGATAGAGTTCCTCCGCTTTTTCATATTCCATATCTTCCAGATATTTGTCTGCCATCGCTATCTTCGTCTGAAATGTCTTTTCCTGCTTATCTTTCATCCCGAAATAGACACCTGTCGTCACTCCAGCGATCAGAACTGCACTGATTCCCACTGCCGCAGCAATCCGAAAATTTTTGCGCCTCTTCGTCTCCTGCTGTTCTGCCTCCTGTTTTCTCTCTTGTTCTATCTCCTGAAAATTCTCTGTCTCCTCTGCCTCAAAGTCTTTCTGCAGATTTTCTTCCACCTTTTTCTCTGCAGATTTTTCTTCCTGCGTCGATTCCTGCGGAATCTGAACCAATTCTGCCCCGCACTTTCCGCAAAATTTTGCATGATCTGCATTTTCTGCTCCACATTTCCTACAGTACATACCTATTCTCCTTCCTTTATCTGACTGTAAATTTCAGATGATAATGCCACAATTTTCTCTCGGGCTGCCTGTGTGTCTGTAAGCTGATCTGCCATCACACATAAAATATATGGGGTCTCACCAGCCCATACGATTGCTGCATCGTTCTCTACATCGGCAAGTTCTCCTGTCTTATTTCCTGTTTCTACCCCTTCTGGAATACCCGCTGGAATTTTTCCAGTTCGCTGCTGCTGCTTTAATAAATTTAACATCTGATCTGCGTGTGGATGTCTCCCTTGGCAAACATCAAACAAAAATTACCACAATCCTCTGCTGATGTGTAATTTTCTCCCAGCGTACTGTCTGCCAGAAGCATTCTTCCCATAGAAGAATCTTTGTAACCTTTTTCCTGACAATAAACATTCACCTGTTCCATTCCCGCAGTTTCCTCACCACCGCCGAGCATTCTTGTCAATTCGTTGGCTGCATCGTTATCGCTGACTGTGATCATCGCCGTGAGAAGCCGATCGAGTTCTG
>ENA-OQAA01000891-OQAA01000891.1-human-gut-metagenome-genome-assembly--contig:-NODE-891-length-17933-cov-1.834662_pt1 | contig 17933 bp, 21 predicted proteins | sample MGYA00242489_ERZ504515 | MGnify/ENA primary metagenome ERZ504515 (study PRJEB26092, sample SAMD00036237) | human gut metagenome | host: Homo sapiens | study: EMG produced TPA metagenomics assembly of... | reverse complement strand
AATAATTTAACAATTACCGAATTCATAAGGATAAGATATCGCTTGAAATGGCAAGGTAGATGAAAAAAAGGTGATTTTCCTTTATCCTGAGACTGAATTGGAGCAGAATTGGGACGTTGAGAAAACATATTGTTCGTATACAGAATGTTGAAAATTTGCCAGTTGTGTTAGTGTTAAAGGAAATTACATGGCGACAGAAAGAATATTTGATTAGAGAGAGGATTCCTTTTGTCGTTGAAAATAAGCAAATTTATTTACCATTTATGGCATTGTATCTGCAAGAGAGATGCAGTGCTGAAAAAACAGCAGTATGAAGAAATACTTCCATCAGCGCAGTTGCTGTTGCTGTTACTTTATTTATAGTGGTGCGCAAGAATTGTCAACAAGTCAGGCATCTAAGGAGTTAGGGCTGACACCAACTTCCATTTCAAGAGCATCAAGGCAGCTTGAAGAAATGAAATTGGTGCAAACAAGAAAAACAGGAGTACAAAAAATACTATTTTCTATGGATTCGCCAAAAGAATTATTCCAAAAAGTGCAGAAGAAATTGATAAGTCCTGTAAAACGGACAGTCTATATTCCAAAGGAATTTGTAAAGTCAGAGCTATTGGAAAGTGGTTATTCAGCATTGGCTGAATATTCTATGCTGAATGCACCTAATGTTACATGTTTTGCAACAGAAAAGATTTCTCAATGGAAAGGGATTTTGACGAATAATTTACAGGATTCGCGAACACAGGTGGCAGTCGAAATGTGGAGATATAATCCGCGAAAATTATCAAACAGAAAATGTGTTGATGAACTTTCACTGGCATTGGCTCTGAAAGAAGATTCAGATGAACGAGTAGAAGAAGCAGTGGAAGAAATGTTAAATGATTTGTGGAGGCGAATTGATGGTCACAGGAATTGATAGTTTTAAGGAGTGGTTTAAGGGATGCGAAGAGCAATATGCAATTATTGGAGGAACAGCGTGTGATATTCTAATGACAGAGGAGGGACTAGATTTTCGGGCAACAAAAGATTTGGATCTGGTTTTGATCATAGAAGCTGTTGATGCAAGCTTTGGAAGGAGGTTTTGGAATTATGTAAAGCAAGCAGGATATGAACATTGTAATAAAAGCTCAGGAGTTCCTCAATTCTATCGTTTTAGTCATCCGATTTCAAAACAATATCCAGCAATGATTGAACTTTTTACGCGAAAGCTGGATGCCATTCAGCTTCCGAAAGAGGCAGTATTGACACCATTGCCAATAGACGAAGATGTTTCAAGTTTATCTGCGATTTTATTGGATGATAATTATTATGAATTTTTGAAACAGGGAAAAATTATTATCGAAGGTGTCACAGTTTTGAATGCAGCATATTTAATTCCGTTTAAGGCGAAGGCTTGGATGGATTTGACCGATCGCAAAGCAGCTGGAGAACAGGTTGACAGTAAAAATATTAAGAAGCATAAGAATGATGTTTTCCGTTTGACGGAATTGATTGATCCAACAGTTAAAGTTGCAGCGCCTAAGGGTGTCTTCTTGGATATTCAGGAATTCATCAAGCGAATGCAAGATGAAAATGTTGATATTAAACAGTTGGGTTTGGTAGGTAGAACGAAGGAACAGGTTTTACAGGAATTAAAGGAAATGTATATGTTAAAATAATCATATTTTGCTGGTGGAGGCAGAGAGTGCGTCTTGCATGGTTGCAAGACAGCAGTCAATGCCTAGGCCACAGTCGATGATATTTTTTTTCGTGTTTTTCCACAACAAAGCAGCAATATTTTTACAAAAATCGGGCGGGAAAGCCCACGGTTTTAACCATGGGAGTATGTCAAAGTGAGGCGATATCCTCAGCAAGCTCTTGCAGCGGCTTAGCATCCCAATCTTCTTTTACCATGAAAAGTGCATGATACAGGCGAGGAATGGTTCCTTCAGGAACCTCCTCGCTTTTTGTCTGCATTAATTTTTCGGCGAGTGCTTGGGCATTTTCCAAGATGGAAAGCTTTGCTTCGCGTATCTCATCAGGTGCATTCCATAGAAGTGACATATCATAATTATCAGTGTTGCCGCAGCGTGCCGTGCAGGTCGCGCAGCCTGGAGAGATGATCGCTTTTTCTTCATTTATGCGGCGGATCATGGCAGCGAGTGTTTGCTCATTTGCGCTTTTGTTTGCAGATACGCGAAGAGCTGTAAAAATAAGGCGGTCTGTGTCATCAGTCTTTGGATTGTTGGCACATGTACGGGCGAGGCCGATCACTGCGCCAAGCAGTTCATTGTGCAGTGGTGTATTTGTACAAGACATAATTTAATTAGATCCTTTCTGTGCGAATTATTTCACCCTGTGGGGAAATAGTGGTAATCGTGCATGGAATTTGCTTGCCAGAGGCAGCGATTGCGTTTGCTACAGCTTTTGACAGTCCGCCGCAGCACGGAACCATCATGCGCACCAGATGAATGCTTTTAATTTCATTTGATGTAAAAATTTCAGTCAGCTTTTCACTATAGTCACCGTCATCAAGTTTTGGACATCCAATTAAAGTGATTCGTCCTTTAATGAAATCCTCATGGAAACGGCTGTAAGAATAAGCTGTACAGTCAGCAGCAATTAAAAGATCGGCATCATTAAAATAAGGAGCATTTACAGGAACAAGCTTAATCTGAATAGGCCACTGGGACAGGGCAGATGAACCGACAGTATCTAGATCGCGTGAAGCAGAGCTCGGGCAGGCATGAGCCGGAGCCTGCTGTGTAAAAGATTGAGCGCGAGAACCAGGACAGCCGGTGTGAATTGGCGCATCAGTTAATTTCAGCCAGAGATAATGGAGGAAGTGGCAGCAGCTGGTGTTTTCGCAGCTTTTTCTAGCTTAGCAGCTTCCACAGCAGCTGCATCATATGCTGGCGCCTCACGTGTCACAAACGAAATAGCGTCCGCAGGACATGCTGGAAGACAGTCGCCAAGACCATCACAGTAATCCTCCCTCATCAGCTTTGCTTTTCCATTAACCATCGCAATCGCACCCTCGTGGCAGGCATCTGCACAAAGACCACAGCCAATGCATTTTTCTTCATCAATATGTATAATCTGTCTAATCATATAAATTCTCCAATCTTAGGTTTTTTACACACTTACAGTTCACGGGGATTTTACGAAAGCCCTTAGGTGCAATGGTTTCGTCGCCGGACCAAACTCCGCAGGTTCCTTTTATGTTCTTTCTTATCATACATTACTTTGAAAGACCTGCTCCAAGTGTCCGGCTCGTGAAATCCATTCACCTTCGGGCTTAGCCGTAATATTGGCTTAGCCGCGAACAGTAACACTACACATTTATAGTACCCAGAAAAAGGACTTTTTGCAATGGTATTTTTTGCACTTCTATGTTACAATGATCTAAGCAAAAACAGAAAGGTGGATGCGAAAATGGATTATCAGAAATGGGCGCAGGAGGTTGCGCAGAAAATCAAGATAAAGGAGCTTGAGGTTGCAAAACGAAACCGTGGAAAAATTCCATACACGGCAGAAAATGGTGCGTGGAATGATTGCTCTGGTGAAAAAATCGGCTGGTGGACAAATGGCTTCTGGGGCGGCATGATGTGGCAACTCTACAAGGCAACTGGAGAGGAAATTTACCGTGAAAATGCAGAGGAGACTGAGGAAAAGCTGGATGCGGCGCTGAATAATTACTGGGTTATGGATCATGACAGCGGATTTCGCTGGCTGCCGACGTCTGTTGCCAAGTATCGTCTGACTGGTGACAAAAAGTCCGAAAACAGAGCTCTGATGGCTGCATCTAACCTGGCAGGACGCTTTAATCCGGCAGGAAACTTTATTGTTGCATGGAATGGAAATGTTGATCCGAGAAGAAATGGATGGGCAATAATCGACTGTACAATGAATCTTCCGCTTTTATATTGGGCGTATGATCAGACAGGAGATCCGAGATATTACCACATCGCAACAAAGCATGCAGATACTGCAATTAAGGCATTTATCCGCGAGGATGGCTCTGCGAGACATATTGTTGAGTTTGACCCGGTAACAGGTGACATTAACCGCTCCTACGGTGGTCAGGGCTATGCTAAGGGTTCTTCCTGGACAAGAGGTCAGAGCTGGGCGTTGTATGGCTTTACTTTAAGTTTTCTTCATACAAAGAAGGAGCGCTATCTGGATACTGCAGAGAAGGTAGCAGATTACTTTATTTCCTGCATTCCAGAGAGCGGCTTGATTCCGGTTGATTTTCGTCAGCCGTCTGACTGCAGCTGGGAGGATGATATCGCAGCAAGCGTGGCAGCGTGTGGTCTGATTGAGCTGTCTAAGGTGGCAAAAGAGTGGAAAAAGAAAACTTATCTGGATGCAGCAGTTCGCATGTTAAAGGCGCTTGACGAAAAGAGCTGCAGCTATGATATAAAGACAGACTATTTGCTAGAGCGCTGCACTGCAGCTTACGGTGATGAGAAACATAACTTCCCGATTGTATACGGTGATTATTATTATATAGAAGCAATTTGGAAGCTGACAGGAGAAGAATTGTTCATCTGGTAAAAATGGGAGGAAAATAATCATGGCATTTGTACCAAAAACATTGGATTACACAGTAAGCCCATATACGGGACTGACACGTCAGTCTTGGATTGAGGCAGGAACGTATCTATTAGAGGGCGTATTTCAAAACATTGCTCACTTTGAGGATCCAGTTGTTATGCCTCGAAAAGAGACAAAGGTAACTTACCCACACAGCGCTGACGCTGTATGGGAGTTTAAGGCAGAGTATTTTGAGGGACTTGCACGTTCCTTCTTTATCGCAGCACCGCTGATTCACGACAATCCAGACCTGAATCTGTGCGGTTATTCCATTCGCGATTATTACAAGTCACATGTACTTCGTGCATGTACAAAGGGCGATCCAGTCTCAGTAGGTCGCTATGAGGAGCTTCAGGAGATGGCTGGCGATTACAACAGAGCTTTTCAGCAGACAGTAGAGACATGTGCACTTGTCATTTGTCTGTGGGTTTGCAAGGAGGAGATCTGGGATACATACACAAAGGAAGAAAAGGATGTAATCGCTGAATTTTTAAGAGGTTATGCAGATGGAAATACAGTTCCGCAGAACTGGCGTCTGTTTAACATGCTCGATATGGCTTTTCTTGACATGGAAGGCTACGAGATTGATGAAGAAATCATGCTTGATCATGCACAGAGCATTCTTGCCTACTATGCAGGCGATGGATGGTACAGAGATGGTCATTCGTTTGACTACTATCCTGTTGGGCATTTAATGTTTATGCACCAATATGGAATTTGTGGTATGGCTATGAGAAGCAGCCGTATATCGCAGCAAAGTTTGAGGAGCACTCCAATAAATTGATGGAAACATATGCGGATTTCTTTGATCGTGATGGCTTCACCAATATGTGGGGCAGAAGCAATATTTACCGTAACGCAGCAACAAGCGCTTTTGACGGCAACTTAATGCTTCATAACAGCACAGCCGATCCAGGTCTGGCAAGACGTATTTCTTCTGGCTCTTTGCTTCAGTTTATGACAAGAGATGACTTCTTATTTAAGGGTGTTCCAACACTTGGATTTTATGGTCAGTTTACACCTCTTGTTCAGGGCTACTCATGTGCAGAATCTCCATTCTGGCTTGGCAAGGCATTTCTTTGTCTGCATCTGCCGGCAGATCATCCATTCTGGACAGCAACAGAAAATAATGGTACTTGGGAGACACTTGGAAGTAAAGGCACCAAGGTTACATCATTAAATGGACCGGCACTTTGCTTCTCAAATCATCAGGCAAATGGTGAGACTATTCTTCGTACTGGAAAAGTAGTAAAGAATAAAAAAGATGAGCATGGCATGTGGAATTATTCAAAGCTTTGCTTTAACACCAAGTATCCGTGGGAGTCAGCTGTTGCACCAGATATCGAAGCACAGCAGTATGTTCTTTATGATGGTGTTTCAGATGAAATTAAAAAGGGCAATGTAACATATTGGCACGGTCTTAAAAATGATGTGTTATATCGCCGTCAGTTCTTTAACTATGATTTAGAGAATGAGTGTCACTGGATTCAGGCAATGAATCTGGCTGATTTTACAGTGCCTTATGGTGTTATCCGTGCAGACAAGCTTCGTCTGTTTAGCTGTCCGATTCGCCTGACACTTGGATCTTATGGTTTCCCGGACAATGGAACACAGATCATCGAAAAGACTGCAGATGGTGCAAAGGCAATTATCTTAAAGGGTCATGATCATACCGGAAGAGAAAAGCAGATGGCAATGACAATTTATGATGGATGGGATGAGCTAGAGATTGTTAAGAGCACAGGAACAAATCCAGATTCAGAAAACTCTATCGTGATTTATGCAAAAACTGCAAGAGAAAAGAAATATGGCTATCAGCGTATGTACTTATTTCACAGGTTATAACAAAGGAAAGTCTTGAAGATTTCACAGACGATGAGATTTCCCAATTGAAAAAGTACATTATACAGATACAAAGAAGTGCGGAGGCTACGGCCCTGTAACCATTACACTAAAGGATGGAACAACACGCACTATTGATTTTGAAGGTATTGAGGGACAGCTGATTAGATAACGAGTGTAACCCGGAAGTTCTACGAAGGCGTCTCGGCAAAGAACATTCGCCGAGGCGTTTTCATGGAAAATGTGTAATAGAAAGAAGGCATAAAATGCGTTTTTATACAGGAAAATTAGAAGGAACACAGCTGCTTTTTGCTGGCTTTGAGAAAGATCCTTTTTTATATAAAATAGAAGATTATGGAATGAAATTTTCTGATATGACTGAGCTTGTGTGCACGATTACTGATGAGCAGAAGGATAGGCTTTTAAATGAGAGAGAGGGTAAGCGTGCCTATGCGTTAGATGAAATTCAGATTTTACCACCGATTGTGCGCCCAAGACAAGATGTGGTGTGTCTTGGAATCAATTATTCTGAGCATGCAAAGGAAGCAAGTGCATTTTCTAAAGAAGCATTCACAAAGGACAAGCCATACACTATTTATTTTTCAAAGCGTGTAAGTGAGGCTGCTGGAGATAAGGAGACGATTCCAGCTATAAAGGCTTAGTGGACAGTTTGGACTATGAGGCAGAGCTTGGCGTTGTGCTTGGCAGGGATGCAAAGGGCGTAAAGGCAGAGGATGCAGAGAAATTCATCTTTGGCTATACGATCATTAATGATTTCAGTGCGCGCAATTTGCAGACACGTCATAAGCAGTGGTATCTTGGAAAGAGCCTTGACAAGCTGACTTCCATTGGCCCATGTATCGTGACAAAGGATGAGATCGGCAATGTTGCAGATCTTGGAATCAGAAGCTATGTAAACGGTGAGCTTCGCCAAAACAGTAACACAGGATTCATGATTCAGACAATCGGTGGTGCAGTTGAAGAATTGAGCGAGGGAATGACGCTTCTTGCAGGAACATTGATTGCGACAGGAACACCTGCTGGTGTTGGAATGGGCTTTAATCCACCGAAATTTTTTAAAGACAGGAGATAAAGTGATCTGCGAGATAGACAAGATCGGACGTCTTGAAAATACAATTGGAGAATGAATTATTGACAGAAAAAGAAGACATAATTAGAAAGAAGATTTTATGAAAAACAACAAAAAATATGAAATAAGATATGACAAAATGGCACGATCATGGACAAGCTCATTACATTTTCGTTGCCACTTATGCTGTCAGGCATTTTACAGCTGATGTTTAATGCCGTGGATATTATCGTGGTGGGACAATTCAGCGGCAGCCGACCGTTAGCAGCAGTCGGCTCAACGAGTGCGCTGATAAATTTGTTTACTAACTTTTTTATCGGCATTTCACTTGGAACTAATGTGCTGGCTGCACGTTTTTTTGCTTCTGGCAAGATAAAGGAAATGTCTGATACAGTCCATACTTCAATTTCTTTTTGCTGCAATAAGCGGTGTTGTGATGATGATTGTAGGACTTTTATTTTCGCGTTTTGCGCTTGAACTGATGAAAACACCTGATGAGGTCATTGATATGGCTGCACTTTATTTGAAAATTTATTTTGTCGGTGTGCCATTTTTTATGCTTTATAATTACGGTGCAGCTGTGCTTCGAGCCGTCGGAGATACAAGACGTCCACTAGTCTTTTTAGTGATATCAGGTGCAGTCAATGCCATTTTAAATATGGTATTAGTTATTTTATTTCATCTTGACGTAGAGGGAGTTGCAATTGCAACAGTGATTTCCCAGATGATTTCCTGCGTTCTTGTACTTCGCTGCCTTTGCAAAACAGATGCGTGCTATCAGCTTCATTTTTCAAAGCTGTCAATAAATGGAAAATATTTACGGCAGATTTTTCAAGTTGGAGTACCAGCGGGAATACAGAGTACCGTAATTAATTTCTCTAATGTGCTGCTGCAGTCATCCGTCAACTCATTTGGCCCAATTGAGATGGCAGGTTATACGGCAGCCAACAATTTGCTTGGATTTTTATATACCTCAATCAATGCTGTTACACAGGCGTGCATGAGCTTTACCAGCCAGAATTATGGAGTTAAAAAGACAAAGCGAATGGACCGTGTCCTAGTTGACTGCATCATTTTGTCAATTCTCATAGCAACAGTCATGGGCGGTGCATTTTACGTTTTTGGACCGCAGATATTAAGTGTCTACAATAAAGAGCCGGATGTAATTAAAAGTGGAATGGAAATCCTTTCATTTACAACGCTGACATATTTTTTGTGTGGAATAATGGATCTTTTTCCAGGCGCGATGCGTGGAATGGGGCGCTCAGGCGTGCCAATGATCCTATCAATCATCGGAACAGTCGGCACCAGAATCTTCTGGATTTATGTTGTATTTCCAAGAAACCGAGCACTTGACGTATTGTTTATTTCATATCCGGTATCATGGGGACTCACAATAGCAATGCAGGTATGCTGCTTTATACTCGTAAGAAGAAAAGTTCACAGAGAGATACAATAATATTTGAAGTTACAGTTCATGCGTCATGCAACGAAAGCCCTTCGGTGTAATGGTTTCGTCGCCCGGACCAAACTCCGCAGGTTCCTTTTATGTTCTTTATTATCATACATTACTTTGAAAGACCTGCTCCAAGTGTCCGGCTCGTGAAATCCATTCACCTTCGGGCTTTGCCGCAATATTGGATTATCCATGAACTGTAAACATTTGACGCGGACTTTACATTATTTTTGCAATTCATGGGTTGAAAAACAGAAAGTGAGAGATTATAATAAGAAGTTGTGAAAGCAAACTAATTTTGCTTGTAAATTAGAAATAACGGAGGTGAAGTTTTATGGATGGTTGCGATAGTATAGGGCGAAGTAGAAACTGTAGTGTGAATGATTGCGATACAGCGAAAAGCCGCAGTATGCTGCAATTATCCAAAAACTGATCGTTTTGTATTGCTGTTTGCACTGCAGACACTTTGTCCTTTTTTATCACAATAAATTAATTGGATAAATAAGGAGGCAAAACAATGAAAACATTTAATGACAGCAAAAGCCAGCATCTTGAAGAGCTGGAAGCGCTCATCTCCAGTTCATTAAGTGAGAAAGAGCTGGAAGATCGCCTGTCAGATTATCATGACAATGATATTGCTGAGATTTTGGAAAAGCTGACGCCTCAGGAGAGACTGCGTTTGTATCGCATCCTTGGTGTAGACCGTACTGCTGAGATTTTTGCATATCTTGATGATGCAGGTCAGTACATGGAAGAGCTTTCACTAGAGAAGGCTGCAAATGTCGTATCTCACATGGACTCTGATGATGCCGTTGACGTTCTCGAGGATATGGACGAGTCGAGAAAGGCTGAGATCGTTAAACGTTTGGATCATGAGACATCAGAGGATGTCAAGCTGCTGTGGTCATATGACGATGATGAGATCGGAAGCTGCATGACCACAAATTATATCTGTATTCACAATGACTTAACTATTCGTCAGGCAATGAGAGAGCTGATTCGTCAGGCTGGCGAAAACGATAATATTTCTACCATTTATGTTGTGGATGAACAGGATAAATATTATGGTGCAATTGACCTTAAGGATTTGATTGTTGCAAGAGATACGGATACGCTTGAAAGCATTATCAGTCGTTCCTATCCGTATTTGCTAGATAACGAAAAGACAGATGACTGTGTCGATCGTATTAAGGAATATGCAGAGGATTCCCTGCCTGTTTTGACACAGGAAGGAAAAATCGCCGGTATCATCACATCTTCTGACGTAGTAGAGATGGTCGATGATGCAATGGGCGATGATTATGCAAAGCTCGGTGGTTTGACTGCAGAGGAAGATTTAAACGAAACAACAGTTGAGAGTATGAAAAAAAGACTTCCATGGCTTGTTGCATTATTATTTTTGGGAATGCTAGTTTCTTCTGTAGTCGGCATGTTCGAAGCAGTTGTAGCAGTTTTGCCAGTTGTCATTTGTTTCCAGTCAATGGTACTTGATATGGCAGGTAACGTCGGAACACAGTCACTTGCTGTTACTATCCGTGTACTTATGGATGAGAATTTAAAGGCAAAGCAAAAGCTTGGTCTAATCTTAAAGGAAGCAAGAATTGGTCTTGCAAATGGTTTTGTGCTTGGTGTGATGACACTTGCTGTACTTGCATATACATTCATTTCTTTAAGGGGTATGATTGGGGACATGCATTTTTGATAGCGGCCTGCGTTGGCGGTGCGCTCATTACAGCCATGGTAATTTCCAGTATCGTAGGAACAGTTATTCCGATGTTCTTTCATAAAATTCACGTCGATCCGGCCGTTGCGTCAGGACCACTTATCACCACTGTCAATGACCTTGTTGCAGTTATAACGTATTATGGATTGTCACTTATCATTTTAATTGACATGTTTCATATTGCGGGGTAGAGCCACTAGGGACAGATATTGAGCCACCGTACCTGTCCCGGTGGCTCAAAGAAACAGCGTGCATCCCATCGCCTTAAATTCTTCAATTTTCTTTTGAAGAAGTGGAACGGGAATCTCAAGATATTGGCTGCTGCAGTCAATGCAAAATATGAGGTTAGCGCCGCGATTATAAGTTTTTTGTGGAGGCCAATCTCATCCTTTGTAAGGATGCGGCCGCACTGCTTGCATTTGTTGCAGGCAGCAGTTGAATGAGTAGTATCCATAAGTTTGCCTCAAAATATATTAAATGGGTTACCCTCTGCCAGTATCGTGCTGCAGGGGGTATTTGTTTTTTTATTATTCAGGGAAAATAAGCTGTGCAATGATTACCTTTGATTCATCAGGAGCGATTTTTGTAGCATAGCTGTCTTCATAGATGCCAAGATCCTCACCAGTGATCGCATCTGTCAGCTGAAGGCGAATGCCAGACTCTGAGTGAATACCAAGATCATCGAAACAGATACCTACATTCTGGGTCCACTGATCCTCAGCAGCAAGATTAAAGAATGCAATCGCAATACGGTTTCCAGACATAAGCTTTGCGAAGGTGTACTTTCTTGTGTCATCATGATCTACTAAAAATGGTGGGCGGCATTCTTCATCTTGATTGATCTCAATCAGTCCCTTACAGAAGAGGATTTTCTTATTTGCCTCGTCAAGCTTTCTAAGATCAGCACCGATGATAAGCGGAGAGCCTAAAAATGCCCACATTGCGAAGTGCTGCAGATACTGAAGGTCGCTGCAGCCGCCAATTCCTACATTTCCATTTCCGTGCATACCAACGATCAGCATGTCCATATCATTCCAGCAGCCAGGTGCATTGTTTTCCACATTTTCTACCTGACTGATGAAAAGATCCTTGTAGCTCTTTGGACCATCAAAGATATCTCCAGTAGAGCGGTAGCTGTGAGCACCATGAGAGCGCATCCAGCCAGATGGGTCATACATACCCCAGTTGCAGGCTGCAAATAAGATATCGCGTCCAGTGCTGCGAAGTGCCATTGCCATGGTCAGGTAGGCATTCTTTGCGTCACCGCTGACAGGAAAATAGCAGAAATCATATTTCAGATAATCAACACCCCACTCAGCAAACTGCTTTGCATCAGAAAATTCATGACCATAGCTGCTTGGATAGCCTGCACAAGTCTTTGTTCCAGCGCAGGAGTACATACCAAACTTTAAGCCCTTTGAGTGAATATAGTCGCAAGTGCCTTCATACCATTTGGAAACAGTGCCGGGTCAGCAACGAGCTTTCCGTCAACACGCTCACGAAGAGACCAGCAGTCATCAATAATAATATATTCGTAGCCAAGATCACGATAGCCGTCCTCTACAATACGGTCAGCCATCTCCTTAATCAGCTGCTCGTTGATTTTGTCTCCGAAAGTATTCCATGAGTTCCAGCCCATAGGCGGTTTTTTTGCGATCATAATTGTTTCTCCTTTTTAAAATTTATATTTGGATTGCCTTTATAATAAAGGCAAAGTAAGAAAAAAGGAATAACATATCATATTGTTTCCTTAACATATCATCGGATTACATAAAAATGGAGAAAATCTAATTTTCTGGACAAATATATATAAGTATCTATTGAGCAAAACGAAAGATTCGTGTATAGTAAAGACTGGAACACAACAGGAGGCAAAAAGTATGTTTTATACGTATGCAGTAGGGATAGACAGCCGACACAGAAAAGGCGAAATTGTTTGTCATTATGAAAAAAGACAGCACTATATTTTAATCTATACAAGAACAACAGCTCAGTTTCAGATTGATGATGAGGAGATTCCGGTAAAAAAGGGAACACTTCTTTTGATCAGTCCAGATAAGCGTGCATCTTATACAGGAGTTTGGGAGGGCTACTGCGATGACTGGATCAATTTTTATGATCCAGACAATCAGCTTGCAAATTTTCGGATTCCGATAAATAAACCAGTAAGCCTCCAGGAAAATATTCCAGTGTCTCAATATATGCAGCTGATGATGAATGCATTTCATTCAGGAATGGCACAGCGTGATAATGTTCTGTCACAGCTTATGATGGCCTTCTTTACATTGATCGATTAATTACTTTAAATTCATCGCTTCCACAGATTGCACACTATCAAAAGCTTTTGAGCTTCGAGAGGAAATCTATGCATTTCCGGCGCGTCCATGGTCAATACAGGAGCTGGCAGATCAGGTTAGCTTAAGCCCTGCCTATTTCCAGGATCTATATAAAAAGGCGTTTCAGGTATCATGTGGGGCTGATATTATTCAGAGCCGTATCGGACAGGCTAAGCGAATGCTGGCACAGACAAACCTGACGATGGAAGAGATTGCAGACAGATGTGGTTATAACAGTCCAGTGCATTTCTCAAGACAGTTTCGCAAGTGTACAGGATATGCACCATCCAAGTGGCGTGAGAATACGCTGGGAGAAAATATGGTGGTTACAGATCATGGATAAACCAATATTTTGCCTGTAATAATTAGAAAGTGGAAGAAGTGTATTTTTGTAAATATATAGCTGAATGCTTATAAATAAAAAATCTACGATTCATGGATTGTCATGAGAGAAAGTCCTTGCTATAGTTGAAGCAAAAAGATGGAGGTGATCCTCAAATGACAATGGCAGAACAAATTATTAGGGCAAGAAAAAAAGCTGGATTAACACAACGTGAACTTGCAAAACAGCTTAATGTCACCAACAAGGCTGTCTCACGGTGGGAGACTGGTGGCGGAATGCCAGACATTATTCAGCTGGTGCCGTTATGCCGTGTACTTGATCTTTCTCTTCAGGAGCTTTTGGATGGTGTTGAGGAGGGGCTCGGAAAGCAGTTTATCAGCAGTCTTTTGATTCAGCAGATGGATGAGAACAAAAACATTAATACAGAAACGTCAAATGATCATGTTTTTATACGTCCTCAGATACACAGGCAGATGCCAACCTCTACATATATTTTTGGGCATAATCTTGAGCATACACGTGCTTGTATATATGGTGGACTGAGTGCGCAGGTTCTTCGAAATCGCAAATTTGCAGGAAAACCATCAGGAAGTGATGGCTGTGCGGCAGAGTGGATTCCGATAGGAGCTGAGCATACGCTGTATGTGCTTGATTCTGATAATGGCCCACAGACATCGGTTGCTTATACGCATCATAAGGAGATAGGAAAAGAAATGATGGGTACGGGCAAAATGAATCGCAGAAATGAGTGTCAGGCGCTTGATGTACAGCTGTTAAAGGAAAATCATATTTGCGGAATTAGACAGGAAAAACTCGACTTGAGAGCGTGCGAATATAAATTGCGCATCATTGCAAAAACAAGTGAATTAGTGGAAATTCGTGTAGCATTGATGGAAAATAGCATAGAAGATACAAATGGATCGACATATAGCTTTACCCTTCATCCGGGTGATTGGCAAAAAGAGAACTTTTCAATGCACATTCCGAAGGCAGGAATGTATTCTCTAAGTATTACATTTTCAAAACGTGCAAGGGTTACATTTGGTGTACTCTCTATGCTGCCATTTGATCATTTTCATGGAATGAGGCGTGATGTGATCGAATGTATGAAAGAGATTGGCGTCAGTATGCTTCGTTGGCCTGGAGGCAATTTCGCAGGAGAGTACCGCTGGCAGGATGGACTGCTTGATGCTGATGAGCGTGCACCATTAGAGGCCTACATGGAAAATGAGACACAGCCCTATACAAATGGATATGATTACAACGAAGTTGGAATTGATGAATTTATTGCGCTATGCCGTGAGATCGGTGCAGAGCCATTTCTGACAATCAATTTGGCAAATGCATCTCCAGAAGAAAATGCAGCATGGGTGGAGTATTGCAATGGGGCGGATGATACACGTTACGGGCAGCTTCGCGCACAGCGTGGACATAAGGATGCCTATCAGGTTCGGTATTGGTCTCTCGGAAATGAGATGGGATATGGCCACATGGAGGGGCCAATGACACCAGGGCAATATGTAATGCTTGCTCGCAGGCAGATGAGAGCGATGTAGATGTTTCGCCAGATTTACAGTTGTTTCATCTGGCCCATATCCAAGTGAAGAATGGGGAACGAAGTCAGCAAAGGAGCTTGCAGAGAATGTTAAATATGCATCCCTTCATCACTATACCTACGTGCCACTAGATTATTCATCGGATGAGGCTGCGAAAAATACCTGCCAGGCAATCATGGATGCACCAAAAGAGGCATATCGTCTTATAAAGGAAATGAGAACATGTCTGGGCAATAATATACATATTTCATTTGATGAATGGAATTGCTGGTACGCATGGTATCGTCCATCATCCGCAGCAGAAGGGTTGTATGCAGCGGGAATGCTTCAGTTGTTTCTTAATGAATCAAACGCAATGGATATGCCAGTGTGCTGCTATTTTCAGCCGATTAGTGAGGGGGCTATCGAAATAAAAGGTAATAATTGTAGACTGACAGCAACAGGACAGGTATTTTCCATGTTGAAAGCGCATTGTGGAGGCAGCTTATGCCCATCTTTGAAAAATAACAGTGTGGCCGCAACAATAAAAGATAATATATTGACAATATCGATGATTCATACTGGACAGGAAGAACCGCGTGTATTTAAGATTCAAATAAGGGGAGATCTACTTGATGCAAAACTATTGAGTACAGATTCGCTTCTTCCACATTCGAGATTTGAAGAAAAAATACTTTCTGTTTCAGAGACAGATGGCATATTTGAGGTTGTGCTTCCGCCATGCAGCGTTGCGTGTGTTAAGTTTCGTGTATGACAAAAAGAAAGAGAGGAGTTTAGCTATGAGATTATATTATCAGCCGAAAGGATATTGGTTTGGAGACTGCATGCCATTTGGCAAGGGGGATACGTTTTATTTGTTTCATCAAAGGGATACAAGAAAGCCGTGTCCATTTGGAGAGCCATTTGGATGGGACTTGGCTACAACAAAAGATTTTGTAACATATGAGGATTGTGGCACAGCAATTTTACGCGGAGATGATACAAAACAGGATCAGTTTATATTTGCCGGAAGTGTTTGTGAGGATCGGGATGGTGTTTATCACGCATTTTATACCGGTTTTAATCGTGACTATCCAAAACAAGGGAAACCGTCACAGGTGCTGATGCACGCAATCAGTCATGATTTAAAGAATTGGGAAAAGACAAACGATGAAGTGACCTTCACACCGCAGCAGGGTATGATCCAGATGACTGGCGTGACCCATTTGTGCTTTGGGATGACGAGGAAAATCAATATATTCTGATTCTTGGAACGCGTCTTGCCGGGGATAAGCACAGCAGACTGGAAGAACGGTCTATTTTACATCTACAGATTTAACTATTGGACATTTGAAGGGCGATTTTTGGGCACCGGATTCTTTTTACAATGCATGAGATGCCAGATTTGTTTAAAATTGGAGAGTGGTGGTATCTGATTACAACTGAATATTCACATGCGTCAAAGCAGGTGTACAGAATGGCAAAGAGTCTTAAGGGACCGTGGATTGCGCCAGAGGATGATGGTTTTGATGGCAGAGCGTATTATGCAGGAAGAACATTTGAACTAAATGGACAGCGAATCATTTTTGGATGGGTGCCAAGCCGTGCAAATGAGACAGATAGTGCACATTTGACGTATGATGAAATTCCGACAATGAGCAGTTTATCTGGGCAGGTACTTTTGTGGCACATGAGATTTACCAAAGGGAAGATGGAACACTTGGTTGTCGAGTGCCTCAGACTGTATGGGATGCATTTGAAGAGAAAACAGTGCTTGCTGACGAAACACTAAAAAGAGAGTCTGGACGCGTGACAAAGCAGGTTGTATCAAATGCAGGAGACTGCTATCGTTTTGAGACAACTGTGACTGTAAAGGATGGATTGCGCTCATTTTCAGTAGGCCTTAGAGATAACGAGGAAACGGGTGTCAGCTATTGCTTTACCGTGCTGTGTGCACAGAATAGAGTGATCTTTGAGAAGGTACCAAATTGGCCGTGGCCACAGATGAACAATATTGGCTTGGAACGCCCAGTGCATCCAAACGAGGATGGAACATATCATATTCAGATCATAGCAGATGACACAATTGCGACATTGTATATCAATGGTGTTGCGCTGAATGCGCGCATGTACACTCAGCCGGGAGATGGTATTGTGCTGGCTGCAGAAGATGGAACAGCTGTATTTAAGGATATGTCCTTTGCGAAGTTTCCACTTAAGTGATAAATTCTTAATTAAAAAGGTAAGAAATGATTATGGAAAATAATAATGTAAATAAAACATATGGCTTAGCCGTGCAGGCAGTTCATACAGAAAATGGACAGGATATTGTGATTCAAAATCAGAATCATTTTCGCATCAATGAGATTGTTGTCACGGTAACGAGTACTGTTAGCACAACAACTGATACGCCAGTAACGGATAACGCGACAGCATCAGACTGTGTATGTGTACAAAAAAAGCACTATTACATTGCTTCGTTGGCAGCAGGAGAGATCTGGCATTCAAAAGATGCAAAAGAAACAGAAAACAAAATAGAAAAGACAGATTCTTTCGTTCCATTTGCTCACTATGAGGGCAAAGAACAGATCATTGATCCGTCCCTGTACGACGAAGAAAAGGGAATCTATCAGGGAGAACCACATCATGCACTGGTATGGCCGGATGCGAAAAGCAATGACACAACACTTATCTTTAATCCGGCACCGCATATACAGGTGATACTTGAATTTATCGCAAGAGGACCCCGAGTAGCATTTTGTGGTCATAGCTTTACAGGACTTTGGGACAGCTCTTATTATTATTTTCGTGAGCTTGCAAAGGCGGCAGGATGGAATGCCCAGATTGCATACAGCTATTGGGGCGGAACTGGAATTTCGCGTTATGCAGGTCTGGCAGAGGGCTATGAAAAGCGCGCAGCTCAGTGCGATGCGCTGCTTGCAGCAAATGACTATTACGATTATTTCATCATTGCAGGAAATAGCGATGAGGCAGTGGAAAAGAAGGATGATGCGTCATCCGGTGAGCGTGTTTATGCTC
>ENA-OQAA01000890-OQAA01000890.1-human-gut-metagenome-genome-assembly--contig:-NODE-890-length-17971-cov-6.186281_pt1 | contig 17971 bp, 20 predicted proteins | sample MGYA00242489_ERZ504515 | MGnify/ENA primary metagenome ERZ504515 (study PRJEB26092, sample SAMD00036237) | human gut metagenome | host: Homo sapiens | study: EMG produced TPA metagenomics assembly of... | reverse complement strand
TTCCGGCTTCGGATAACTCATAATACGGTATTCCTCCGGCAATTTGCGCCCTCAAAATGGCGTTCCCATTCGTCGCCGCTTTTCACAAGGTAGCCATAAGGGGTAAAGCTGCCCTGCTCCTGCTCGGCAGCATTTTTCCAAAAGCAGCAAGGTCAACGCCGTTTTCCATTCTTCGGGCATTTGCACCATGCCGGATTTGTTAAGGTAATAGTCGCCCAAGTCGCGGGACGTGTTCACTCCGGGATATGTACGAAATAGTCCACGTTGTAAGTAAAATCAATTATCTGTCCGATATTTTCAAATCCCTGTTTCTGCTGCAAGGCTGCGTTGAGCTTTGGAAGCTCTGCGGGGTCAAGCTGTGCGATACGCGCTGCAAGAAGATTAAGGCTGTCAATGTCAGCGGCGCATACCATGTCATAGGGTAAGGCAATATGCCTGTTTTCATTGTCAGAATATCCGTTAATAAAAAAGTCCTGTGGATTGTCAGCGGTAATGCCGACAGTTCTCATAGCTTCGTGAAGCTGCTCCTTTGTGGTCGGCATGGAAAGCCACACGCCGTCCGGTTCGCCTGTTTCAAAACGGCTGCGGCTGTTAATCAGAATTGCAAATTGTTCCGGCTCGTTCCTTTGCCCTATGTTCTGCGGTGGCTCTGTCGGGACGGGTGCTGCCTGTTCAGTGGTCGGCTGTTCCCGTTCCTCGCCCTCAATCGTGTAGCCCGGTAAAAGCTGTCCGTTTATCTTGAAATGGTAGGCATATTCTTTCGGAATAGGCGGCGATATTTCAGTAAATAAATGCTGATAGCTTTGATACGCCCATTCAGATATTTTTCCATAGCTGCCTTGTCTGCAAATTTCTTTTCCTGTCCGGCGATTTTTGCTTGATTGTAACCGTCCGGGCTGTTGGTGTAAACGTTCCATGAAAGCGTCCACGCATAGGGAACGGATTGTTCCTTTTCCCGGTCATAGCGGGTATTCTCATAAATGTGGTAGCGCATTTGATAAACGCGGTTGCTAATGATGTGGCGGTCATTTTCTGCGGCTTCCCACTGGTTAGCGGTATGCTTGACTTCGGGTGTCCTCACATACTCAATGGCTTTATCAACGGCAAGGGTCTGTCCTGCCTGTGCTTCCCATGCAGCCGCCCGCTGTTTCAAATCTTCATAAATTGTCTGTTCAGCCGCCGCGCTTTCCTCGCGGATTTCCCGTAGCTGTTCCATAGATAAGGCAGTCAACCCGGAAATATCGGCTTTGTCCTGTTCAAAATATAGCTTGCGTTCTATCCTCATACTGTCTGCCGGGTCTAAGCGGTCATGGTCGTATGTGGAATATCCTGTTTTTATTTCTGCCATGCGTTCACTCCTTTCGTTTTCAATCATGCGGTGCATAAGTTCGTAGTCCTCCATGCTCATGCTCCCGTCAAATAGATAGGGGTCGGGTTCTTCGCCGTCCCGGTAGGCTTTTTCAGAGAACGGAAGCGCCGCAGCGTGGGCGGCGGCTCTTGCTTCCTCGATAAGCTCCGGCGGCAGCCTGTCGTCGTGGACTTCGATAAATTCCCCGATATTGCTATATCCGTTTTCGTAGTGGCGGCGCACCCCGCGGTCAGCTCGTCAAGACTCATATCCTCGCCAAGATAGCCGGAATAATAACCGTTTACCACAACGGCGGTAGGGTCAGCCTGTTTGATTTCTTCCATGCGGCTTCTGTCCTCCGGGTAGAGGTAGTCGCCTATTTCAAGGTGGAAATATTCAGCGTTCCAAGAACGTCCCGTTTTCCAAAACGCCACCCAAGCGATACCGTCCCTTAATTCTTCTTGATAGTCCTTTACGGTGTCCCGTAAACTTGCCATGTGTAACCTCCTTTCTGCTGTTTCAGAGGGTTTGGGAACTTCCCAACAAGCAAAATCCCCGCCGTTCTCGGTAGAGAAAGCAGGGATTTTACGGAAAAGGGTACTCTTTTCCTATGCTTGCTATTCAGTTATTTTTTCTTCTGCAGTTCAATGCGGTAGTTGACATATTTCCCGCCCGTATCAGCCAATACGATAGTTCCGTCGTAGGTTTTGCCCGTCTTTGGGGAATAGAGCTTTTTCACATTTACTTTGCCGGATTTTAAGAGTGCAGCGGCAATCTTCGGGGTAAAGGTTACTTTTCGTTCTTCAAAGAAACGGTCATTTTTCCACATGGTAAAGATACATTCTTTATTGCTGCAATAGTAGCTTTTCTTTCCCTCATAGACAGGAGAACCGCAGCGGGGGCAGTTTCCCAACGCTTCCCGTTCCGGCTTGAACATCTGCGCTTTATCATCAGAAAGAAACGGATAGGTCTTTACCAGTTCCCGCGCCATATCCTCGATACCCTCCATAAATGCGGCGGGGTCTGTCTTGCCTTTTGCAATCTGCGTCAGATTGTTTTCCCATTCTGCGGTAAGCTGCGGGCTTGTCAAGGTGTCCGGCAGGACACACACAAGGTTGATACCGTCCTTTGTGGGAAGTAGCTGCTTGCCTTTTCGCTCCACAAAGCCGCCCTTTACCAGTTTTTCAATGACGGCGGCGCGGGTGGCGGGAGTTCCAAGTCCTTTGCGTTCTGCGTCCGGGTCGGTGTCCTCACTTCCGGCGCGTTCCATAGCAGAGAGCAGCGACGCTTCGTTGTGGGGCTTTGGCGGTGTTGTGTCATGCTCCGTTACCGTTGCCGCTGGATTTTCAAAGGTCTGTCCCTCGGTAAACTGTGGCAGGGTATTTTCTATGTCGCTGTCTGCGTCGTCCGTTTCGGGCTTGTTCTTTAAGGCTGTCCTGTATTTTCGGTCAATCTCTTTCCACCCGTCGAACAGTACCGTTTTTCCCCTTGCGGTAAAGGACTGTCCGGCACATTCAAAGATTGCCGTAACCGCTTCAAAGGTATGCGGTGCAGCGGTCGCCATAAGTAGACGCGTCCCGGCAAGGGTAAGGATATTCCTTTCGCTTTCCGGCAACGCGGCAAGGTCAGTCTTTGCAAGCTCCATAGTCGGGATAATGGCATGGTGGTCTGATACCTTTTTACTGTTCAGAACCTTTCCAAGCTCCGGCGTGAAGTCTTTTCCCGCCATAAAAGAGAATTTCCCACAAAGCAGCTTGATAATGCCCGCCGCTGTGTCGCCCATGTCGTCGGTCAGAAATGCGCTGTCTGTTCTCGGATAAGTAAGAAGTCTTTTTTCATACAGGGCTTGTGCAAGGTCAAGGGTCTGCTTTGCGGTATATCCGAACAGGCTGTTTGCTTCCCTCTGTAAAGAGGTAAGGTCAAAGAGTTTCGGCGGGGCTGCGGTCTTTTTCTCTTTCACAAGGGAAGTACAGACTGACCGCGACGCTTCGCAAGTCGTTTTTAATGCGTCGGCTTCTGCCTTATCTGAAATTCGTTCACTTGCAGCTCCCGCGCCGGATAAGACAAGGCGTACATGGTAGTATTTTTCTTTCTTGAAAGTGGTAATCGCTGCGTCCCGGTCAACAAGCATTTTTAAGGTCGGGGTCTGTACGCGCCCCACGTTCAAGGTATGATTGTAAAGGACAGAGAAAAGGCGGGTGGCATTGATACCAATTAACCAGTCAGCCTTTGCCCTGCATAATGCGGAAGCAAAGAGCGCGTCGTATTCCTCGCCGTTCTTCAGACGGGAAAAGTCCTCTTTGATTGCGCTGTCCTCCATAGAAGAAATCCAAAGGCGGCGCATAGGTTTCTTGCAGCCCGCCATTTCATAGACAAAACGAAAAATGAGTTCACCCTCGCGCCCTGCGTCGCAGGCATTGACGACTTCGGAAACGTCTGCCCGGTGCATAAGCTCTTTTAGGGTTTTGAATTGCTTTTCCTTGTCAGAAGCAACGGTGTACTTCCATTCCTGCGGCAAAATCGGTAAGCTGTCATAGCTCCACTTTTTATACTGTTCCCCGTAGGCGGCAGCTTCCGCAAGCCCTACCAAATGTCCTACGCACCAAGAAACGATATAGCCGCTTCCTGTGAGAAATCCGTCTTTCTTTTCCTTTGCCCCAAGTACGGCGGCGATTGTCTGCGCCACACTGGGCTTTTCTGCGATAACTAAAATCAATGATAAATCCTCCTTTCGGGTAAAAGAAAAGAGCAACCGATTTTTCGATTGCTCCTACAAGTGATTGTATAAAATTGTGCGATATGAAATAGTAAAATTATTTAACAAACTGAAAATTGTCACTTTGCTAAACGATTTTTTGCTTGTTTTATTGCCTTTTCAGCTTCGCTTCTCCGTAAATCATAATGCTTTTGAAGGAGTGAAATGATTTTTTCATCTGTCTGTTTTGTCTCAAGTAATGCGTCAGTTGTATGAATAATAGAAATACCACGCATTTGCTCTATAACTTCTTTTTCGTGATTTTCAATAGTTTGAGATATTACATCTAAAAATTCACTCGGAATATTTTTAAGTTCTTGCATAAGACTTTCTTTTATATTTCCCATGATTTTATCCTTTCTTGATTAAAATAAATTCGCATTTATTTGAAGCTATCACTTCCTATTGCAAGAATAATTATATCATATTCCATATCGCAAGTACATCTTTTTATCGTTCCGTCTGTCGTTTGGTTTCCAGTTTTCTGATACAATACCCCACACAAGGGGACTGCCCCTTGTAAGGGCAGCCCGCGCAGCGTGGGGAAGAAAGCTCCGGCGGGGATTTTTCCCGTTTGCCATAGTCCGGCTTCTGTATCATCATCTTTTCAAAGGGATTGTCGGTAAACAGGGTCATACTTCCTCGTCCTCCGTTTCTTCATCTTCGGGAGTTTCCCCGGTATCTGTTTCCGGCTCGTCCTCGTTGTAATCCTCAAAGTCAAAATCTTCAAGGTCAGTGTTTCCTTTCACGTTCTGTTTTGGCTTTACAAACTTACAGTAGTAGAACGCCGCGCCGCCACCAAGCAGCACAAAGAGGACTAAGGCAAGCACCGCGCCGGGATTGCCGTCTTTTTCTTTGGGTTCTTCGGGCTGCTCGGTGGGTGTTGGCGTGGGTTCCTTGCCTGTGCAGCCTGTCAGAGTAGTTGCACATACCGGGCAGGACGTATTTACCTTTCCGGCTTCGCATTTTTCCGTACAGTTGCAGACTTCCGGCTTTTTCGTGGCTTCCCCGGTTTCGGTCAGTGCCATAAGGTCGGCTTCGTCCACTTGATTAAGGAAATGTACGGTCTGTTCCCCCTCGGCTGCCCGGTCAATGAGGATATAGAAATAATTGCCGCCTTTGGTGGTAATAGTGATAAGCTGCTTATTGCCGCCAAAATCGTCCACCAGTGTTGCGTTTCCCTTTGGGGTAAGGGGCGGCGTTTCCTCTTTTTCCTCCACAATCACGCCGCTGTCATTAGTCGCGTCCCCGGCGGACGGCTCTGTGGCTGTTCCCTGTGCATAGGCAGGGACAGAAAAACCGCCCATAAGGATAAGGGCGGCACAAAGGGCAGTCATGGTCTGTTTGAGTTTATTCTTCATCTGCATTGTCCTCCTGTTCTTCGTAGTCTGCCGCTTCATCAGAAGCAGGCGCGGCACTCATACCGGGAATACCGCCGCCGGACAGCATAGTGTTCAGTTCCTGTGGGGTCAAACGCATAGCGCGTACAAGCTGCACGATTTCAAGATTTTCTGCTTCGGTTTTCTGTGCTTCCAGTCCTTTCAACTTGTTCTGATACTCTGTGATTTTCTCGCGGGTCTTTGCGATTTCCTTATTGATACGGTCGATTTTGTTGTTTGCCATAAATGAAATTCTCCTTTCTTTTCGGGGCTGCTTACCAGTTCATCAGCCCATAGCCTTTGATACATTGATAGTTAAGGTCATAGCTTTTAATCTTGCAGGCGTCGCCGGAATTGCCCTCAACGGTATAGACGCGGCTTCCGTCCCTGCCAAGCACAAGCCCCACATGGTCGGCAACGCCGTCTAAATCCCAATCGAAAAAGATAGCGTCGCCCGGTGCGATATTCTCATAGCCCCGCGCGCCCATTGTCCCCTTGACTGAAACCAAGGGACACCCTGCCATTCGCAGCCGCAAAGCGGGGTTCGCTTTTTTCCGGCTTGATTGTAGCACCATGACACAAAGCAGGCGCACCATTCCACGCGGCTGTTAAAGCCATACCAACTCCAATAGGGATAGCCGCCCACGTTTCCGACCTGCTGTTTTGCAAGCTCCATAAGCTCCGGGTTTCCGGGACGTGTGCCGTTTACAAACTCCACGCCGCTTAAATCCTCGGAGGGGCTGCCGTCGGGAGAGCCGCCGCCAAAAATCAACGGTTTGTTGCCCTGCGTCTGTAAGTACACCTTGAACATTTCAAACTGCTGTGGGTTCAGCAGTTCTTCCGCAAGGGAAGCAATCGGCTTGTTTGTCAGCTTCACATTTAAGATACGGTATTCGTATTCTTCCTCGTTGCCCTCCTCGTCGGTGGTAGTGCGTATCTCGATTTCTTCCGTCAGCGTCAAGGTGTACTGCATGGCAAAGATACGTTCAAGCTCTGCCTGTGCGCTCTGCGGGGTGTAGCTCTGTAAAAGGGCGGTCAAGTAAGACGCTAATTCGTGGGGGTTATGCCCGATAGTGTCAAGGTCATAACGGTATTCATCATAGCCGCTGTGGGTGCTTTCGATATTGTCAATTTCCTGTTGCAGCTCATTTTCCATTGCAGCATAGCTCTGTTCCGTTGCCACAAGGTCGCTGTCCTCGGACGTGTAGGAAGTCCCTAACACGCTGTTCATGCTGCCGGAAAACATTGCCCCGCAGGAGGAAAGCCCTACGGATACCATGATGAACAGAAGCAGCGCGGCGATAGCGATTATCACGCCTGCCGGGTGTCGTCCTGCAAAGGCAGCCGCTTTCTTTGCCGCTGTTTGGGACACTCCGGCGGCTGCTTTGGCGGTGGCTGCGCCGCCTTTCTTTACGGGCTTTACATACTGGCGTTTGATTTTTTGTTTCTGTATGAACCGGGAAAAGGGATTGCTTGTAAGCTGCGGGTTTTCCTGTAAGGCTTTGTGATACTGGAAATTCACATTTGCCTTGAACGCTGCCTTTTCTGCCTTTGCCGCTTCCCGGTAGGGTTTCAGCTTATGGCTGCGATAGCCCTGTTTTAATTTTCTTGTCCCGTACCTTGTGCCGCGCTCGGCAAGTTCCTCCGATTTGTGCGCGCCCTCCACGCCGGAATTGTCTTTCTCGACGCTGTGGATTTTGTTGTGAACAAAAATACCCGCTTCCTGCGCGGGGCGGGATAACAGGTTACTGTGGGCTTTGCCGCCGGGTATCGGCTTGTCCTGTTCCTCAAAGTAAAGCCGGGTCTTTGCCTTTCCGGTAGTTTCCTCAAAGGTGCGCTCTTTTACAAGTTTCTTCTGCTTCGGGATAGCTGCCTTTGCCGCGTCCAGTTTGTCGGCTGCTTTTTCTGATTTTTTGATGTAAGTTTCCAATTCCGGCGTTGCCCGTTCCTCGTCGGTAAACTGCAAGCGGGAAGTGGAAGTACGCAAAACAGCCGCTTCCTGCGCTTTCTTGACTGCCTTTTTGCTTGCCTTTCGGGTATGGGCTGCGTCAAGGTGCTCTATGACGCGCTCTGCGGTAGCGGTGTCCGGCTGTGAAAAGTCGCGGTCTGCTTCCCGGCTGCTGATACGCTCGGCAGTCTGCTGTGTTTCATTGATTTCCACCGCACCGTCGCGGGTCATTTTCTGTGTGATTTTATCGCGTGGTTTTAACTGTTTCATAGGCTGCTCACTTCCTCCGGCTTCGTCGTCATAATGCGGTAAAGCTCGGTATCTTTCGGGAAATGGTCTACAAAGGGCAGCACCACATTTCCATAAAAGATAAGTCCCTCGCCCGCTTCGGTGTGGGTTACATACTTCATCTGTTGCGGGGAAATATTAAGCTGCTTTGCAAGGATAGCCCGGTCGCCCTGTGCCTGATTGAGCATGAGGACAAAATCAGAGTTTTCAAAGATATTTTCCACCTCGCGGGAAGCAAGCAAGTCCTTTATGTTCTGCGTGATAGCTGTCGGTATGCCGCCCCATTTACGGAAACGCTTCCAAATTTCAACACTGTAAGCTGCTGTCTGTTCCTCTTTTAAGAGCAAATGAAATTCGTCCATATAGTAGCGGGTAGATTTCTTTTCTGCCCGGTTAATGGTAACGCGGTTCCATATCTGGTCTTGCACAATGAGCATACCTAACTTTTTGAGCTGCTTTCCAAGCTGCTTTATATCAAAGCAGACAAGGCGGTTAGAAAGTTCCACATTCGTTCTGTGGTTGAACACGTTAAGGCTGCCGGAAACATACAGCTCCAATGCCGCCGCAATGCGGGCAGCTTCCGGCTCCGGCTGCTTTAACAGCTCGTCGTAAAGGTCGCCCAAGATAGGCATTTTCTCCGGTACAGGGTCAGCAAGATAATCCCGGTACACATTCCTTACGGCGCGGTCAATGACGGTCTTATCAACGGGCTGCAAGCCTCCTTGCCGCCAATGACAAGCTCGCAGAGGGAAAGGATAAAATCGCTTTTCAGTGCAAGGGGGCTGTCGTCCTCGCTGTAATTAAGGTTCATATCCATAGGGTTCACATACTGGGGCGTACCGTCCATGCCTTTCCCGGTCGGGGATAAGCGTATCACTTGCCCACCAAGCCGCTTGACAAGGGCAAAATACTCGGCTTCCGGGTCGCAGATAAAAATATCGTCGTCAGTAATGAGAAAGGCGTTTGTGATTTCCCGCTTTGCCGCAAAGGATTTTCCGCTGCCCGGTGTTCCCAAGATAAGCCATTCGGGTTTTTAAGCTGCTTGCGGTCGCAGAGTATCATGTTGTTTGACAGGGCATTTAAGCCGTAATACAGGGCAGCCCCGGTCTGAAATAGCTCCTGCGTGATGAACGGGATAAAAATAGCGGTGCTTGATGTGGTAAGTCCCCGCTGTATCGGGATAAGGTTCTCCCCCAAAGGGACAGAGGACATCAGCCCCGCTTCCTGCTGATAGTCAAGACGGGTCAAGGCGCAGTTGTATTTCTGTGCAATGCCCGCCGCCGCAAAAATATCGTTTTCCAGTTTCCGCTTTGTATCTGCCATGTTTACCACAAGGAACGTGAGCAGAAACATTCGCTCGTTGCGGCTCTGTAAATCCTGCAACAAATTCTTTGCTTCATTTCCAAAAGTGGCAAGGTCGGACGGGATTATATCCATATCGTAACCGCTTCTAACCGCTTTTTTCTGTTCCTCAATCTTCATCTTGTCAAGGTCAGTGATTTTGCGCTTAATGGTCTTGATTGCTTCCGACTGGTCGATACTTTTAATGTGGAGATTGACAATGACCCCTGTTTCCAAGTCCAACATATCCGCTAAGATACGGTCGTTTAACTCCGGGGCAAGGATTTCAAGGAACGATACCGCCCCCGTCTTTTTCCCCATAGCAAAGTAGCGTCCCTCCCCGAACTTGAAAGAGGACGGGGCGATAAAGTCCTTTGTGGTAAGCCCCGTCGGGGTCAGCCAGTCATAAGAGAATGAGAACGGCTCGCCTGCCGGGTGGAATACCCCATGCAGCACCTTTAGGCGTTCATAGCCGGATAAGGGGTGCGCCGATACGCCAAGTACCTTGAAGTTGTTGAGTACGTCGGTTTCGATACGGGAAAGCCGCGCTCTTGCCGCCGCCGGATTGTCCGCTTCAATGGAAAATGTGATGTACTTGTGCTTTACAAGCCCGTTGTTCCCTTTGGCAAGCTGCGATTTCAGCATATCGGAATACTCGGTGCGGATAGAATTAAAATCGTCATTTTGCGGCGGGATATGGATTGCCCGCGCTGCCTGTTCCTGCTGTGAGCCTTGATTGATAAAAGAAAGCTGCACGTTCACGCTTGCGTCAAAGTAGTTGAGAAAATCGCACCAGTTTTCAAAAATGGCGGTCTTATCGTCTGCCTGTGCAAGCTGATAGTTGATGTCCTCAAAGGCAATGCTCTTTGAATACTTCCGCTGTGCCACTTTGCAGATACCGTCCGGGTACATGGCAAGGTAGGGAATGGTCTGCTGTGCGGTGTGGGCTTTTCCGTCCCCCTTTGCCTGCCGGATAACCGCCGCTATCTGTCTCTTTTCCGCGCGTGTCAGCTTACGCCTGTTTCCTGCGGCTTCCCGCGTCTTTTTTGTCTGTCCTTTTGACAATCGCTGATACCTCCTTTTCTAATGCCCGCTGTTTCTCCAAGAGTGCATACAGGTTTTCCGTCTGATACGGTCGCACTTTGGGGCGGGTAAATTTTGTCTGAATAATGTTCTTAACTACCACTTCAAGGGGCTGTCCATGCTTTTCATACATGGCAACCAAGAAGCAGGGAAGCATAACGACAATCATTGCCATTGCCGCAAGGCTCGTCCCTGCGCTGTCTTTGAGCAAAAAGAAAAGTGGCAGTCCCATAAGAAGTGCCACTGAAAAACAAAGGATTTGCCGCTTTGTCAGATTGAAAGCGACTTTTGTTTTGACTTTGGATAAGTCTTTGGGTACAGGTACATACGCCAAGAAAAAACCTCCTTTCTGCGGGACTTTCCCGCTTGTGCTGTGTTAATGTGCATTGAAAATGGATTTTGCCAATGCGCCGGATTTGAACAGGGAGAAACAGAGGATAACGGTATAGGCTGCAAGGGAGAAAATCGCGCTGTGCAGGTTGTCCGCTACCACCATTTCGCCTACCAAAACTGCGTAAATGCCAACGCATATCATAATGAGGAAGCCTTGAAACCCAAGTGCAAACAGCCCCTTTAGGTAGTTGTTCCCAATCTGTCCCCATTCCCGGTTTGTCATGGTGGCAAAAGGGATAGGGGAAACGGAACAGTAGGCGTATATCTCAATCATTCTTCCGTAGAGGATAACGGTTATCAGTACGGACATGATTTTCATACAAAGGCTTACAAGGCTCGTTTCCATAACAAGTAACAGTAGTTCGGGGATTTCCATATCTTTTAGTCCCTCCTGCATGGCGGCAAGGGCTTCGGTTACGTCGATATTCGTATCGCCGCCGATAACCCCCGCCGCGCCGGACACAATATGCTGCGCCATATCAAACACCGCCATAGTAATATCAAAGGTATGTGTTACCAAGAAAACGGCAACAAAGGCTTTGAAAAACCACTTAAAAAATAGGAATGTGTCAACGTCGTGCATATTGTTTTTTTCCGTTACCATGCTGATAAGCTCATAACAGAGGACATAGGTAATGACAAGCCCCGCAATGTACAATCACATTTTCCGACAGATTTTGTATCATGTTGAAAATGTTTGCGTTCCACCCCTGCGGGGTCTTGCCTACCTCCGCTGCAATGGTGCCTACTTTTTCGTTTACGTCCCCGAACATAGTTGACAGATTACCGTTTATCGCGCCGATAAGGATTTCCTTTATCCATTCGTTAATCGCGTCAAGTATGCTCTCCATAGGCTACCCTCCGTAAACTTATCCGAACAGACCGGAAAGAAGCGGTACAAGGATAGTGCCGATAAGGGCAACACCGCCGCCCGCCATGAGCTGCTTAATGCCTTGACTTTTTGCACCCGGATTGTCGTTTCCATATCCCTCTAAGAGATTGATAACGCCCCAAATGCCTAAGCCTGCGCCCAGTGCGATAACAAGGGTCTGTAATACGTCGATAGCAGAGTTAAAAAATTCCATAAAGCTCCTTTCTGCCGCAAGTGCGGCTTGCCCCATAAAAGGGCATAAAAAACGGCGGTCAGTTTACAAACTGCCGCGGTCATAAGCCCGCCGGATTTCGGCGGTTTCCCCGCGCTGCCTATGTGTCTGCCGCGCGGCGGTATTCAATTTTTAAGTGTGGGCGTTATGGATTTTCCAGTAGGGGCGCGTATCATGTAAGTTGTTTTTTTCTTTGTTACTGCGTCAATTCCTCCTTTCGTTGCTGCTCGTACAGGGCTTCGCACCGTTTCACAAACTTTTGGATAGCTGCCTGCCGCTGTCTTTCCTGCCAGTCGGCAATGGAGATAAGCCCGTTTATGGCTTCTGTGATTTTTTTATCCTTTTTCTTTCGGATACGTCTATTCATGGTCGGTGTCCTCCTGCAAATCTGCTTCGCTGATTTCGTAGTAGTCAAAGGGTTCGTCCGGCTTTACAAGGGTAGGTCTGCGCCTTAAATGCTTTTCCATATCAAAAGTATTTTTCTTGTCATAGTCGGACAGGTATTTATAGTTGGGGTGCTTTGTAATGTCGTACTTATCGGAAAAGAACGGGCGCACCCTCGTAGCTGCAAAATACATTTCCCGCCGTCCATGACTGCAATTTCATCTTCCGTCATAAGTTGCTTGCCTAACTTCTGATAATTCAGCCCATGCGATACCTCGCGCCCCCGGTTCTCGGAAGTGTTGAAGCTGTCAATGGTTTCTTTCCCCAAGATTTCCGACATTTCTTTGAGGGTGGTTTTCTCCTTGCCGCCCAAGAAAAGGGTGGTGTCGCAGTTGCCGACTATGGTATCGGCGTTGTCCTTATAGATTGCCTTTAACTGGCTTTGCGACTGTAAGATAATCGACGCGGAGATTTCCCGGCTTCGTATGGTGGCTATGAGCTTTTCAAACTTCGGTATCTGCCCGATATTGTAGCTAAGAATCCGGCGCCTTACTGCTTCACAACAGCAGGTTTCCGAGTCCTCGCCCCGGAACCGCACGTACACCTCTCGATGTATACGGCTCCCCACTATACATTCTCTACATTATTTATGGATTCTGTTGTAACAGTCTCCGCATACTACAAGCGTTTTTCTTTTTTTCTTATTCATAATCGCTCCCCAGTCTGTGTTCACATCAAGGTCGCTCATACTTTTAACCTGATATACCTTAACCGCAGGCACATATGCACCGCACATCTCACAGACGTTCGCCTTGTATCTGAAAAACAGTTCTTTCGGCTTGTTCATCTGCTCATATTCGGGTATTACATCAACATAACCTCCGAGAGCATATTTCACTTTTCGGAAACCATCGTTGTAAAATACTGCATACTTCACGCCTCTCTGGGTTTTGTACGGTACTCTGAACTCTTTGTTTTTGGTATATTTGAGCTTTGCTTTTGTCATCGTAATACGGTATTTTGCCGCAACTGTCTTGTACAGGCTGTATTCCATAACATAATGGAACTTATTCAGTACGGAACATTACTCGCAAGGCGGTAATAGTTATAAATCCCCCGAATCTGCGCATTGTATTTCCGCACCATTTCATGCACTGGCAGAAATATATAGTCATTCCGCTGTAATGGCTTCCAGACTTCTTTTTCTCCCGCCTTTGACACGATTTTCAGCACGCCATAGCTTAACAGCTACCTACCCATTTTTCTTTCGGCAGGTACAGCTTGATTTTGCCAGTATAGGCTTTAGTTGTACCTTTTCCTCTGGCTTTCTTCACTGCACTGTCGTTACATACCGTAACGTCATAGCCGAGGAACCTCGCTTTGTCGTCACTGTTTGTAATGAGCGTCTTTTCCGCAGACAATTCCAGTTTCAGCGTTTCCTCAAAGAATTTCCCGATGTCTGCTTTAATCTTTTCTGCGTCCTCTTTACTGCCGATTACACCAATAAGAAAATCATCGGCATACCGCACATATTGAATCCGCTTATAGTTTTTGTCCATCGGGTCTCCCATAGGGATTTTCTGGAACTCTCTTTTTAGCTCTGACAGGCGGCGTAATGCCTCCTGTTTTTCTGCGTCCGAGTATCCGTCCCATTCTTTTCGGATTTTATTCTTGCATCGTTGGCGGTGCGACTGTTTTCTGGTGTATTCATTATTCCTTTTCCTGCCCGTTCCCCTGTCGAACTTCTTTTTATAATCCTCCATGAATCTGTCAAATTCATTCAGATAGATGTTCGCAAGGATAGGGCTGATACCGGAACCCTGGGCTATTCCACTGAAAGTAGCGTTGTATTCCCAGTTCTCCATATATCCTGCTCCCAGAAATTTCCAGATAAGCTCTATAAATGCTTCGTCCTTTATCCTCCTGCGCAGGATATTGATGAGATTATGGTGGTCTATCGTATCAAAATACGATTTTATATCTCCCTCCACAAACCATTTCACACCAGTAAAGTTCTGCTGTAACTGTAAAAGTGCTGTGTGGCAGCTTCTGCCCGGTCTGAAACCGTGGGAATAGTTGGAGAACGTCGGATCATAGATACTTTCCAGTATCATTTTTACGATTTCCTCCACCAGCTTGTCATCAGATGATGAGATTCCGAGCGGTCTCATTTTCCCGTTCTTTTTTTTGATATACTGCCTGCGGACTGGATTCGGCTGATAGCTGTGGTCTTTTACTGCATTGATAATCCGCTCCACTCTTTCTTTACCATATCCGTCGAGTGTCAGCCCATCTATGCCGGGTGTCATCGCTCCCTTGTTGGCATAGATGTTTTGGAGAGCCTGCAAATAAAAATCTTCGTTGTAAAGATTCCTATACAGTCTCTCATACTTGTAGTTTTCCTCTTTCGAGTGTTTCTGTAGATTTTCCAAAATAATCTTTGGACTTCTCATAGTGTCTCACACACCTTTCCTAAATTATTTCAGTCGTATAGCTGTCTCCCTTCGCCATGTGTACGGTATTACCGCCTCAGACTACTATGGAGACTCCGTAGCCTTGCAGGATATTCAGACACTTACTGCCATAGCTTAAAATGATAAGCGTTCCTGTTTAGACTATCCTCGTTTAGGCTTGTCTGTACAAGCGTGTCATGTTGTCGGTTACGACGTTCGCCATTTTCCGCTTATTGCGGCTGGTCAGTGCGGAATGTGATGTGTAGACGCAGTTCGCACAACTCTGCGTACACCCTGCACTGCCTGACGTATAATAGCTATCTTCCGTCAGTGCTGACGATAAAGCCCCTCTGGCTGTCATTTAAGCAGTATAGCTGTTTAACCTCATACATGACGTTTCATCTTGATGCCCGTTCACAGTCTGATAGCTGACTGAATAGCACCGTTACCGACATGCTATACTCCCCGTCCGGTTTCCCTTTCGGATAAGTCGGTTGATGATAGGAATTAGGCTTCTGCGAAGCCCTCACATTGAACCTACTATCTTGCTAAAGATAGATTACAAACAAGCCCGCGCGGAACGAATGGGTTCCGCTTACGAGCGCACTGCAAACTCGTCTAACAGACAGCGCACATGGACGGGCAGCCTACCGCCGTATTCATCATCTGCCTTGTCGCAAAGGAGATTGAAAAGCTGCGTGTAAAGAATACTCACGACAAAGTTAAAAGTATCGTCGGTGTCGCTGATGATAACAAACAGGGCGGTCTTGCGGTCGCCTATGGTGTCAAGCTCCATTTCGTCGGTTTCCATAAGGTCGCGCAGTTCCTTAATGTCAAAAGGAGCAAGCCGCGCACCGCAGGAAATGAGGATAGAGCTTCGTGTCTTTCCCGCAGACAGCAGGAATTTCTTATACTGCCGGACGGCAAAGTGTTCCGGGTCTTTTTCCTCCAACCGTTCAAACATGAGGTCAACGGGGGACTGAAATTCCGGGTCGTCCTCGCGGGCTTCACTGGCATTTATCATTTCAAGCAGCGTCGTGAAGTTCTTTTCTTCCTCCGGGGCTTCGTACCAAATGTAGCCGATAAGGGCGCAGTAAAAGAGCCGTTCCGATTTTACCCAAAAATCCTCCCCGGCTTTTTCCCCGTCCCCTTTGGTGTTGGCAATCAAGGTATTTACCAGTTTCAAAATGTCTTTTTCGCTGCGGATATAGGCAAATGGATTGTAACGCATGGATTTCTTAAAATTTATCGCGTTCAGCACCTTTATCCGATACCCGCCGCGCTGTAAGAGCTTCCCACACTCGACTAAAACCGTACCTTTCGGGTCGGTTACAACGTAGCTTGAGTGCATCTGCATTAAGTTGGGCTTCACAAAAAATCTCGTCTTGCCGCTGCCGCTTCCCCCGATAACAAGGATATTTTTATTCCTTGCATACTTCGGCTGCTTCGGGCGGCTGTTCATGGTAAGCCGTTCCGTCTGCGTCAGCAGCACGTTATTCTGAAATACCGGGTCGGTGTAGGGCTTTATATCTTCGGCGTTGCCCCAACGGGCAGAACCGTATTCGATACCTTTTCGGTATTTCTTCGCGTTCTTACCTTTGAAGTACACCATAAGCCGGATAAGGACAGCCCCCACAATACCGATAAGCAAATCCATAGGGGCAAGGCTCGGAAGCGGGTTTGTAAAGGCAGCAGAAAAGCCGTCTGCAAGGGAAAGCACCTTGCCGGAAAGGTCAGTTCCCGGAGAGAGCCGCACCGCCTGTCCGATTTTGTCAAAGAGATAGACAAAGAGCAGATAGGGGGCATTTAGGATAAGCAGCTTTTTAAGTTCCGGCTTCATAGCGATACCTCCCTGTCCTTTTTCTTCACTTTGTCCCTCTGTGCGTTCAGAGCTGCCGCCTTATCTTTCAGAGTAGAAAGCAGCTTGCGGATAGAGGCTTTTTATCTCTGCCTAATTTCTTTGCGGTAAATTCCCGGAACGCTTCGGTCATAACGTCAATATCCTTGCCCCGAAAAGACACAAGGTAGGTCGGCGGCTTGCCGTTCTCAATCTTCTTGACGTTGTATCAAGCCCGTTTTTCCTTGCGATAGGGTCAAAGGCTTTGATATTTTGGTCGGTAATCTCAATGTTGGAAACCTTTTCTCCCGGCTTCATAAGCTGCCGCATAGTGATTTTCCCATGCGGGGCTTTGGTTAGCTGCCCTTTGCCTTTGGCAAGCAGGGCTTTCATAGCCTTTTGCAGCACTTCGGCGGTCAGCTAGATGTTTTGATTGCTAAAGATACGACTTTTTCGTTGACTTCATCTTGCATGAAATCCCTCCTTTCGTGGTTTTATTAGGGTGGTATGCCGCTTCGGGGCATAAAAATAAGGCGTACATTTTTCATGCCGCCTTTAGATACGCACCCGCAGCCCATTCAAATCCGAAGCCCTCACACCCACAAGATACCAGTTGTCCCCGTACTCCATGCGGGTCGGCTTCCATTTGCCGCGTACAAATACTTCAAAGCAATCCCCACAATGCAATCCTCCGTAGTAGTCGTTAAGGTCAAAGCGAATGTCGTAACGGTCTGCCGTTTCATCAAAAATCAAAGCTCCTGTTTTCTGTGCCATATTAAAATCCTCCTGTTTTTAATAGCCGCCGTACATATCGTGGTTGACAAGGGCGGTGTAATAGCTGTCAATGGTGTTGGGTGCGTTGAAAAGTACCGCTTTCAGATATTGCTTGATGTTGCGGATTTTCGTGGTGTTCTCTTTCATGCAGTCAAAGACAAATTCAATGTGGCTGCTGTTGAGTTTCATAAACTTTGCTTTGACAAGCTCTGCCGGATAATCGTCCCCGGCGATACGGATTGTCTTTCGTTTGGTGCAGACCGTTTCAAGGATAAGGGACACAATCTCGTCCAAGCGTTCCCTGTCAATGTCGGTATGCTTGATAAAATGCTCATACTCGATATTGTCCTTGATGATTTCCTCATACACACTGTATGCGTCTGCCGCTTCCGTTCCTTTCCGTTCCGGCTCTGCCGTTTCCTCCCTCAAAGGAGAGGGGTTAGGGGAAAGGATAGGAATGGAATGGTTATTTGATAAATCCGTATTTGATTTTTCTTTTTTTGATAAGTTAGTCTTTTGTATATCTTTATTTAATTGCATTGGATTTTCCGACGTCGGGTTATCCGGTGTCGGATTTTCCAATATCGGGTTATCCGCTGTTGGATTTTCCAATACCGGACAATCCAATGCCGGGGGCTGTGGCTGTTCGTAAATGGTGTACTCGATAGCGGTCATTTTACCTTTCTCGTCGCGTCCCTGCCGTCTTGTGATATATCCGGCTTTTTCAAGCTCCCATACAGCGGTGCGGATAGCGTCGATACTTCCCGGTTGATATAGGACAGTCCTGCAAGAGTATAGTCCCAATCCTCCGGCAAGGACAGCATTTGTGATAACAGCCTTTTGCCTTTAGTGAAAGCTCCTTGTTGCGTAAATGGTGGTTGCTCA
>ENA-OQAA01000889-OQAA01000889.1-human-gut-metagenome-genome-assembly--contig:-NODE-889-length-18046-cov-3.473631_pt1 | contig 18046 bp, 19 predicted proteins | sample MGYA00242489_ERZ504515 | MGnify/ENA primary metagenome ERZ504515 (study PRJEB26092, sample SAMD00036237) | human gut metagenome | host: Homo sapiens | study: EMG produced TPA metagenomics assembly of... | reverse complement strand
TCAGCCCATGAAAGAGTTAAGGCGATCTGAGTGCAAGAAGGTCGTTTACGATAACAATCCAATTGACAAAATGTGCCTGGCAAATACGGCGGTAAGGACTGACATAAATGGAAATATTCAGCCTGTAAAAACAGATGATCCAAGAAAAAGAATTGATGGAACTATGGCGTTGGTTGATGGCTACGTAGTCCTTAGAGATAAATTTGATGAGTATATAAGCTTGATTTAAGCAGGAGGTATATATGGCATTTTGGAACAGAAACAAAAATCGAGGGAGGGAACCTACCGCAGATAAGCCTAATACAAGTGAACAGTACAAGATGGTGATAACCTGGGGCGAACATTATTATTCCTGGAATGGAAAATTATATGACAGTGATATCATCCGGGCATGCATTCGTCCAAAGGTGAAAGCTATCGGAAAACTTGTGGCAAAACATATACAGGAAAACGAAAAAGGGTTAAAGGTAAACCCCAAAACCAGTATAAAGATGCTTTTAAGTAACCCGAATCCTTATATGACAGCAGATGTTCCAGGAAAAGCTTGCGAATCAGCTATGCCTTAGCAACAATGCTTTTGCACTGATCGTTCGAGATGAGAATGGATATGCAGAGCAGATGTATCCGATTCCGGCAACAATGGTGGAAGCGATATATGGAGATACAGGGGAGCTTTTTCTGAGATTCACTTATAAGAATGGAAAAGCAGGTACCTTTCGGTATTCGGATATTATCCACTTACGCCAGGATTATGAGGGGAATGATATCTTCGGAGAAAATCCGGCACCGGCGCTGGCTCAGCTAATGGAGTGTGTTGGATACATAGACCAGGGAATTGTGAAGGCAATTAAAAATTCCGGAATTATCCGCTGGCTGCTGAAATTTACCAGTTCCATGCGTCCGGAAGATGTAAAACCAATGTAGAACAGTTTGTAAAGAATTATCTTGCTATTGAAACGGATACTTTCGGAGCAGCTGGTGTGGATGCTAAGGTCGACGCAAAACAGATTGAAGCAAAGGACTATGTTCCGAATGCGTCACAGACGGACCGGATCACAGACCGGATTTATTCTTTCTTTAACACCAACAAACATATTGTGCAGTCAGATTGGAATGAAGATCAGTGGACAGCATATTATGAGGCGGAAATTGAACCGGTTGCAATACAGCTTGGGAAAGAGCTTACAACAAAGCTCTTTTCACCAAGAGAGAGAGGCTGTGGAAATTACATAACATATGAGTCCAGCAACCTCCAGTGTGCAAGCATGAGTACCAAACTTGCATTTCAGTCCATGGTGGATCGAGGAGCAATGACACCCAATGAATGGCGTGCAATCTTGAATCTGGCACCTATTGAGGGCGGAGATAAGCCAATCAGGAGACTGGATACCCAGGTGGTGGACATGCTGGAAAGTATGCTTAACAAAATGAACGGTGAAAATTACCGCGAAATGGCAGGATTAATGGGGCAGTTGTTAAAAGCTGCTTATATAGAGATGCATGGAGGTGAAAAGAAAGTTGAAACATAGAATTGATGTCAGAGGAGCAATGATACCAAATGACTATAAATGGTATTATGACTGGTTTGGCGAAGACAGTACATGTCCGAGAGACGTAATGAAGGTTTTATCGGCAGCAGTCCCAGGAGATGAGATTGAGGTATATATCAATTCCCCAGGCGGAATAATCGATGTTGGATCTGAGATTTATACCTTACTCAGGAGCGCTGCGGAAAAACATGATATGCGTATATACATTATGGGGGAGGCTTGCAGTGCTGCTTCTATAGTGGCATGTGCCGCTTACTGTGAAATGTCTCCAACGGCACTCATGATGGTGCATTGTGTATCTTCAGGAGCCAGGGGAAATCACAGTGATATGGAGCACATGGCAGAAGTTCTTAGAACTGCCGATCAGGCATTGTGCACAGCATACACTGCAAAGACTGGAATGTCCGAGTCGGACGCATTGGAAATGATGGAAAATGAAACCTGGCTTACTGCTGAACAGGCGAAAGAACGAGGGTTAATTGACAAGGTGATGTTTCAGGAGCCGGAAGAAAAGCAACCTTTCGTTGCTGCCGTAAATTTCCACTTGCCATCATCTGAGCAGATGGCGAAAGTAAAAGCTATGATGGAAGCTGATACAGGGGATGGCACAGAGAAAGAAAAAGCTGTAAAAATAGCCAGGGCAAGAGCTGAATTATTATCTTTGGCTGAAAGAAAATTAATGGATTAACAGGAGGAATGAGAGATGACTTATAACGAGTACACAGAAAGTCGTAAAAACCTTATCACAGAGGCTAACGGTCTTATCAATGAAGGAAAACTGGATGAAGCAAATGCAAAAATGGAAGAGGTAAAAGCTCTGGATGAAGAGTGGGACAAGACTGCAGAAGCAATGGCAACTGCAAAAGCCCTGGAAGGTAACCAGCGTGCATTCAACGTCCAGGATCTGAATGATTCCGTAGCAGCGGCTGCTGCAAGTGGTGGAGAGGCCACTGCGAAAATGAGTTTTGTTCAGGAAACTGCTGGCAGCTTAGAGAATGATCAGCATAGTACTGATGCTTATAAAATGGCATGGGCTAAAACCATGATGGGGAAAACTCTTACTGCAAAAGAAACAGAGATCATGGAAAAAGCAAATGCATATACCCATACAACTGAAAATACTGGAGTGGTTATTCCAAAAACAGTAGCTGACGGTATCTGGGATATGGTAGAAGAGCTGTATCCGTACTGGAACGATATTCAGAAAACCTATGTCAAAGGAAACTACAATGTTCCGATTGGAGATGAATCCACTGCTGCCGAATGGTACGAAGAGGCAGACGTAACTGCAGATGGAAAAGATACACTGAAGGAGCTCGCACTGAATGGCTGTGAATTATCCAGATGCGTAACCATTTCCTGGAAACTGAAAGAGATGGCAATTGATGATTTTATTAATTATATTCAGCGGAAACTGGCAAGAAAAATTGGTGCAGGGCTTGGATATGGAGTAACCCATGGTAAAGGAAAGCCAAGTGCAAGAGATCAGTTCAAGCCAGAACCTTTGGGGGTAGTTACAGCTCTGGAAAAGGAAGATAAGACTCCACAGATTACAACTTATGAGAAGGGAAAGCTTGCATACCAGGATTTGACCAATGCGAGGGCAAAGGTAAAAGTTGGGGCGAATGAGCTTAAAATTTATGCAAATTCCACCACTATTTGGAGTGAACTGGCAAATGTAACAGATAAAAATGGAAAACCGATTTTCATTCCGGATCCATCTGAATCCGGTGTATTTAGAGTGCTTGGAATGATGGTAAAACAGGATGATCCATGGAGGACGGTGAAGTCTGATGTCCAGTCCATATGTAGGCTATCAGGCAAACGTAAACAAAGATCTCACAGTAATGACTGAGGATCATGTAAAAGCCAGAAACACTGATTATTGTGGATATGCTATCGCGGATGGTGGTGTTACTTCCACAAAGGCACATGCTCTGTTGAAATATACCGTGACAGAAGCCGCAAGTGATACAGATCAGAAAACTCAGGCGGGGGAATAACAAGCCGGGCAGCAGCGGCGGCAAATACTGTTGACTACAGTGCTTACACAATAGCACAGCTAAAAGCAGCAGCCAAGGAAAAAGAAATCCCAGGATATTCTAAAATGAAAAAAGAAGAACTGCTGGAGGTGCTTATGAATGACGTTTTCTGAAAATCTGATACAAGACCTTATGAGAACAGTTCGGGGAAAATCTCAGGTGACAAAGTTGGACGTCACGGATCTTGCCGAGGCGTGTGTAGTAGATCTTAGCTTGGTTGGAGTATATGTAACTGATCCAGAAGAACCCCTGTGTAAGCAGGCTTTAAAACTTTATTGCAAGGGGCATTATGGATATGACAAAGATCAAACAACATTCAGGGCGGCATATGCCGCCTTGAGAGATTCTATGGCTCTTTCTGGAGATTACGGTAAAAAAGAGGTGAACCAGGATGGATGAAGAAGCAAAGCTTCTGGTAGTGAAAAATGCGAAGGATAAAGATGGATTTGCGGAGGAAAGCATCACAGAAGAATATCCAGTTTATGTAACTGAAAAATCTGCTACAAGATCTGAGTATTATGCTGCTTTACAAGCCGGAATTCAGATTAAGCTTGTGCTTGAAATGAGACTGGAAGACTGGGAACAGACTGCGCACCTATCGGGAAACAGAAAGGAATATGCTACACAGCTGGAATATGACGGAGCTGTATATGATATTTTGAGAACCTACAGGGCAGATAAGGCAAAAATAGAAATCATATGCACATAGGGGTGAGAAGATGAATGTGAACCAGAAAATTGAAAATGCACTTTCGGACTTGGTAGCAGGAAATATCTGGCCGCTGGCGTGTCCGTTGGAGGAAAAACCGAATACATTTGCAGTATATATGATTGAACGGACAACCCCGGCGGATTATGGGGATGATTCGCACAGTGAATGGATTCAACACCTGGAAATCACATGGTTTTCTCGTTCTGCATCCGGGAGCAAAAGGAAACCGGTTAATTACCTGGCAGCCGAGGAAAAGATTATTGCAGCGCTTGAAACAGCAGGGTTCACAGTCAAGAATTCTATTCCTGGCTATGAAGGGGATACTGGTTATACAACTTGTACCATTACATTTTGCATCAGGAAGGAGCAATGAAGCAATGGCAAAGTGCAGGGTGGATTCCATGGATGATCTGCTGCAGACACTGGAGAATGCTGCAGATGTTGACTCAATATCAGAAGAAATGCTCACAGAAGGAGCGCAGGTCCTTCAAAAGAACATTCGTGAAGAGATAACCAGCGCGGCAGACCGCGGATATGCAACAGGAGAACTGGCAAGCTCGGTGATACCAGATACTCCAGAGAAAAATGCGTTTGGCCATTACGTTAGTGTCAGACCGGTTGGAATTGACAGTAAAGGCGTAAGAAACGGAGAAAAGTGGGGATATCTGGAGAATGGAAACGGAGGTAATCAGAAACCTCACCCATTTGAAGATAGAGCAACAAAAAGATCAGAGACTGAATGTACAGAGAAAATGCAGGAAGTATTTAATAGACATATAAACATATAGTAGGAGGATATTAACATGGCTAAAATTGGATTTGAGTACATTGTAGCAGCAAAATTAGATACAGAGGCGTCTGTAAGCAAAGCAACAGCAAAGTATACGGAAGCGAGAGTAATTGGTCCGGCAGCAAATGCAAACTTTAATATTAACACCAGCGATGTAAAAGATTATGGTGATGATAATGTAGTAGAAACAGACGTATCTCCGACAGGTGGTACAGCTTCACTGGAACTGAATGAGCCAACTATGCAGAATGAAGGATGGCTGCTGGGACATACAGTGACAGAAGATGACGGAATGGTCAGAAATGCGAACGATATTCCGCCATATGTAGGTATTGGATTTGTTGGGAAATCTGTCCGGGCACATGAAACAGTATTTAAAGCAAAGGTTTATTTAAAAAGTACAGTTTAAAGAACCAAATGATGAGAATGCAACCAAACAGGACACTGTAACATTTACACATACAACAATGGAAGGTAATTTATACACTTTGCAGAATGGTGATATGAAAGCCGAAAATGAGTTTAAAACACTTGCGGAAGCAAAAACATATGTGAATAAAATTCTTGGGGTTACCGATTCTTCAACCGGTAAGTAAGGAGTAAAACATGGGCATATTTAAACCAAGAGGAGTGGCAATTGTTTTGAATGGAGAGGAAAGACATTTCCTCTTCACTCTCAACATGATTGATCAGATTGAAGAAAAGTATGATAAACCATTAATGGAAGTGCTTGAGGATGTAGCAAATGACACAGGAAATGGACATTTGATGCGCGATATTGTGGTCATACTTCTGAATGACGAAGCAGAGCGAAATAAACGTATGAAGGCAAGCGTTGAATACTCAACTGTGACAGAAGCAGATGTGGGAGACATGATCGGGCTTGACAATTACTATGAAGTTATGAAAGCGCTTCTGAAAGCCTATGGAATATCCATGCCAGAGGTAGATGAGGAAGAGGACCCAAACCAGAAGAGCGGGCAAATGAAAAGCTGAATATTGCCCGCATAGTTTACATCGGAATGACAAAATTGTATTATACGGAATCCGGAGTGCTGGATATGACGCCCAGGAAATTTTACAGGATGTATGATGAATATTTAATTATGAATGGGCTGAAGAAAGAAATTGATTCAGCAATTGATGCATTACCATAGGAGTGTTCATGTAAGGTGAACACTCCTTTTGTTATGCTTAAAAGGAGTTAAAATGGCAAAAAAAGAAGTTGGAATTACGCTGGCGCTCGGCGGGGAAAAAGAATATACACAGGGATTTTCAAATGCTGTAAAGGTTACGAAAATGCTGCAGGCAGAAACCAAAAGCCTTGCGCAGGAATTTGAAGGAAGCGCAAACTCCATGCAGGCCTTGCAGTCTAAGCAGGAAAACTTAATCCGGCTGCAGGACTCTTTTAAGCAGAAACTAAATGCAGCAAATACGGGACTTGGAAATGCAAGAAAGCAATATGAGGAGCAGGCAAAGGCAGTAGAAACGCTTAAGGAAAAGCTTGATACTGCACAGAAATCCCTGGACAAAATGAAGGAGCAGGGCGAGGAAGGCTCCGATTCTTATAAAAAACAGGAAAAAGCAATTGAAGAGCTGAATAATGCTCTTACAAAGCAGACAACAAACATGTTGAATGCGCAGGGTCGTGTAACGGACTGGAATAAGAAAGTAATTCAGGCTGAGGCTGATGTGCGCAAAAACAGTAAGGCACTTGAAGAGAATGGAAAGTATCTCGAGGAAGCCAAAAACTCAGCAGATGGATGTGCTACCAGCATTGATGAATTCGGAAAATCCGTAAAACAGGCAAACACTGAAGTTGATGATTTGAATTCAAATGCAGGAGAAGCCGGGGAAGTATTTACCGGGCTTGGTGAAAAAATTGCCAGTGCGGTTGTAATGAAAGGTGTTTCTGTTGCTGCTGATGCACTTGGCACTTTAAAAGATAAGGCGGTTGAAGCCGCCGAATATGTAGTAGAGGTAGGAAGTTCTTTCGAAGCTGGAATGAGCGAAGTGGAGGCTATCTCAGGAGCTACTGGATCGGAACTGGAAGCTCTGGAGGATAAGGCGAAGAGCCTCGGAAGCAGCACAAAATTCTCTGCTACAGAAGCCGCCAGTGCAATGACAAATATGTCCCTGGCGGGCTGGTCCGTAAGCCAGACCCTTTCCGGAATCGATGGCGTATTGCAGCTGGCCGCCGCTTCCGGAATGGATCTTGCAGATGCATCCCAGGTTGTTACGGATAATATTAGTTCATTTGAACTTGAAGCTGAAAGCGCCATGCATATAGCGGATATGATGGCTTATGCGCAGGCGAATAGCTCCACCACAGCGGCCGAGCTGGGCGAGGCATACAAGAACTGTGGCGCCAATATGAATGCCGCAGGACAGGATATAGAGACTACAACCTCTATGCTGGAAGAATCTTTGGCCAACAATGGTCTTAGAGGAAGTGAAGCTGGTACAGCCCTTGCAGCCGTAATGCGTGACATGACCAGCAAGATGAAAGATGGAAAGATTGCAGTCGGTGATACTTCTGTAGCTGTCATGGATTCTGCTGGAAATTTCCGTGACATGACGGATATCCTGAAAGATGTTGAGGGTGCTACAGATGGAATGGGAGATGCACAGAAGCAGGCGGCTCTTATGTCAACCTTTACATCTGATTCCATTAAGGGCTTGAACATGCTCCTTAATACTGGCGCTGATCAGGTAGCTGGCTATGAAGAAAGTCTGAGAAATTGTTCTGGTGCTGCTTCAGATATGGCAGATACCATGCAGGATAATCTGCAGGGTAAATTGACAGAGCTTAGTTCTGCTACTGAGGGACTGGGAATTGCGGCGTATGATTACATTTCAGGTCCTTTGCAGGATGGTGTGGAACTGCTTACGGATATTGTATCTGGCTTAACAGACGTGATTACACCTCAAAAAGATGCAATGGAAGAAATGTACGATCAAGTTGTACAATCCTCCCAGAAAGTTGCCGATAATGTACAGGCGATTGACGATCAGTTTACCGGAACCCTGAATTCCGTGGAAAATGTAGGCGCTCTGGCTGACAGACTGGAAGAGTTAAATAATGTTGAAGATAGAACAGCTGTCCAGAAACAGGAAATGGCATCCATCGTGGACAAACTGTCACAGTCTATTCCAGAACTGGCTGGTGCTTATGATTCTGAAAATGATAAGCTGAATGTTACAAATGAAGAACTGGAAAAACTGGTAAAAAACTATCAGGATGTAGCTGTTCAGCAAGCCCTGATTAAAGCTACCCAGGATTTGGTAGATCAGTCCTTGGAGGCTCAAAAAGTAAAAGATCAGGCAGAAGCGCAAAAGGAATCAATTAGTAATAGAAAGAAACTTTTACAGGATGAACTGGATCTTATTAATGAAGTTAATAATCAATATGAACAAAACAGCTTAAATGCCGCAGCATTACAGGAAGTTGATTTTAGCAAACAACTTGATTATACAACAAAAGCTTTAGAACTGTACCAAAAGGCATTGGATGATGGAACTATTACCCTAGAAGAGTATCAGATGGCAGAAAAAGCTATTAGTGATAGTCAGATGGGAAATCGTTTTGCTGTATTGACCGGTCAGGTATCTCAGTGTGGAGATGCTACAGGAATTCTAGCAACCAGTGTTGGAGAGCTGCAGGATCAGGAAGACGAGCTTAACGGTGTTATTGATACACAGAATCAGATCCTGGATGAAAATGAAAAAACAAAAGAAGAGTATGCTGAAAGCGCAGGAAATCTAACCAAAGCTAAAAAAGATGATACTGATGCAACACAAGACAATACAAAGGCGCAAGAAGATAATGCTGATGCAATCCAAGCAACCGGATTGGCGGCAGTAGGAGCTGGCACAGCTCTGGAAGGTTTTAACAAAACCATGGAACGCTCCCAGGAAGCTGCGGACGCTGCTAAGACTGCCATGCGTCAGATCCTGGACGAATACAATTCCACCATGGATTCTATCAAAGCTGATTTGCAGGATAAAATCAGTTTTGCAGATAAATTCGATGGTGGGGATGATATCACCACAGAGCAGATGAACGAAAACCTGCAGTCCTGGGTTGATGGAATCCAGAACTATCAGCAGAATCTCCAGCGTCTTAAAGAAGCCACAGATGAGAGCGGGCAAGCGATCTTTTCCGCAGAGTTTATCCAGGCAATCCAGGAGCAAGGAACTGATGCAGCTAATATGCTCCAGCATATGGTATGGACCTTGGACAACCAGGGAGAATACGGTGTTGAACAGCTGAAAGGTATCTCCAAGAAGTGGACTGATGCCATGGACATTTCTGAGGATACAGCAACGGTGATGGCGGCAAACAAGACCGCTTATGAGTTGGCAGTGGGAGAGCTTGGATCCACAGATTATGATTTTTCTGATCTGCGCGAGTCCATTGACAATGCCGTTGCTTCGGCGGTGGAAGGCTGGGCTGAGCTTCCAGCAGCCACCCAGGAATCCCTCATGCAGACCGTACAGATGGCACAGGAATGTGGTGTACAGATCCCAGAGGGACTTGCAGAGGGAATTGCAAGCGGTGAGATAACCCTCAGCAGGCAATAGATCAGCTGAACGGGACTATTGAAGGAACAATCCAGGGCGTGGCAGAAATCGCCAATAAAGCCGGTATCCAGATCCCGGAAGAAATCCAGCAGGAATTAATGCCGGTGGTACGCAGGCAGTATCCGCTATGCAGGAGCTTCTGGCACTGATCCAGCAGCAGGCAGCAGATGCACAGTCTGCTGGAGAAGAGGTAGGAACTGCTGCTGGTGAAGGAATGCAGAATTCAATCAAAGATCAACAATCTGGAATTGAGCAGGCTAGTGGAGAAGGAGCTTCTGCAGGGGCAAAAGCAGCCGAGGAAAAGAAAAGCGAATTTGAGCAAGCCGGAGCTGAATCCGCGAAACAATATCAGGCTGGAATAGCATCTGGAAAAGGTGGTGCGATCAGTGAAGCTGGAGCGATGGCAAACCAGGCGGCTTCAGCAGTTCGGATTTATCAGAATAGCTTTTACACGGCTGGTTATAATGCTGCCGCAGGTGTGGCAAGTGGTATTGAAGCTGGCAGGTCAAGGGTAATCAGTGCTTCTAGTGCCGTTGCCATTTCTGCGCTTAATGCCTTTAAAAGTGCATTGCAGATTCATTCACCTTCTAAAAAATTTCAAGATGAAGTAGGAAAGATGATCCCAGCTGGTGTTGCTAAAGGTATTTCTGGGAACGCAAAAGTAGCAGTTACAGCTTCAGTAAAACTTTCTAATTCGGTATTGAAAAACGCAACCAGTTGGATTTCCAAGTACAATAAGAGCCATGAGGTTTCTATTGATAACGAAAAATGGTATTGGCAACAGATACGCGATACAGCTGTGAAAGGATCCACAGCTATAAACAGGCAACCGCTCAGCTTAATAAGCTTAACAGCAGTTCCACGATCAGCAAGGCACTGAGCAGCAGCATAAAGAACAATTTGGTGTATCCAAAGAAAAAGTTACCGGATCCGGAGATAATCAAAAGAAAACTACTAAGGATGCAGAAACTTATAATTCTGAGGTTCTCAGTGCTGCTGAAAAACGGCTGGAAAAGTACAAGACATTACATGCTGCTTCTTTAGCCCAGGAGAAAAATTACTGGACCACCGTTCGAAAGAATTTAAAGAGCGGAACTGATGCCTGGTATGAAGCAACACAAAAGATCCAGGAACTGGACACTCAGATTTACGAGGAAAAGCAGGAGAAGCAGGAAGAGGTAGCCAAAGCCAGAGAGGAAGCTGCAAAGACCCAGGCTTCAGTACAGAAATCCCTTTTGGAGACCTACCAGACCTATTATTCCATGTCCGCTAGGGCAGAGATGGAATATTGGGATATTGCCAGAAAACAGTTCACAGCCGGTACGGATGAGCGCATAGAAGCAGATAAAAAGTACCTGGAAGCCAAAGAAGATTACGAAAAAGAAAAGCTGCAGCTTGATGAAGATTACAATGATAAGCGGGAAAAGCTTGAAAAAGAACTAAATGAGACCATACAGGATCTGGAAGAAAAAAGGGACAGTGCCATAGCTGATCGGAAGAAAGACATCCTTTCCTCCATGAATAACTATGATGCCTGGGATGCTTCCGGATATACTGCAGATCGTCTGATTTACAATATGAATACACAGGTTGAGGGACTGAAACTGTGGGAAACCCAGTTGCAGGAACTAAGCGGAAAGGGACTTTCAGAGGGGCTGCTGCAGGAATTGAAAGATGCAGGACCAGAAGCAGCCGCCAATATTTACAGCCTGAATCAGATGACTGCAGAGCAGCTGGATGAATTTAACAAGCTTTGGGAAGAAAAGCAGGAGATAGCAGACAGGCAGGCAAAAAAAGATACACAGGCTACGCGGGATGCTATTGATCAGCAGATAAGTGACACCAGGAAAGATTATAAGAAACAGCTGGATGATCTGGCGGCTGAAAATGCTTCCGCGGTTGCAAAACTGAATGAGGGCTTATCTACCGGTCTGAAGTCTCTGGTGGAACAGGCTGGCCAGATTGGTGAGAACATTGTAGGGAGTCTGATCGCCGGAATTCAGAAAGCAGGAACCGGCGGGACATTGCTTGATGTAAATGTATCGCCGGCTGGAAAAAATGTGTCAGCTTCTTCCGGAACAAGTGGAGCAACTGCTTCCAGCTCAGCTTCTTCCGGATCCGGCACTTCTGGAAATATATCCAAGACAGGAATTGCGCCGGCGCAAAAGAAAGAACTGGATAAAGTGACTGTGGGCGCAGCTGAGAAACCGGCAGAGATTGCAGAAGTACAGAAGCTGATAAATGCGAGCAAGGCGCATAAGAAATCTGTGTCGGATGCAGAGAAAAAGAAACATTCAGATTTGTGGCAGTATATTGTAAAAAAATACGGCAGGAGTGTGAATGATTCCACTGTAAAGAAGATAGCAGATGCCCTTAGCGTGGAAGTGGATGCAAAGCCGTCATCTAAGCAGAAGAAAGCTATACTGGCGGCAATGAAAAAGCGGGGACTTCGAACCGGAACAGAGAATATCCTGGAAGATCAGCTGGCATGGCTCTTTGAAAATAACGCACAGGAGTATGTCCTTCGTAAATCGGATGGAGCGATCATGCAGAATATGCTTACCGGTGATAAAGTGATCAATCCACAGGGAGCAGAAAACCTTTATAATTTTGCCACAAACCCGGACCAGTTCCTGGCAGACAGATCTCTGGATGTAGGGAATGCCGGAATTGAAAAGCTTAACAGGCTGATCAGGCAGCAGTCTGAACGGCAGATGAAGCGGGCTGGAAGTTCACAGGCAGATAATGCCGATATTTTGAGCAAAATGGATTCTATGATGAGAACCATGGAATCCATGACGGAGAGCATGATAAGCACCATGAAGAACTTAAAGGTATTCATGGATAAAGACAAATTGGTCGGAGAAATCCGGGAAGACATAAATATCAAGAATGAAATGGCAGCTACAAGGCATACAAGGGGGCGGCTGAGATGAAAATAAATGGCTGGGATATATCCGGGGCACAGGCCAGGCAGTGGAATGTGACTCCGGCTTTTTCGAATATCGAAAATGAAAGCGAATGGCAGAGGGGCAGCCCACTGCCATTTTTCGTCAACAGTTCCATCGGGTTCAAAACAATACAGATCACTTTCCTGGTATATGGCGCGGATCGGAATGAAATCCTGCAGAACTGCAGCACCTTGCTTTCCAAGATGATGTCCGAGTCGGTCATCCTGGAACTGGATAAGTTCGACCATAAATTTTGCGGATATATGGTAAAACATGATTTTGCTGAAAACCCACTTGGAAAGCTGCGGGTAACATCCAATAGACTGAGCAAGATTACGGTTGATTTTTCGTGCTATGAATACGCTGAAAAACCGGATGGCTCTCCATATTCACAGTCTGCATCCGGAATGTTGGAAATAGCAATAACAAACCCTGGAAATATCTGGACGCCCTGCATAGTGGAAATTACTCCGCGTGCTGCAGGTGCGTCAGCATTCACGGTTAAGGGAATTAATCGTAATCCGGATACAGGGGAGAGCCTGCCGGTTACAATCAGGAATACAACAAAGGATAAAACCGTTATCCTGGATGGTGAAACCGGAAAAATCACAGAGGCAGGAGTAAATAAATCCGCTGATGTAGACATCTGGAGCCTGCCGGTGCTTATGCCGGGAACGAACAGAATCACATTGGATAATACCTGGATGGATATCACGGTGAAATACCGTCCAAGATTTATGTAATTGCGGAAAATCACCAGGAATGTTGAAAAAACATAAATTTTTCAAAGAAATATGTGTGTTAAGGAGGATTTTTGAAAGTGACAAATCAGGAAATGATATTAGCATACAATGGATTATGCAGTTCCAGAATATGGAACAAAAGAAATTTGAAGAATCAGGGAAGAAAATTCTTTCCGGAAAAATTCAGCTTGCTTTTTCAATTAATAAAAATAAAGCAGCAATTGTTCAGGCATTGCAGCCATATGAGGAAACGAAGAAATCAATCATTGAAGAGTACAGAGACACAGCCGCAGAACGGAAGGCCTGGGAGGAAGAGCAAAAAGCTGCAGAGGCAGAAAAACGACCTGTGCAGGATATAAGCATAAGTCTCCGTCCAGATAAAAGTATGGAGGAGTATCAAAGAAAACTTAATGAGCTGGCAATCCAGGAAACAGATTTTGAGCCTAAAAAAGTGCCATTATCATTATTTGAAGGGCTGGATCTGACCAGCGCAGAGCTGGAACCGTTTATTTTTATGATTTCTGAAGATTAAAAGAAGGAGGCCCTATGCTTAAGATCTACGATACGAACCACAATGCCATAGGGCATATTTTTAAATATAAAGATCTGATGATTGAGAGTGACGCCGCCACCGGCGAGAAGACACTCTCTTTTACATACCTGGCTAGGTATCATGAGATTTGTGAAGAGTATTATATTGAGGACCAGGATGATGAATACGTAATAAAAGAAAAAAGCGTAAGTACAGATGGATTCTTGCAGTTTGTGGCAGCTTGAATTTGGAAGAACTGGAAGCCAAGCCATGGAGCTCATTTAGCATAACTGATTCCACAATTGAAGACGCGGCAAAGTTGGCACTCGCCGGATCCGGATGGACGGTGGGCGAATGTACAGTTACTAAAAAGAGAAATGCCGGAATATTACAGACAAACACACTGGGTGTTATTCAGAAACTATGCACGGCATTTATGTGCGATGTCAGTTATGATACCAAGAATAAGAAAGTTTCTTTTTATGAGCAGATAGGTCAGGACAAGGGAACCTTTTTCCTTACAGGTCTTAACCTTAGACGCTTGCAGAGGAGAGGCAGTACTTATGATTACTATACCAGAATCATCCCAATCGGACAGAATGGACTCACAATCGAAAGCGTAAACGATGGGAAAAATTATCTGGAAAATTATCAGTACACGAAAAAAATAAAGACATACATCTGGAAAGATGAATCCTATACAGATGCCACTGCTTTAAAAGAAGATGCTGAAGCGAAACTGCAAGATTTGTCAAAACCGATTGTATCATTTGGCGCAGAAATCATTGATTTTGCAAAGCAGAAAGCTGGATATAAAGATTTTTCATTTTCCCTGGGCGATACAATCACACTGATTGATGCTGCTACTGGAATTCGTGAAAAACAGCGTATTATCAAGATTACGCAGTATCCACAGGATCATACAAAAGATACATGTGAATTGGCGAATAAATTTCCCTCATTTGAAGAGTCAAGGGAAAAGCAACAGGCGGCAGAGGATATTATAAATACTGTGATCAGTGATGATGGACGATACACAGGAACGATCAATGTATCGGATATTTTGCATTTTGAAGAGGGTGTATCCGGAAGTGGTGCGGTTGGAAATCTTCAGAGACTATATAATGCTCTGAATGGAGATCTGTCTGAGTTAAAAGTATCTGTTGGACAAATTGAAACCAACTACATTAAAGCGGAAGACGCTGATTTAAAATATGCAACAATAAAAAAGCTGGAAGTGGAACAGGAAAAAGTAAAGAACCTGGATGTATTATACGGAAACATCAAGAATCTTCTTTCCGGAGCTGCCGGTATCGGAGAACTACAGAATATTCACCTCACATCACAGAATGCAGTATTGGAAGAAGCTTTAATTAAAAATGCAGTAATTCAATATGTTTCTGTGGGAGATTTACAGGCTGGAACAATCCTTACAAGCAAATTCACCATAATGGATCCAGATGGAGGACTTCTGATCAAAGGTCCCACAGCGCAGTGGAGTGACAAAAACGGAAATGTTCGTATTCAGATTGGTCAGGATGCCAGGAAGAATTTTACATTTTCTTTATTTGATGAGACTGGTACTGGTGTACTTATTGATTCAACCGGAATCAAGGAAAAAGCCATTGCTGACGGTTTGATCGTAAATAAAATGGTATCCGATGATGCAGCCATTGCCGGCACAAAGCTTGATATTCCGTCTGTGGTATCGGCAATTAATGGAAGTGATTCAACTATTAAGAGCAGCCGGATCTGGATGGATGAATACGGACAATCTTTGAACCAGATGTATACCAGGCTGGATCAGAATATTACAGTTATTGAACAGAGCGCCTCAGAAGCCAAAAAGACAGCAGCGGCTGCAAACAGTACTGCATCTGCAGCAGCGGATACTGCACAGCAGGCGCTTTCAGTATTATCAGGTATCTCTACTCTGGATGCTCTTGGAGCTTCCCTGGATAATGATTCCCATGTGGTTCATACCAACACGGATGGATCCGGGGGAGATTACAGCGATTGCTATACAAGGATGACGGTGTATTTAGGAGATACGGATGTATCATATGATGCGGTTTTTGAAGTGACGGTATCAGAAGGAGTTTCCGGTAACTGGAATGCGAAGCTTAGAACATATTATGTAAAATCAATGTCCACGGATGATGGATATGTTGATATAGAAGCAGTGTATGGCTCCGGTGAAAGATATTTAACTACCCGGTCAGGTTTGCGACTGACTACCCGATCCGGTGCTTACCTTACTGCAATATGCGGTGGCTCACGCATCAAAAAGAGATTTTCCATCAGCAAAGCGAAAGACGGAAAGATTGGTATTAACTACAATCTGCGGGCGTCTGTTCTTGCTATCCGTAAGCAAAAAGATGGAAAAACATTGATTCCAGCAAGTGTGACTTTTTCCGCGCTGGAGTTGGATAATGGTACAGTACACAGCTATACAGGGCGGTACAAAGTGGAAGAGTCCACAGATGGAATAAATTATACCGTAAAATATCAGCCGACTGCTGATGAATTGCAGAAGGTTTATACACCTTCAAGTTCTGACATTAAAGCAATTCGCGCTACATTATACGCCGCAGGCAGCAGTACACAGGAGCTGGACAGCCAGACAGTTATTGTTCTGGCAGATGCAGAAGGTCTGAGTAGTGATATAGCCGCCGCCCAGAAGACCGCAGACCAGGCTAAGGAAGCCATTGCAACAACTCAGCAGAAAGTAACGAAGATAGAATCAAGTGTAAAAGGCTTTGAGGCATCTTTGAAGGAAACAAATTCGGAACTTCAAGGTGTAACAGACGGAACGCTTCTGTATAACATTCGGTACTTGGACAACGGAAATGACACCACGACATTGTACGCGACAATCTACCAAAAGGGAAAGGATGTAACAAAGAACTATCCGGACAAATGGTTTACCTGGAGGCGAAAGACTGAATCAGGAGAATACTATCTGGGATATGGCTATCAAATTACAGTTCAGAACAAAGATTACGAATTCGGCGGCGCCTGCGCCGGCAGATTCACAACCTACGACACATATAACCTTACAACCAAATCCGGAAAATATCTTACCACAAGATCCGGAAAACAAATAACAATATGGAGGGAAAACTAATATGGCAGATCAAGCAATAAATGCACTTTCAACCAAAACAGCCCCAGAAACCTCAGATCAGCTGCTCCTTGTTGGCGCAGGAGAACCACAGCTGATTGACTACGATAAACTGGCAGATGCGATTCTGAATAAAATTACATCAAAAAATTATGCTTTGGATGCCGGACAGATGACACTTCTAGCGGCACTCAACAAATTAAATAGTGAGTCGTTAATAGGAAATGTAACTACAATTGATGATATTACCTTTGATTATAACTCATTTACGAAAACTGGCTTATATTATATTAATGGGCCTAAAAATCAATCGGAGAGTGATAACAAACCAGGAGAAAATATCACGAATTGTTTTATGATGGTTCTCGCAAAAACAGATTACAGATGTTTTCAAATTATATTTCCTGGCAACACGGAAAGAATATTTTACAGAAATACAAAGACTGATACATCTGGATGGAATTCTTGGAAAACATTATAAATAGCAATAAGTTAATGTATTTTAGCTCCTGTCAATAATATAGCTTCCAAATACAAAAATATCCGTATTTTCGGCATTATGATATAGTTTTATTTTTCCATCTCTATATATCCATAATGTTCCAACAGGAATATATGGAATATAATTTGTAATGGCGCTCAAGACAGCATAATCATAGTTAGGATTAAGAAAGTCTGGAATTTCACCAATATTATAATCGTCAATATTATTTTGATTGATGACCTTAAGAGTACCAAATACACTTACAGCATCTGCACTTTTTCGAAAGTATAAATATCCACAATCTGTGCTTAAGGCGTGAATTTTACCAACCATATCACTATTTTGTTTGCTGGAGATTATGGGAAAAAGTAGCTTCCTTACCATGATACCGATTATACTTGTGGTAAGGAGGTGTGCGCCAGTTCGGTGCCAAATATATAACTGGTGGGAATCCAGTCTGGTAAGACTTAGCAAGTCGCCAGTACCGAGTCCTTGGAGCGCCAAAGGCTAACAATGGTGTTTAAGCGTAGGACA
>ENA-OQAA01000888-OQAA01000888.1-human-gut-metagenome-genome-assembly--contig:-NODE-888-length-18058-cov-2.870894_pt1 | contig 18058 bp, 25 predicted proteins | sample MGYA00242489_ERZ504515 | MGnify/ENA primary metagenome ERZ504515 (study PRJEB26092, sample SAMD00036237) | human gut metagenome | host: Homo sapiens | study: EMG produced TPA metagenomics assembly of... | reverse complement strand
TGTTTTTAAAAATATTGCAAGAAGAAAGTTTTATACCAGTATTTGTTGAATTACGCGGCATAAATAACGAACAAACAAAAGATATTAATGCGTTAGATATGATTTATGGCTCATTAAGCAGTTGCGGGTTTGAACTTGAAAGAAAATATTTTGAATACAGTATGGAAACAGGAAAATATGTGATTCTTTTGATGGTTTCGATGAAGTTAAGACAGAAAAAAAGTTTTGTTTTGGGGAAAAGTATGCGAGAACTTTGTACAAAATATCCTGATAATTACTATATAATGTCTTCAAGGCTTTGGAGCAATTTGTTGGCTGGAATGATTTCAAAGAGCTTCAGTCTCTTGAATTAGATAAAGTACAAGCATTAGAGTTGATTTCAAAGCTTGACTATAATCAAGTTACCAAGGAAAAATTTATGTATGAATTAAATCATGGATTGTTTGAAAAATATCGATCTTTTGCATCAAATCCATTATTATTAACAATAATGTTAATGACATTTGATGAAAAAGCATCTATTCCGGATAAGTTAAATGATTTCTATGAACAAGCATTTTCTACTCTTTTTAATGTACATGATGGGTCTAAAGATTGTTTTAAAAGAGATATAAGAACTGGATTAGGAGCCAACGATTTTAAAAGTGTATTCTCATATTTTTGTTTTAAAACATATTTTAATAATCAGTATGAATTTAGCGAAAGCGATGTAAGAAAATACTTAGGTTATGCACAAGAAAGATTTGATAATATTAGTTTTGGTGTTGGATGATTTTTGAATGATTTAGTTAAATCTGTATGTATGTTGGTGAAAGATGGGCTTATGTATATTTTTTCACACAGATCATTTCAGGAGTACTTTGCTGCTAGTTATACAACAAAACTTGAAGATGGAATACAAAATAAATTAATTGCTAATTGGCTAAGCGAGAAGCAAGGAGTTGCAGATGATCCATATTTTAATATGTTGTTCAATATGCAACCGGAAAAATTTAATAAAGTAATATTATGTCCAGGTATTAAAAAGATTCAAGAATTGTATGATAGATGCGGAACTATGGAGTTGTATAAGCAGCTATTTGAGTGTGTGATGATTACAACAAGAGTAACAGAAGGAGGGAATCAATATAGGTTCTATCTGATGATAAAAGATAATTATTTATGTGCAGTATTGAAAATGTCTTGTGTGTTTAATAATTTTAAGTATAGTCATTATGGTGCGGAAAGTGAAGAATTTGTTGATTACGCAACAAATTCAAGAAAACTATCAGATAATAAAGCTCTTGAGTTCTTTTTGATTGAAGATGCGGAAATGACAAGAGAATTTCTGAAACATTTTTCGTGGGTTGAAGAGCAAATAAATTTTCCATAGAAATATTGGAAAAGTACGGAAAAGATAGTACGAAAAATAAGAGAAAAGTATCTTCAATTATAGATAGCTTGTAAATCCATGCAAAGTTTTGGTGCCAGCCTTATTTAAGGTATTTGTCTCTATACAAGTGAAATTTGACATGCTATCCCAGAGGTGATAGCATGAATAAACAGGAACAGAAAAACAGGCAGAAAAGCCTAAACAAATTCAACAGCATAACGCAAAAGGTGAAGCCAGAAAATCAGAACCAGACACATAATGTCCGTTCTGAAGCGGTAGAACCGAAGAACAGACAAGTATAAGGCACCCATCTCGGGTGTCTTTTTTAATCCCCATAAGGACCCTTAACTCAGCGGGTTAGAGTACCCGGCTCATAACCGGGCAGCCCTGGGTTCGAGCCCCAGAGGTCCATTTACAAAACAAACGAAGAGAGGTGGTGATGTTTGGATGGAGAAGTAAAGGCAACAAATGCAGAACTTGCCTATCAGGATTACCTAAAAGGCATGAAGTACAAAGAAATAGCCGTGAAATACGGTGTGACCATAAATACAGTAAAGTCCTGGAAGACCAGATATAAGTGGTCAAAGGATAGTAAAAAAAGTGTGCACACAAAAAAGAAAAAGGTGTGCATACAAAAAAGCAATGAAAGTGACGCTAAAAAAGAAGCCATTGCAGAAGCGGTTGGGCAAGTGATAGAAAACGCTGAGCTTACCGATAAGCAAAGGCTTTTTTGTTTATATTATGTGAAATGTTTTAATGCTACAAAGGCATATCAGAAAGCATTTCAAGTTGATTATGCAACAGCTTGCGGAAATGCATCAAATCTATTGAAAAGTATTGAAATTAAAAATGAAATTCTAAGGTTAAAACAGAACCGCCTAAACCGGGAAATGCTAGACGAATCTGATATCTTCCAGAAGTACATGGACATAGCCTTTTCAGACATAACGGATTTCGTAGAATTTGGCCAGGAGGATGTCCCAGTGATGGCAGTATACGGACCGGTACAGGTGAAAGATGAGGAAACAGGAGAAAAGAAAACCCTTACAAAAAGAGTGAATGTTGTCCGCTTCAAAGATTCCTCAGAAGTAGATGGAACCCTGATTGCAGAAGTAAAACAGGGGAAAGATGGCGCAAGCATTAAGCTGCCAGATAGAATGAAAGCCTTGGAATGGCTTGGAGAGCATATGAATATGGCAACAGAGGAACAAAGAGCAAGAATTGAAAATATAAAGGCTAAGACAGAACAAATAAAAGGTTCTGGACAGGATGAAACAGAAGATAAAGTAATGAAACTGTTTGAAACCATTGGAGGCGCATTAGATGCTGAATCTTAGCAAAGCATATACACCAAAGCAAATAGAAATCCTAAGAGCGTGTAGAAATACAGACTGGTTCCTACTCATAAATCATGGGGCAAAACGTTCTGGGAAAACGCAGTTGGATAATGATATTTTCCTGCAAGAGTTGATTCGTGTTAGAAAAACTGCAGATAAACTGGAAATTGACACACCGCAGTACATTCTTGCAGGATATTCCATGGGAAACATTCAGGATAATATTTTAACAGAGCTATCCAATAAATATGGATTTCAGTTTAAATTTGATAAATTCAATAATTTTACTCTGTTTGGAGTAAAGATAGTGCAGACATCACATGGGAATATCAGTGGACTTGGACGCATCCGAGGAATGACAGCTTTTGGTGCTTATATTAACGAGGCCTCTTTAGCAAATCAGGAAGTTTTCGATGAAATCAAGGCAAGATGTTCGGGACCGGGAGCTAGAATCATTACAGACACCAACCCGGATCATCCAGAACATTGGCTTCTGAAAGATTATATCAAATCGGAAGCAGCAGGCATCATGAGTTTTCACTTCTGTTTGGACGATAATACCTTCTTAGATGAGCGCTATAAAAAAAATATCAAAGAATCTACGCCAAAAGGGATGTTTTATGATAGGGGCATTAACGGGGCATGGGTTTCTGGAGAAGGGGTTGTGTATCCTGATTTTGACCAGAACGTCCATGTGATTACACCATTGCAGGCAAAGCAAATTATCTTTGATAGGGTGTTTTGTGGAGTTGACTGGGGATGGGAGCATTGGGGTGCTATTGTGGTGGTTGGCGTTAAAGGCAGCAGTTACTACATTATTGAAGAACATGCTGCACAGCATAAGTATATCAAAGATTGGATAATAGTAGCGAAGGATATCATCAGACGTTATGGTGATGTCCCTTTTTATTGCGATCCAGCAAGACCAGAGCACATTGCAGCGTTTCAGAATGCTGGCATTGATGCTTATGTGGGAAATAACCGTGTACTTTCTGGGATTGAAGCAATTGCCACTCTTATGACGAATAAACAATTCTTTATCGTATATTCCAAGTGCCAAGGTTTAGGGAAGAAATTTATAAATATATCTGGAAGAAAAATACCGGGGAACCACTAAAAGAAAATGATGATGTTCTCTGTGCAATCCGGTATGGAATTTATTCCGATATGACAGTGAATGAGATTGAACTACCTGGACAGAGCATGGCTGATCAGGCGGAGAAATTGAAAGGGATGTTTTAAATGTTAGAAGTAAATAAATTTGAACATGGGACAGATACAGCACATCACACCTCAAAAAGTTTTCAGCAATTGTACGGACCAGAGACAAACCGCTCCTATCGTGCTAATAGTGCAGAGGAAATCTTAAACGATGTGAATAAACTGGCTGCTATGATTCAGAACCATCATGAAGTGCAATGCAAAAGACTTGAGGCATTGGATGATTATATCAAGGCCAGAAACGGTGGTATATACAGAGATACCTCCAGGAGAAATGAAAAAGAAAGAGCGGATCACAGGGCAGCCCATAATTTTGCTAAGGTCATCAATGTATTTGATGTTGGTTACAACACAGGGATTCCTATCAAAAAAGTAAGTGATGATGAAAAAATAAATGAAATTATTACAGAATACGATAAGGAGAATGATATTGAAGCTCTGGATAGTGAGCTGTGGCGGGACATGAAAAAGTATGGAAGAGCTTATGAACTCCAATACAGAAACAAACAGGATAAAGACAGGTCGGTTATCAGTAATGTGTTTGAAACCTTTGTGTGCTATGGTCTGGATGCAGAAAGAACGCCACTTTTTGCAGTCCGCTATCTAGATACCAGGTAGAAACTCAGGAGTTCACTACCGTTACCGTTTATACAGATAAAGAGGTAATCACCTACAAACCTTGCCAGATGAATGCATTAAAGCTGGAAGAAGAGAGGCGGGAACACCATTATTGGGAAGAAGTGCCGATTACAGAGTATTCACCAGACAGATACCGCATGAGCGGATACGAGGATGTAATCCCCCTCATTGATTTATATGATGCTGCACAATCAGATACTGCTAATTATATGACAGATTTAAATGAAGCAACTATGGTAATTACGGGAAATTTGAATCTGAATAAATACAAAACAGATGATTTAATAAAAATGAAAAAAGCGAATCTAATGCTTTTGACAGAAGGTACAAATCCAGATGGGAGTAAATCACAGACAGATGCAAAATACATCTATAAGCAATATGATGTAACAGGGACGGAGGCTTATAAAGAAAGACTACAAAAGGATATCCATAAGATTTCCTTTGTGCCGGATTTAACGGATGATTCTTTTTCTGGAACAGTCAGGGGAGGCTATGAAGTACAAGTTATTTGGATTCCAGCAGATGGCAAAGACAGGACAGCGAGGATTCAAAAAAGGACTTATGCGAAGATACCGGCTGCTTCTGAATATTAAAAACTACGTGAATGAAGCTGATAATGCGAGCCTTGATAATTTAACCATTACATTCACACCAAACCTTCCAAAAGCTGTATTGGAAGAGTTAAAAACACTTGTCGATTCCGGTATGGAAATTAGTCAGGAAACTTTGATGGGACTGGCTTCTTTCATTGACGATGTGAAAGCAGAGATGGAAAAAATCCAGAAAGAGGAAAAAGAAAATGAGCAAGACCCTGTTATGGCTTCTATGTTTGGAAATCAGGTGCAGCAGGATGATGGGGGGGGCAGAAGTTCAGGGTAAATCATTAAATGGTGCCCAGACACAAAGCCTTATTGCTATTATGTCACAATTTAGTGCTGGAACTCTTTCGGAAGGACAGGCAGTAAATTTGATATCTACAGCAATTGGAATTAACAAAGATGAGGCAAGGGCAATATTAGATGGAGAATTATAAATGAGTTCACAGGAATACTGGAAAAAAAGAGAAACAGTCCAGCAAAGGAAAAATATCAGGGATGATGCAGCATATCAAAAGCAGATAGCAGAAATTCACCAGAACATGTTAGACGAAATCCAGAAGGAAATTAATGGGTTTTATGTTCGATATGCGAAGAAGGAAGGAATTACCATTGCGGAAGCCAAGAAACGTGCATCTAAACTAGATATTGAGGAATACGCAAGGAAAGCCAAGAAGTATGTGGCAGAAAAAGATTTCTCAGATAAGGCCAATGAAGAGATGCGCCTTTACAACCTTACCATGAAAGTGAATCGTCTGGAACTGTTAAAGGCTAAGATTGGCCTGGAACTGGTCAGTGGGTTTGATGAACTGGAAAAGCTTCTGGGAGAAAAATTAACAGAAAAGACATTGGAGGAGCTGGAAAGACAAGCTGGAATTCTTGGAAAATCCATACAGGATAATGCTAAAGCGGCACATGCTATTGTAAATGCTTCTTTCCATAATGCAACTTTTTCAGACCGTATCTGGATGTACCAGGACATGCTAAAGGCAGATTTATCGAAACTTTTGCAGCAGAACATCATACAGGGAAAACACCCAAGAGAACTTGCTACACATCTTAGAAAGCGTTTTGGAGTGAGCCAGTACAATGCAGAACGCCTTATGATTACAGAATCCGCCAGAGTGCAGACAGAAGCCCAGAAACAGTCATTGGAAAGGAATGGGTTTGAATATTACGAATACATAGCCTGTGGAAAGAGTGATGTATGCGGAATCTGCAAAGGACTGGACGGTAAACACTTTAAAGTCAAGGATATGGTGCCTGGAGTAAATGCTCCTCCGTTACATCCTTTCTGTCACTGCTCTACTGCAGCCTGGGAGGACAGTGAAGAATATGAGCAGTGGTTAGAATTTCTGGATAAAGGCGGTACTACGGCTGAATGGGAGAAATCGAAAAAGAAAGGGAAAACCATTGCAAAGCAAGTTGATTCTGATATAATGATTCCATCAGGTGCAAAAGAGGTAGCAGATGTGCATACAGTAGGAAAAATTGATAAAGAAATTTACAAATGCATTACAAAGGATATTGTGACGGATGAAGTTATTATTACAGATAACCAGATTCAACATATTAAAGACAGACATCCAAATGATTATGAAAGATTTTCCTCTTATTTTAAGGAGATAGTTGCCAGTCCTGATTATATCATAGAAGCCAATAAACCAAGCACAGCGTTAGTTTTAAAAGAAATAAAAATGGCTCAGGAGGTATTCAAAACGGTGATTCGTTTGGCAACGTCTCAAGATAATCCAAAATACAAGAATTCAATCATCACGTTTATGAAAATAGATGAAAAAGAGTGGAAAAGATTATTGAGGAACAAGAAAATTCTTTACAAGAGGGAATAATCAATGTATTATAGAAGTATGATAAGAACAGAGCTCTTTGAGGTGGAAGATTTCGTGCGGTCCACACGCCGCTGGTACTGACAGGGAAAATCCCGAGAGATGCAGGAGAAGCGCACGCCTGCCAAAGAGTTCTAGTTCTTTGATAGAATATTTATATATAGTTTTCTATACCATCAGTTAGAAATGGCTGGTGGTATTTTTATGCTCATAGTAGTTTTGACTGAAATATTATAGTATAATTTGAGAAAAATATGGAGGGATTATTATGGGCGAAAGATTAAATAATCTGATAGATTCTGCAAAAGGAGAACTTGGAAAGATATTAATGGAGGAAGCTGGTCCAGCAATAGCTGCAGAGATGGTAAAAGGTACGGCAGTTGAAATTATTGGTGAGGCAGCAGGAATAGTAATACCGGGAGTTGGTAATATGATGTTATCATATAAACAAAAGAAATTAGAAAGAAATTATGAACTGTATATATCCAAAATTGTTGAAAATCAAGATGCAATAAATGCGCGGCTTGAGAAACTGGAAGAGGAAAAGAAAAAAGAAATTCAATCGAATTATTTTGGACTAATCGCAGATTATGCTTCCCAAGAAAAGCAACAGGAAAAGATGAATTATATTGTAAATGGTTTTATAAATGTAACAGGAAATGTTCTGTCACAAGAAGATACGATCCTTATGTATTATGATACTCTGGAACAATTAACAATTTTGGATTTGAGAGTGTTAAGGCTTTATATCGCATGTGATGAAGATGTGCAAACAATTATGGAAGATTACAAGCTGGATTCTTCACAGTTAGGTATGATTAAGGAAAAATTATCCAGGTTAGGACTTTTAGAAAGCAAAAATGATTTGGATATGGATGAGAATATGAGGAATGTCGCTCAGTACTTAGAAGATGTGACGAAGGGAAAGAAGAATCCTAAGTTAAAACGTTTGAAAAGAATCAGTAAATTTGAATCTTACAGACTTACCTCTTATGGACGAAAGTTATACCAGTTTTTTTCTGGTATTATTGACACAGAATAAGTTTTAGAACACTGCCTGAGAAGTTAGGCGGTGTTTTTTATACCCATTTTTAAGAAAGGAAAGGTGAAAAGCAATGAAATTTAAAGAAGCGCTAAAAGAAATGAAGAAAGGAATCCCTATGAAACTTCCTTCATGGGGAGGTTATTGGTACTGGGATGAGGAAGCACAGACAATTATTATGTACACAAAAGATAACAAACGGTTAGACATCAGGGAAACACAGAGTTGAATATACATTAATGAATGTGCTTTCAGATGAATGGATTCCGGCAACTGGACAAAATTGTCCTATACTTGGCGGCGAAGCAACATTCAGTTTTGGAGATGCAATCAAGTACGTTAAACGAGGGTTGAAATTAAAACGCAAAGGATGGAATGGGAAAGAACAGTATATTCAACTTGCTACAGGAATTTCCTACAAAGATGCTTCAGGAGATATCATCAATTGTGAACATGATGCAATCGGTAATATGGCAATTGCTTTTGTGGGGACCAGTGGTGTACAAATAGGGTGGCTTGCATCCCAGGCAGATATGCTGGCAGAGGATTGGGTGTTTGCGGATTGAAAATGCAACGCTATAAAATAACCAAAGATGCGGATATGTTGGCGCCAAACTGGCTGGCAGACCGTATAAACTATAAAACAGTAAAATTTCTGTATGGAGAAAAGGATGGTGCAGAAATTCTGAAAGGGGTGAGGATAAATGACCAAACAGCCAAAATCGGTGATACCGTTTGCTTTGATGGTAAGAGGATATCCGTAGAGAGGAGGTGATCCAGGTATCTCCCACCGGCAGGGAATGACCGGAACAGCAAAGGAGTGATGGAACAATGATTGCGGTAAGTGTCCGCAAAGATAAAATTCAGATATCCGGCCATGCGAATTATGCAGAAGAAGGCAAGGATATTGTGTGTGCAGGAGTGACAGCCCTTACACAAACCTTAGTAAAATCCATAGAAGATTTGACTGAGGACAAAATAGAATGTGATATCTCGCCCGGAAGGGCTGATATAAAGTATAGGAATCTTTCAGAGAAAGCAAAAACTCTGGTGGATTCCTTTTTCATTGGCATTTGCATGATTGCGGATGAGTTTCCGGACAATGTTCGGATTGTCTAGGCATGGAAGACATAAAAAGCTATGGAGAAGTCAGGCGTGGAAACTATAAGCTACGGGAATCAACGCGATAGATTAAAAAATCGGAGGTAAAAGAAAATGAAATTTAAAAAGTTTATGATGCTGCAGTTATTTGCAGAAGATTCTGAAGGTTCAGATGGAGATTCCGGAAATGAAGGTGCCGACGGAAATAATCCTGAAACAAAGGAACAGGAAGATGATGAAGAGGATGATCCAGAGGATGAGAAAAAATATTCGGACAAGGATGTAAACAAAATCATTAACCGGAAATTTGCTGAGTGGGAAAAGAAAAAACAAAAAGAAGACGATGAAGCAAAGAAACTGGCAAAAATGAATGCTCAGGAAAAGGCAGACTATAAAAACAAGCAGCTGGAAGATAAGATTGCAGAACTGGAAAATGAGAAGGCTTTGTCTAACATGAGGATGAAGCGAGAAAAATGCTGTCTGAAAAGAATATCAATATTTCTGATGAGCTGCTTGCTTTTATGGTATCTAAGGATGCTGGAGAAACAAAAAAAGCGGTAGATTCCTTTGTAGAACTTTTTAATGCGGCAGTAAATGAAGCTGTTAAGTCCAAGGCCAGACAAAGCACACCAAAAGAGGGTGGGGCTTTTTCAGCAGGAACAAAGAATCTTGGCATTGGAGATATGGCAAAAGAAGCAAGGATTATTAAATAGTGGAGGTAAAGAAAATATGAACAAAAATAAAAAATATGGAATGCAGTTATTTGCACAGACAATCAACCCAGACAACGTAACGATGTACGAACAAAAAGATGGTACTATCCCCGAAAAGTACAACAAGTTGATTTTAAAAGAAATCATCCATGGAAGCAAGGTAATGCAGCTTGCAAAATACGAAGAGATGGACGGAAAAGAGAAAGAATTTGAATACTTCGCAAAAGGACCAGGAGCTTACTGGGTAGGTGAGGGTGAGAAAATCCAGACATCTAAACCACAGTGATGAAAGCTAAGATGGTTGCTAAGAAGCTGGGTGTTATTATCCCATGTTCCAGAGAATTTTTGCATTATAAAATGTCTGATTTCTTTGAGCAGATGAAACCAAAGATTGCAGAAGCTTTCTATCAAAAATTTGATGATGCAGCTATCCGAAATGTAGATAATCCATTTCCTCAGTCTTTGGAAGAATCTGCAGTAACAGCAGGTAATGTAATTAGCGGAGGTATTAATTACGATAATGTCCTTTCCATGGAAGATGCATTAAACGATGCAGATTACGATGTGAATGCATTTATTTCTACCAAAGAGAATCGCAGCACTCTTCGGAATGTACATAAAATCGAGAATGGAGTAATCGTGGAAAGTCTGTATGACAGGGGTGCTAATACCATTGACGGACTTCCGGTTGTGGATCTGAAAGGTATGGCAAAAGGAAATCTCTATGCAGGAGATTTCGATTATATGTACTATGGAATTCCATTTGGTATGTCTTACAAGCTGGATGAATCTGCACAGTTATCTACACTGAAAAATGAGGATGGTACACCAGTAAACCTGTTTGAACAGGAATTAGTAGCCCTTAGAGTAACCATGGATGTAGGATTTATGATCGTAAAAGATGAAGCCTTTGCGAAATTGGAAAAAGGAGAATCTAAGTTAGAAAAACTTACTGTTCAGTCAGCAGCAGGTACTTCCAAAGGAGATACTAAAATTACGGTGACTCCTTCAAAGACAGAAAACAATACATACAAGTATAAAATTTCTGAAGAGGAAGTGAGTGTTGCATATGGACAAAATGTGAAAACATGGTCTGTGTGGGATGGAACCGCAGATATTACTGCAGAAACAGGAAAAAACATTACTGTAGTGGAGTGTAATGCAGAGTACCAGGCAATGAAAGCTGGAACAGCTGTTGTGACAGCAAGAGCCTAAGAAGGTGTATGTATGCTGAAAAAAATAAAACAGATGCTTGGACTTTCAGAAGATGATAAATCCATGGATGCCCAATTATCTTGGATTCTGAGTGCTACCCAATCTAGATTAAGAGTGCTTCTTGGAGGCATAGACCCAAAGGACGAACTAAACTACATCATAATGGAAGTTCTATTGCCAGATATAACCGTATTGGTTCAGAAGGGCTTTCTACTCACACAGTAGAGGGAGAAAGCCAAAATTTTCAGGAATCTGATTTTACAGCTTATATGGACGATATACGAGCATATAAAGAAACCCATAATCAGGATGAGGCAAAAGGAGGAATTCTTTGGATATGAGATATGATGCACCAGTTTATTTCCAAGAAATCACTCCTGGCGGATATGACCCGGAAACTGGAGATTACCGTGAAGATACCATACAAGAAACAAAGCGTCTTGCATCTGTTGTAAACACGGGAGAGGAGACACTGAGACTACTATATGGCAGTATTAAGCAGGGAAGCCTTACCATACAACTTCAAAACCATTATAACGCTCCGTTCAGCCGCATACGCATTGGAGAGGCTATTTACCAGGTGGATGCTTCCAGAAAACTGAGGGTCAAGCATACGTTTGTGGTATCGGAGGTGCAGAAATGCCAAAAGTAAAGATTGTAGGCGCGGAAAAACTGCAAAAGAAGCTAAGAAGAAACGTAGCCATGGAGGACGTAAAGAAAGTAGTGCGTCACAACGGAGCCGAGATGCAGGCAAAAGCACAGAGAAATGCCCCTATTGACACTGGTCACTTGCGTAGAAGTGTAGGGCTGGAAATGCGAGACAACGGTTTAACTGCAGAATCTGAAGCAACTGCAGAATATGCAGGATATGTGGAATATGGAACCAGGTACATGAAGGCACAGCCTTATATGCGACCAGCTTTCGAGGATCAGAAGGATAAGTTCCGAAATGACATGAAGAAATTGACGAGGTGATACCATGGACCCACAGCAGGAAATCTTCACAGAATTGTTATTAAGAATCAAAGCATTGGGATATGACGTATTTGATGGGGAACTTCCGCCAGAGAATACACCATATCCTTTTGTATATCTTGGGGATATGCAGCAGACAGACCGTAATACAAAAACAGAGGTTATTGGTAGCACATTCCCTTCTATCCATATCTGGCACAGCAGCCCAAAGAAACGGGGAACAGTATCAAAGATGCTACAGGAAATCAAACTTGTGTGCCGGAGGATAGAAAAAACAAAAAATTACTCGTGGTTCGTAAAGAATGTGAATCAGAGAATTATAACAGACACTACAACAAAAACTCCACTTCTTCATGGGATTTTGGAAGTGGAGTTTGCTTTTAGTTAGGAGGAAATGAGCATGAATAGATACAAATTACAGTTATTTGCAGAAGCAGTATCTGGAAAGAAAATTGTTTATATGTACAGGATGCTGGCTGATGCAAAAAAAGAAGCAGCTACACATCTGGCTTTTACTACAGAAAACAGCACTTCCATGAGCCGTGATGCAGATACCACAGAAACGAAAGATGGACCAATTCGAACACCAGGAAGTGTAGAAATTGAAATTACTACCACAGCACTTTTAGCAGCAAAAGACACGATGATCCAGAAGCTTCGTGACGCTTTGGTAAAAGAAGGGAAAGTGGAGATTTGGGAAATCAACCTCGCAGAGGCTGGAACTGTACAAAATAAATACAAAGCAACCTATTATCAGGGATATGTTACGGAGTTCGAAAAGACATCCGGTGCAGAGGATTATGTAGAATGTTCTCTAACATTTGGAGTTGAAGGAACTGGAGCAGACGGAGAAGTAACACTTACGGTAGAACAACAGGAAATGATTGAATTGTATGGATTTAAAGATATCGCAAAAGAAGGAGAATGAAAATTATGATGGAATTAACAATTAACGGACAGGTATATCAGTTTAATTTTGGAATGGGATTTTTAAGAGAAATGAATAAAAACTTATTATCCCAGAAGAAGGCATTAAAGGGAAAAGTAAAGAAGTTGGACTGCGGTATGCTGTGGCCGGAATTATGGATGGAGATTTAGAACAGCTGGAAGAAGTGTTGGATACTGCAAATAAAGATATGAATCCAAGGGTTACAAAGCCACTTTTAGATACCTACATTGAAGAAGAGAGTACCGATATTGATAGTCTGTTTGATGAGGTGCTGGATTTTTTAGAGAAAACAAATGCTACGAAGAACACAGTGAAAAATATCAGAAGGGACATTGCCAAAGCAGAACAGATGGAAGCAGCGAAGAATGCGGAGAAATAGAAGAAGATTTTGAACAGGTATATAGGGAAATAGCAATAAATTGCTTCCGATACCTTGGTTTTCAAAGTCTGGAACAGGTGAATAAGCTCACAATACCGGAATATGAGCTTCTTATGGAAGCTTTGGAATTAAGACAGGTAGATCAAGAGTATTGGACACACTGGCAGGCTTTTTTGAATTACGCTGTAAAAGCAGAGAAAAGAGTAGGCAAGAATAAAACTAGACCGGTATATCAGAAGTTTAGTAAATTCTTTGATTATGAGAGACAAATAGATAGAGTGAAGAATAAAAAGAAATCTCAGGATAGATTTTCTGGGATTGGAAGATTTTTAAAGAAGGGAGGCTGAATCTATGGCAGAGAGTTTTTCTGTAAAGGCAATTCTATCGGCGAAAGATAAAAACTTTTCCAGTGCATTTAAAAAAGCTATAAATTCAGCTAACCAATTAAAAGAGACCGTTACCGGCGGCTTTGGATTTGGAATTATGATGGGAGCTGGGCAAAAAGCTTTTTCTGTCATAAGTGGTGGAATTGGTAATATGGTATCCGAAATGGGAAATGCGTCTGCAACCTGGAAAACTTTCCAAGGAAATATGTCTATGAACGGGAAGCCCCAGGCTGAGATTGCAGATATCCAGAGTTCTTTGCAAAAGTTTGCTGCTGATACTGTTTATTCTGCATCTGATATGGCTTCTACTTTTGCACAGCTTGCCGCTGTAGGGACAAAAAATACAGAAAAATTAGTAAAAGGATTCGGTGGTTTGGCAGCAGCAGCAGAAAACCCACAACAGGCCATGAAAACTCTTTCGCAGCAAGCAACTCAAATGGCAGCAAAACCCAAAGTAGCATGGGAAGATTTTAAATTGATGTTGGAACAAACTCCAGCAGGAATGTCACAAGTAGCAAAAGCAATGGGGAAAACAACACAACAGCTCATTTCAGATATTCAAGCCGGAAAAGTTAAAACAGAAGATTTCTTAGATACAATAGCAGAAGTGGGAACCAGTGACGCCTTCATGAAAATGGCAACACAATACAAGACTGTTGGACAGGCAATGGATGGATTGTCAGAGACGGCAAGTAATAAATTACTCCCTACCTTTGATGTGATATCGGAATACGGAATTAAAGCTGTTGAAAAACTATCTGGTGCTTTTGATAAGATAGATGGAAATGCTTGCGGGTAAGGTAAAAACAGGGCTCGAAACGGTTTCTAAATATTGGGATGCTTTTATTACAAATATGTCTGGCGTAGGAACTGCATTTTCAGATGCTTTCTCTGCGGTTGGGGCAGCATTTTCGGAACTTACAGGAGAAATTGGTTCCGATACCAGTATTAAAAGTTTTGGAGATGCTGTACAAGTAGCAGCCGGATACCTAAAAACATTTGCAGGATTCCTGGAAGATAATGCAGATAAAATTGCGTTGGTGTTGCAGCACTTACCGCAATTATTGCTTGCATATAAAGGATTCAAAATCGTGAAAGCGGTTGTTCCTTTCGTAAGTGCATTTTCAGGTGCTATTGTAAAGCTTGCTGGAAAAGGAATTGCAAGCTTGGCTGGAAAACTATTTGGTATTGCAGCAGGAACTAAAGCAACTGGATCAGCAAGTAAATCCAGTTCTGGTTCAATTCTAAAATCAGCACAAGCATTTATGATGATGGCAGGAGCAGTTCTTCTTATAAGCAGCGGGTTTGCATTACTTGCTCTTTCTGCGGTAGCAGTAGCGGAATCAGGTGGACTCGCAATTGGTGTTTTGGCAGGAATGGCTGTGGCAGTAGCAGGCGTTGCTGTTGGGATGATGTTTTTGCTTAAATCTATGAAAGGAAGCAAAAGCCTAGTTCAAACAGCAACTGCATTTTTAGTCCTTGGGGCAGCTATCTTAGTTGTGAGTGCAGCATTTGCCGTACTTGCAGCCACATCTATAGCCCTGGCAAATGCAGGGCCTCTTGCAATTGGTGTAATGGTAGGTATGGTGGCGGCGATTGCACTTTTGGCAGCTGGAGCAGCTGCTTTAGGACCAGCTTTAACAGCAGGAGCCGTTGGATTTCTCGCATTTGGAGCTGCACTTGTTCTTGTGGGCGTTAGTGCGATTTTAGCTTCGACAGCTATTGTGATTTTATCAACAGCCCTTCCGGCTCTTGTGGAATATGGATTACAAGGTGCGGTTGCTATTGCTGCATTGGGTGTGTCGATGGGCGTGTTTGCAGCTGGTGCGGCAGTAGCCGGTGCAGGGGCATTACTGCTTGGAGCGGGACTTTTAGTAGTAGGTGCAGCTGCTTTGGTAGCGGGGGCCGGAGTCTTAGTACTAGCTGCAGGAGCGATAGCATTAGGAGCCGGTCTGGCAGTAACAGCTACATCAGTAACTGTATTGGCATCTGCTTTGCCATTAGTAGGTGCAGGAGCAATGAGCAGTGTTGTAGCTTTTACTGCGTTATTTGCAGTGACAGTCGCATTAAGTGCATCACTTTTGTTGATAACAGCTTCTTTTGTGGCATTCGGAATTGGAATTGTGGCAGCAACAGTAGGGGTAGCTGCGTTTGGAGTTGCTATGTTAGCGGCAAGTACAGGAACAGCCGTTATGGCAGCATCTTTAGTAGCTGTGAATTCCAGCATGAAATCAATTGCCAGTAATGCAAAAACAGCAAAAAAATCTATTACAAGCATGAAAGATTCTGTGTCGATTGTAAATGAGGGCTTAGACGCTCTTGGAAACAAGGCGAAATCAGCTGTAGATAAATTAATTAGCACCTTTTCAGGTGCAGCAGGAAAAGCTAAAAATGCAGGGAAAAAAGTTGGAGATGGAATAAACGACGGAGTAAAAAACGGAACAGACAAGTTACCGGACACTATAAAGTTGGCTATGAATCAATTCAACGCAGGACTTTTAGCAGGAGGAACGCTTTCTATAGCAACCTCTAATCAGATCTCTAACTCTGTTTTGTCTGCACTTAAAAAGACAGAATCAGGAGCATATAGTTGTGGATACAACATCGGAGCAGGACTGGCGAATGGCATGGCTGCATCTCTTGGGAGAGTACAAAGCATCGCTGCACAGCTAGCGGCCGCAGCAGAAAAAGCAATACGTGCAAAAGCTAAAATTCACAGCCCGTCTAAAGTCTCTGATAAATTGGGACAGTATTGGGGAGAAGGGTACGTTGAAGGGATGAAAAAAATGTTCGGTGAAGCGAAAAGAACATCCATGAAACTAATTCATATTCCTTCTTCTATCAAAAAACCTGATTTGGCATTAGCGGGAAATATATCTACATCGGATTTAAGTGATGATTGTGTATATGAAAAAAATGCAAACTACACTATTATTGTCCCTGTAGAGATTGACGGAAAAGAGGTTGCGAAGACAACAGCTAAGTACACAGAAGACGAACTTAATAAGCGTGAACGCAGAAATAGAAGAAAACAAGGAAAGGCGTAGGGCAATGTATAAATTTATAGATGTAAATGAGGCTTCGAGCGGCGATGCATTGCCCGCAGAAGCCTTAAATATTAATGGAGAATATATAGAAAATATAGTACAGGGATATCGAACTTTGTCAACAAAAGGGAGAGAAGCCCTGGCATCAGAGTTGGATTATTACGAAATGAAAGCAAGAGACGGGGCAGTTAATAAAAGCAAAAGGTATCCACCGAGAATCATTACCGTTAGATACCAACTACTGGCAAAAAGTGCAGAAGAATACCGAGAATCATATAACATGCTTGGATATATTCTTAGTGCAAACGAAGCAACTTTGATATTTAATGATGAAAAAGATAAGTTTTATATCGGGACAGTGACGGAAATTGGTGAAGTGGAAGAGGGCAGAAATTGTGTGGTTGGAGAGTTTGAAATCTTTTGTGCTGATCCGTTTAAATATTCCGTTACTGAGTATGAAGCGTTTGGAAATCAAAATAGCAATACGATACTGGTTGATTATGGCGGGACTTATAAATCATTCCCTAAACTGTGCGTAGACTTCCATGAAGAGAATGATAATGAAACGTCGTTGTCTACAAATGGAGATTGTGGATTTGTTGCTTTTTTTAATGAAAACGAGAAAATAATACAACTAGGAAACCCTAATGAACTGGATTCCTCTTATATTCCACCGAGTACAACAACTCTTGTCAACTCAGTTTTTAGCAATCATGATAGTTACGGGGCAACCGCTCAGGCAAAGTGGAAGCAAAATATAGGAGTTACAACAGGCTCAGATGTTGTTCAAACCGGAGTAGCCGGAATGGGAATTTCTTCTTACGATGCTCCGGCGATAAATAGAGACACATACGGAATTCTTTTGGAGAATAAAGCGACAACTAGCGGGGATATCATTTTTTATTATACTGTAAAAGCAAGGGCAACAAACAGAACTGAAAAAACAGCAGACATCTCCATTGCAATCACAGTGAAATTAAAGGAAGCAACAGCAATATTCGGGAGCTCGAATGCATTAAAAGCAAAAATTATGATCGGTGGAGTTTGGCAGGAGGTATATCTAAAAAAAACCGAGGAAATATGGTATGGAACACAGGTTATACGATAAACGCAACATTCTCAATTGGAAACTTAAGCTCAGAAGCTACTACATTATCTGGGATAAAGTTTAAAGTTTGAAAGAACGGATAAACCTGGTGACGAGTCGGGGGTTTTGCCTGAAACAGTATGTTCTGG
>ENA-OQAA01000887-OQAA01000887.1-human-gut-metagenome-genome-assembly--contig:-NODE-887-length-18087-cov-2.568875_pt1 | contig 18087 bp, 23 predicted proteins | sample MGYA00242489_ERZ504515 | MGnify/ENA primary metagenome ERZ504515 (study PRJEB26092, sample SAMD00036237) | human gut metagenome | host: Homo sapiens | study: EMG produced TPA metagenomics assembly of... | reverse complement strand
TAACAACAAATTATGATAATGATGATTCTGGCATTCAGATATTAGAAAGTAAATTTTATAATGTCGTAAAAGGTAAATTGGTATCTAATCCAAAGCAGAAATTGACAGATGTAAACGATTGGCTTAATGGCTACGAGTCAAAATATCTTAAAGCTGGCAAAGAAATTTCAATAGATGCTTATTACAAAATATTTAATAAGCAGAAGCGATTAAAATCAAGCTCTTATTGGAGCAAACTGTTTAACGCTACCAAAAACTTTAGTTAAATAAATTGAGGGTGATCGATGATCACCCTCTAAAATATAGATAAGGTATGGTGCTGTGAGACAGCATCATTTTTTTGTTTTAATAATGAAAATCTGTTTGAATTAAAGTTCCGAAGCATTCAAAATATAATTCTCCAAAGCCATTCGGCTGATCTTCCAGGTAGCCCCCATACGGAATCCTTTAAGCTACCGTCATTAAGCAATTCATAAACTCTGTTCTTACCCACGCCGAGATACTCAGCAACTTCTGAGACACTTAAAACAGTCAAAATAGAATTTTCCTTCCCTGCAGGCACTGAATTAGATGTAGTTGACATAATAGTTACCTCCTGTCTGATATTTGGTTTTACTTATATGTGAGCAAGGTTAGTTTTGTAAGAAATAAATATAAGCAGAACAGTCCTGTAAAAATGCTATAGATGAATTTCAAATGCCATATAAAGTTTTTTCAAGCTCAAACACTTATATGAACCGTAACTGGAGCTACTGAGAGCTGATATGAGCAGATTGTAAGCAAAAGTGTATATTTATAGAAATCTCATAGGTTTAAATAGAGCATTCCCAATTTGCTTACAAACTGCCATGCCATATTTCCAGAGTGCCCAGTTTAGCCTGAATAAAGTATGTCAGTATGAAATTTATCGGAAAGGAAGAATAATGCTTATAAATATAGATTCTAACAAATATAAGGATATGACACTTGCTTCATTACATATGGGACTGATTGCTGATCGTTTTAAGAAGAGGCAAAGTATTAAAGACTTAACCATAAAAGAAATTATAGAGAGCGTTGGAAATAATGGACAGGCTTTTTGCAGGGCTTTATTAGATGGTGGAACAGATGAGGAAAACTTTGTAGGACAGACACTTTTGGTATTGGAATTTGATGGTGATCTGAAATATCGTGAGTTTAAAGAAAAATGTGAAAAATATAGCTTGTCCTATTGCTTTTACATATAAAACACTTGGAAGCTGTGCAAACCAAAAGGGATTTGGAGCTGTTTTTTTGATGGATCGTTGGATAAAGAATCCTGCACTTGCGAAAGCTGCTAATATTCTGCTAAGGGCATTTTTTTCACCTGTGGGTGCAGAATGCCTTAATTTAGGCGGGTATTTTCTCGGAGGAAAAGGGATAATAGAGAAGAAGCCGTATGCAAAAATTAATATTGTGGAGCTTGCAAGGAATCTGGAAATTTATTATAGGGAGACAAAGGGGCGTAATAATAGTAAGGAACTAAAAAGACTTGGAAAAAAGAGCGGGATATGTGTTAAGAACGGAGAACTATGTATTTACAATGAGAATGAATTTGATTTAGAAGGAATTGAAGACAAAATTAATGATAACGGCATAATCATGCTTCCATATAGCGAAGGCAAAGCGTGTGAGGGAGATTCTGCGAAAGAGCAGAAAATAAGAAAGGATATTCCAACACTGACCGGATATAACCAGGAATCATTATGTAAACTATGTCCTCTGTTAAATGACTTTGTTAATGGAGAAGACATACATTATGATCAGGAGTTCCTTCTTGTGACCAGTCTGGTACATATAAAAGGTGGAAAAAAATTATTTTTTGATAATTTGCAGAAACGTACTGGTAAATGGAACCATACTTTAAACCAGAATAGAAAACATAATATATTAAATGGCAGCCCTATGTACTGTGAAAATTCAAAAACAACCTGTCCATATTATAATAACTGTAAAGGTAAATCCCTCTATGACAAAGCAAGCAGGAAAATCAGAAAATTAGAAAATACAGAGGTTTTTTACAAAATTGATAAATGTGTATCTGTGCTTAAAAAAATGCTTGAGGAAGCGGTAGCTGCCAGAAATGCAGATATCCACATTATAAAAGCACAGACGGCTTTAGGAAAAACGGAACAGTACGCTGAGATTGTAAAAAACTGGATAGGTAAGAAATTTATCATAGCAGTGCCTACAATCAAGCTGCAGCGTGAGGTGCTGAAAGAATAGAAGCCAAAGGTGTTGAGTGTGAAATAACAGAAAGTATGTATACCAAGATTGCACAATTAGGTCTTCCGGATTTAGAGGAGAAACTTAACAAGGACTTTTCCAAGGGGTTCACCAAGAGAGGAAAAAAGACCATACTGGAATATAAAAGGAACATATGGATGAACTATCCCCAAGACAGTTAGAGATATTTAACGAGATACTGAAAAAAAGAAAAATAGGCTACAGCGGAGCGCGGTGTATTGTTACGACACATGCGCTTTTTTTAATGAAAGAATTATACAAAATGCAGGACTATGAAATTATCATTGATGAAGACCTGCTTATGACATTATTTCATTTTACAAGTAGTTTACCGCTGTCAGATATTGAGAAATTATTGGAACTGCCATTTATAGATGCGGATAATAGAGAGCAGCTTGAGAGAATTTTAGAACTGGATAATGAAGAAACCATTCAGGTCAATTTCACCAGTCTGTCAGAATCAGTTTTGGAAAAGCTGTATGAGCAAAGAAATGAGTTTACAGGACCGGTTCCAAAGTTGTTTGATAGTACCCATGTTATCATGTGCAAAAATAAGAAGGAAATTGTGTTTATTAAGAAGTATGATTTCGGAGACTGTAGTAAGATGACTATATTATCAGCAACTGCTGACAGAGCTTTATATGAGGATTACTTCTCTGGAAAAACCATTAATTTCAGAGAAGTATACAAGGCTGAATATAAAGGAAAGGTGCTCCAGTACACGGCACATACTCTCAGCAGAGCTTTTTTCAATAAAAATGGAGGGACAGATGTTCTGGAAGAGATAAAGGAAAAGTATATCGGGGATATTCCGATTATCACCTTTAAAATGCTGGCACCAGACTCAGAAATTCATTTTGGTAAGACGGAGGGATTTAATGTATATCGTGGAATGGATATAGCTGTAATAGGTACACCACATAATTCACCAGTTCTGTATAAAATGGTAGGAGCAATGCTTGGATACGATACAAGTGGCAGCTTACACAGATACCGTGTGGAAAGAGGTGGATATAGTTTCCCTATGATGAGCTACGCTGATAAGAAAATGAGAAATATGCAGCTCTTCTTCATTGAGTCAGAATTGGAACAGGCTGTGGGAAGAGCAAGACTTTTAAGAGAGAATTGTACCGTATATGTTTTTTCTAATTACCCCTGCCAGCAGGCTGAAATTATTGAGAATCCATATCTGAGAGTAAAAACAGAAGAGGATACAGAGAAAAACGAAGATGAAATAATCCAGAATGAGACGATGGAATATTAAGAATAAATTCTTCAGAAACATATATGTGGCGGACTCTGATCGAACAGGGTTGACAGTCATCCCTTAAAATATTATAGGCAACATACTTAAAATGATAATATGGAGAGGAATATACGAATCGGGCACTGCCAGGATTGATACATCTGCCTGGCAGTTAGCCAGAAATATTATAATTTCTGGCTAGGCGGGAATCAGACACTTCGGTTGGACGGAGACATGTCTGGCAGTATCCCGGACATGTGTGTTTGGGAGAGGGCGTATATTCCGTGAAAGAGATGTTGAGAAGGTCACAAATGTCATTGGCATTTGTGACTATTGATTTGCTAAAAGCAATAATATGTTAATATGCGACATGGGTAGAAATGTTTGAAAATTTCAGTGGGAAGGATTGAGGCAAATGCATAAAGACCAGGCTCGCGCGAAGCGATAGAGCCTGGTCACCTAGCATTTGTCTCAAGACTTTACAGTGAAATTTCTCAAAGATTTCTATCCGTGGAGCTGGTTATATTTAACTTGATAAGAGAAGGCTAATTATAATCTCCCACGAGGTTTTGGCACGATGCGATAGCAGAGTGACAATAACCGAGTCAATAAAACGAGGGCACTGATAATTACATTATTATTAGGCTACTTTTATGGATAAAGAAATGAAAAAGATTCATCTTCAAATTGTGCAATGGAAGATTATTATATTAGACAAAATAACTCATACATGGTAGAATAAATTTGTTATTATAATTGGTATCAGTAAAACACGATACATAAGAACCGGAACATATCTTCGCTTTAGTAAATTTTCTTTTTTTGTATAAATACTTTTTAAAACACAACTAAATACTTGCGTAATATACCTCTAATAAAATGCTGAGATTGAAGGTAAAATAAAACCAGTAATGATGAACGGAGGTGTATTTACTTGCAGATAGAAGAGTATGTTGCTGGGAATATAAAGGATTTATGCAAAAAACGTCATGTGAGTAAATACAGACTGGCACAGCTGACAGGAATTGCACAGTCTTCCCTTGGAAGGATTGTTGCAAATGAGAGTACACCATCATTACAGACGCTTGAAAAGATATGCAGTGCACTGGATGTAACACTGTCTCAGTTTTTCCAGGATGAAAAGAAAATCATCTGACGGATAAACAGAATGAAGTGATGGAGATATGGAATGATCTGAGTGCTGATGAGCAGGCTGTTGTATTGGCAATGCTCCGAGGACTTAAGAAGTGAGGGAACAGTTCGGACGTATTTGTTTGACTGTTCCATTTTTGTCTGTAAGGAGAAGATGAATGCTGATAGAATGTAAATATTATGACGTTGCAGCTAAGGAAATGGAAGAACTGGATAAGCAGATAGCAGAAGAATCTGAGAATCTTTCTGAAGGAGAATTACAGCTGGAAAATGACCGGAGAGATTTTCAGTTAGCAGAAATTATCAGAAGCTTTAAAGAGAAGGAAAAAATGAAAGAGATTGTTCCTGATCCCGAGAAGATTGCTTTGTTTATCAGACTGCAGAGAGCTTCGATGGAACTGGCTAAGTTATTGGAATTGAACATTGTGACCATGAAAAAAGATGATGATACCTATGGGTATATTGAATTATCTTATGGAATTTCCTGGATTCTTTCAGATTCTCCGAAGATGTGTAAAAAGACAATGGCAATGTTATATGAGAATGCAGATCAGATTTGTTCTGAGGTAAAGGACAACTGTGTTGTACAAAGGTTTGAGTTCGAATTGGAGAAATAGAAACGATAAGTGGCAATATCTTTGACTGCAAGGTATAATATTACCACAAATTCTTTAGGTTAGAATCGATGATGGGGTAAACGAAAAAGCAGTTTTGACATTTCAGTGAACTGCCCCTTCGTTTACTCCATTTTCGATTTGACCTAATTGAACAAAGTGAGCGTCCGAGTAGCTACTACCTATGGACTTTTAATCTTTTGTTCAATCGGAATTTGGAGGAATATATATGGTAAATTCATATAGGATAATGAATGATGCTACATGAGAAAGAGCAATGCACTGTCAGATTTTCAGAAATAGTGTAGAACCAGTCTTTTTCGTAACATTTTAGTCAGATATTACTGAATTTAAAATACACAAAATAAAAATAATAACAATTACTATTATTGACATAATAGAAAGTATCATGTATAATACAGACATACATAAAAAGCAACAAAATACTGAAAAATTCAGTAGGAATCTATTAACAAAATGAATCAACATTGAAAAGGAGAAAATAACTATGAAAAAATATGAATGTGAACCATGTGGCTATATTTATGATCCGGCAGTAGGCGATCCAGACGGAGGTATCGCTCCAGGAACTGCATTTGAGGATATTCCAGATGACTGGGTATGCCCGATATGTGGATTAGGAAAAGATGTTTTTGTTCCTGTAGAAGACTAAGCAGAAAATGCAGGTGTGAAACTGACAGACACAAAAAAATCCCAAGAGAACATATAAAAAGAAATGGAGACCAGATTATGACTTACGATTTAAATATTACCTTTGATGACAATTTAGTAACAGGAAATGAAACAATTGATACCCAGCATAAAGAATTGATCGACCGTATCCAGAACTTTGTAACTGCCTGTCAAAATGGCGACAGCAAAGTAAAAGCAATCAAAATGCTGGATTATCTGGATGAATATACTGACTTTCATTTCAAAGAAGAGGAAAAGCTTCAGGAAAAATCCGGTTATCCAGAGCGTGAAAACCATCATGAAAAACATGAAGAGTTTAAAAAGACAATTCAGGAACTGCATGAATACCTTCAGGATTATGAAGGACCAACTGATCGGTTCAGTGAACTTGTACAGAAGAATGTGATTGACTGGCTGTTTGGACACATTAAAACATATGACCGCTCTGTAGCAGAATTTATCTTTATGAGAGAAAATCCAAAACGATACTAAAATAAAACAGGGAAGGTGTTCCCTCAGAGAATTCAGACAAAAGGGTGAATATTTCTATGATGGATAACCTTAGAGAATACTGTGTCAATGCTAAGAAGATTACAAATAAACAAGAACCCTATTTCACAGGCCCATTTGGGAATGATATTTTTCAATGTTCCCCTAGCTGCGAATAAAATATGTACATGTTTCTCATACAAATTCAGCTAAAAAATAATACCACACCTTTATTGGACTGGGGAAAGTATTGGGAAAAAGATGTAAGGATAATGGTGCCTATATCTGTACAGACTCATTACTCATTTATTGATGGAATTCATATTGGTGAGTTTGTAGATTCATTAGAAAAATATTTTGCAAGTTTTTAACAATCAAGTTCCAGTTTGTGGAATTGGAGTAGTGTAAAAACAAGTTCAAAATTTCAATTACATATTATAATTATGAAAAAGCAAAGGCTGAAACATTCCTTTGCTTTTTTCATGTCCAAATATATCAGAGAAAGGAGTTATGCCAATGGATTTTTCATGGGAGCTGTTATTTGAACTGCTGGGGAAGGTTGCAGATACAATCGGTAATGTTCTCGGCGGCACAAAGAAAGATTGAGAAAAACGAAAACAGGAGGTGATGAAACATGGGAGAGGATGAAATTGTAAGGCTGTTCAATGCCAAGATCAAGCTGGAACGGAAGCAGTATAAGAAGCGAGTATTACAGTTAGCCCCAGAGAGGATTTACCAGAGGGCGTATCAGATCAACTGCCGGGAGAATATTGCAGAGACTTTGCTGGAAAAGAGCGGTGAGATGAAATCAGAGGTCCTGCGCTGTCTCCTGGTCCTGCCAAATGTGATCCAGTTCTTTTATGCCAGGTGGATGGGAAAAGGAGATTCCTTCCAGCTGGAACTGGAAAACAGCATGGATACCGGGATCAAGGAAATTGGCTTGCTCCTGGAGCAGGAAGAAACGGAGGCGGCATGAAGAAAAGAGTCATGTGTGTACATACGGAGCTGGTAAGGGAAGGCTCCGTATTATACGAGGGGAAAGATGGAAACACAGGTATTACAACAACGGAGGAGGCTGCAGGTTTTGCAGCCTCTTTTTTCGGTAAGCAAGATAAGGAACTGCTCTATGTGTGCGCTGTGAATGGGGAACTGGAGCCTGTATTAATGGAACTGGTTGCAAAAGGCAGTAAAAATGTGTGCTATGCAGAACCGGCAGATATATTTAAGTCAGCAATCCTGGCGAATGCATACGGCATCTTCTGTTTTCATAACCACCCGGGAGGAAGGGCAAAAGCGAGTAAGGAAGATATAGACCTGACTGCAAGGCTGGAAGCCTGCGGTGTCATGCTGGGGATTCCGTTGCTGGACCATATTATTATCAGCAGCCAGGGAGAAGTTTACAGCATAAAAGAACAGGACGAGGAAAAGCTTAACGAAACCATGAACAGGATGTTTGATAAAAAGAACGAATAAAAATCAATGGAAAAAGGAGAATGAAATTATGGCTGCAGAAGTTGAAACAATGTTTTATACAAGAGAAAAACCATGGCACGGACTGGGAACCCTGGTGGCAGAAGCACCGGAATCAAGGGAAGCACTGCGGATTGCCGGGCTGAACTGGAAAGTCCTCCAGGAACCTGTCTATACGGAGAATGACGAACTGATCCAGGGCTATAAGGCAAATGTAAGGGATTCTGACAGGAAGATATTAGGTGTGGTCACAGACCGCTACAAGGTTATCCAGAACGAGGAAGCCTTTGCATTTACAGATGCCTTGTTAGGAGAAGGAGTGCGCTACGAAACAGCTGGCTCCCTGCAGGAGGGGAGAAGGGTGTGGCTGCTTGCAAGACTTCCAAGGGAATATATCATTGCTGGCGAGCGTATCAGCCATACATGGTATTTTCCAATACCCATGACGGTTCCGGTGCGGTGAAGACGGCGCTTACCCCTATTCGTGTAGTATGCAATAATACGCTTAACCTTGCCCTGCGCACGGCAAAGCGGAGCTGGTCTATGATCACACAGGGGATATCAGCGGAAAGATCGAGGAAGCGAAGAATACTCTGTTCCTGGCAGACGAGTATATGTCTGCTCTTGGAAAAGAGTTTGAAAATCTGAGGGGAATCCGGCTGTCTGAAAAACAGGTCATGGATTATATCGAGATTCTGCTTCCGGTAGAAGAAAATTTCACTCCACAGCAGAAGCGTGGCATTGAAAGACTGAGAGAAGACATGAGAATGCGCTACTTTGACGCTCCCGATCTGAAAGACGTAGGAAACAATGGCTACCGCTTTATCAATGCAGTATCGGATTTTGCAACCCATTCTACCCCAAGAAGAAAGACTGCAAATTACAAAGAGAATATCTTTGCCAGAACCGCAGACGGAAATCCGCTGATCGACAGGCATATCAGATGGTGCTGGCAGCATAAGGGGGAGCAGATGAAAAATTTCAGTCTGGCAGGAGGCAAGGATGAAGATTTTTGAGATCATAACAGGTATTTGTATCCTGGTATTTGATGTTTTGGTAGTTGTAAACCAGTTCAGGAAAGTAATAGATATTTTTACAGGGGAGAATGCAGAATGAAGAATATTATGATTCCGACAAAAGATTTAACAAGGGAAGAGTGGCTGGAACTCCGCAGAAATGGTATCGGAGGCTCTGATGCTTCCGTAGTGATGGGGAAAAATCCCTGGCGTTCCATCCAGCAGCTGTGGGAAGACAAGACTGGCAAAACACAGGTGCAGGAGAACTCCAATGAGTATACATACTGGGGCAATGTGATGGAGGGGATTATCCGTAAGGAATTTATGAACCGTACAGGTCTGAAGGTACGGCAGAAACATTTTATGATGTTCCATCCCCGGTTTCCGTTTATGTTCGCGGATGTGGACGGGATTGTTACAGACGAGCGTGGTGAAAAATGTATTTTTGAAGCCAAGACTGTCAGTCAGTATCGGGAGGATGAATGGAAGAATGGAAAGGTTCCTACAGAGTACATGATGCAGGTCCAGCATTACCTGTCAGTCTGCAATATGCAGAAAGCGTACATTGCGGCTCTGATTGGCGGCAACCATTTTATATATTATACAATCTTGCGTGATGAAAAGATGATTGCTGACCTGGTCTATGCAGAGAAAAAGTTCTGGGAGTATAACGTAAAGTGCGATATCCGCCCGGAGATAGATGATTCTGAGGCTACGAAAGAGTTTCTGGACAGAAGTATAAGGAATCCGTGAAGGACAGTGTCCCGCTTGACCGTTCCCTGGTGAAAGTCCTGGAGGAATACCAGGATGTAAGTGACCAGCTGAAGGATATGGAGAAGCGGAAAACAGGTCTCTCCAATCAGCTGAAAGCGGCTCTAGGGGAGCATGAAGAGGGAAAATTTGACAATGGGCAGATCGTACGCTGGAAACGGATTGAGAAGAATTTACTGGATTCTAAAAGGCTGAAAGCAGAAAAGCCGGAGATTTATAACCAGTATACCAGTGTAAATGCTTACCGTACCCTGTCCATTGCATCTTAAAGGGGGGCTGGTACTATGGCGGTGGAATCGAAGATAAGAAGCTTACATGCAGATGAAATCGAATGTAGGGTAGGCAGTATCGGTGAGAAAGGAATCTCGCTTCTGTTATATAAGAATGCAAGGGTAGACCAGGCAATCCTGGATGAAGTCTTTGGCATATATGGCTGGCAGAGAAGCCATATGATGATTGGAAATTCCCTGTACTGTACCGTGAGTATCTGGGACCCGGAGAAAAAGACCTGGATATCCAAGCAGGATGTGGGAACAACAGGGGATTTTGAAAAGGAGAAAAGTGCTGCTTCGGATTCGTTCAAAAGAGCATGCGTGAATCTGGGAATTGGAAGGGAGCTGTATACGGCTCCCTTCATTTTTATCCCAGCCAGTAAAGTGGTGGTTACAGAGAAAGACCAGAAGAAGGTTGTGAAAGACAGTTTTAGTGTAAGTGCAATCACTATTTCGGCAGATAAGGTCATTACAGGGATTTCGGTTATCAATCAGAAGAAAGCGGAGGTTTTCAGATGGGGAAACTTAAACGCTGCAGAGAAGAACAATGGAGATGCAAACGAGGAATGGCAGGAACTGTACAGGGAGCTGGAAAGGACGAAAGTGCCAGAGGAACAGATTCTAAAGCGGTATGGTGTTAAGGCTCTTTCCGAACTGGATGAGGTATCAAGGAAAAGAGCACTGAATGGACTGAAACGAACAAAATCAGCCGCCTGATTATGGGCGGCTGATCGAGAAGCTGGAAATTGTAGATATGGGATGACGCAGCATTTAGTTATGTCAGACCCAAGAAAAATGTACGGCAGTCAGAAGTACCGCTGCGGAGCTACAAAGAGTAAAAATAACGGAGGAATTGCAGATGGATTACATGGAATTTAAAAATCAGATGTTAGCAGAGATAGAGGAACGCCTTACTGAAAAAGAATATGCCTGTTATGAACCGGCAGATGGCAATATGCTGGAAGAAAGTCTGGTGATCCAGGAAGGAAACGAGCTGATAAGATTTGGTGCGACTACGACAAGCATGTACCGGGCTTATAAATCCGGTTACAGTATAAAGCAGATCGCAGAAGAAATCATAAGGGAAAAAGAGGCACATAAGGAAATCAAGGGGCTGGAAAAGATCAGAATGCTTGATGATTATGAGCGTGTGAAGGAAGACTTATATATTCGTATTGTCAGTACAAATAAAAAAGTGACAGTACTGGAACGAGGAATTTACAGAAAGATTGGGGATATCATTTTGGGGGTGTATCTGCGGATAAATGAGGATGATGGAAAACTGTACACAACACTGATAGACAATACTTATCTGGATAAGTGGGAGCTGTCAAAAGAAGACGTTTTGGAGCAGGCTATGGATAATACCGTGAAAATGGCACCGCAAGATTTTATGACGGTATGCAGCTGAAGCTCTCTATCCTTACTGGCAGATATGGTGGAATTCCCATAAAAGAATTCAGTCCTACGGAGAATGAGAGAAGATATGGCTGTTTTCTAAGCACGGATAAAAAAACGAATGGTGCGACGGCTGTGTTCTATCCCGGAGTAGCAAGGATGATATGTCTGGCATATGGTACACAAGCTATTTATATTGTACCGACCAGTATCCATGAAGTTGCGATACATGACAGCAGATACACAGAGGATGTAGAGATGCTGTCAAAATGTCTGGAAGCTGTAATACAGGAATCAACACCAGATGATGAAGTCGCAAGCAATCATGTTTTCATGTATGAACTGGAGACAGACAGGATTACCGAGGTGATGTGATGATATATGGTTACGCAAGGGTAAGTTCTACAGAGCAGAATCTTGACCGTCAGATCCTTGCATTGCAGAAATATGTGGAACCAAAAAATATTGTAACCGACAAGCAGTCAGGTAAGAATCTGACCGCCCTGGCTACAATGCATTGAAAGGAATATTCGCTTGCGCCCAGGGGATGTCCTATATATAGTGAGCCTGGACCGTCTCAGCAGGAACAAGGAAGATATCAAGAATGAGGTGGCATGGTTCAAGGCGCACAAGGTAAGGCTGATGATTTTAGACCTCCCAAGCTCCATGGTGCAGGTGCCAGAGAACCAGAAATGGATCATTGACATGATACAGAATATTCTGATAGAAGTATTATCTTCCATGGCAGAGCAGGAGCGTCTGACAATCCGCAAAAGGCAGAGGGAAGGGATCGAAGCAGCCAAAAGGAAAGGCAAGCACCTGGGACGTCCTTATCTGAAAGTGCCCGATAATTTTGAAGAGGTGTATGCCGAGTGGAAGTCTGGAGCAATCACAGCCAGAGCAGCACAAAAGAAACTTGGAATGTCCAGTGCGAGTTTCTATCGTATGGTGAAAAAGCAGCAAGCGGCTGAATCAAAAGGTGTGTGATTTTTGTTACATGTATCAAATGCAGAAACTAAGATTTTGAGAGACAGATAAGGGGGCTTATCTGGTCTCTCGTAAGGTAGAGGTTGTGAAAATGTCCTCTTTTGAAAAAAACGGGGGAAGAGTTGAATTATAAGGTTATTTTTGAAGAAAACTATAAAAGATTTCGAAAGGAGGACATTTTAAAGGATAAGTAGCTTGGTACAGTAATCATATATGTCTTAGCTCGTGCGTTTTGAAAAGCAATAATTCGTCTGTTGTAAGGATTGCGACGAGCTTCGAAATCCATTGGTGAGAAGTAGGAGTAAATAGGTAAGTTGTTATCCATTTCTCGCGTATAATTTTGTGGGCGCAGTAAGAAATCACGTAGTTGTTTGCTGAAGTCGAGTTTGTTAGGGAGGTGCAGTGTATTTCTGTGTTTGTCATAATTTTGTGAACTAAGCGGAGAATTCGGATTATTGTTGTAGATGTTTTCAATTTCTGCTACAAATACAGTCCAGTATGCATTGCTGTCGTTGGAGTTGCCACGGAGATTGAGACAGTGCATAAGCTCATCTGAACTTAAAACTGTAAAATCGGCAGTTTGAAGTCCAAAATGGTTTTCGATGTATAGTCGGAAAATCTCAATCGGATTTTCTATTTTTAATGAATCCATCAAATGACGTAAGGTTGTTTTCCAGAGGGCTGAGTATAATGGCAAGACCATACGATTTAACATCCGAAAATAATCTTTTATCAAGTTTTGCTTGAGCAGGTTTATTTCAGCAGGAGTTAACTGTTTTTCAGGTGCTGATTCAGCAATTTTTATATTTGAAGGAATTGCTAAAAATTGGGTTTCTAAGACTTTATTATTTTTTACGGCTTCAAGAGTATATTGAAGAAAAAAATGCCTGTTATAGACAAGAGGGCAAAGTGATAAATCTGTTAATGTTTCATAGAAAATAGAATTATGGTCTGTGAAATCTAACTCTGCATATTTTTGAGCAATATAAGAAACCGTCGAAAAACCAAAGTATCGTTCATTTAGTGAGCAAAAAGTATAAAGATCGGCTTTGGAATTAGATAGATTTTTAAAGCCAGATTTTGAGAGGGCATTGTACAAGTTATTATAAAGGCTAATGATGTTCTTGTAGGTATTGTTGGAGCTTGAACTAGTGGTTGGTTTGCCTTCTCTTTCGAATGTTAAAGTTCGTTCCATGTTTTTACTTAAGGAACTAAGTGATCTTTCTGTAAAATATGTATAAGCAGGAAATTTATATATATTGGGGATGTAGAGTACATTTGCTCTTTTTCGGTCAGGAGAAAAACCAAGCAAATCCATAGGGACTTTGGTGGCTTTTTTGGCTATTGCTATGACCTGGTCATAATATTGCTTATTTTTATCAGTGTCATTTTTGATACAGTCGCGAACAACGAAACGCAGGAAACTATCTTCATTTAATTTGTTAAAAAGACTAATGCGATGTGAACTTTGTTGAAGTGCTTTATTGTACAAATCCGCATCGGCTGTTCGGGAAGCATCTTTTTTATAAATAGGTGTAGAGAAAAATCCGGTTTGAAAGTAATCTTTATAGGTTGCGGTAAGGGGATAAAAAGCCCTGTCTGTATTATAGAAACAATCATTTTCAAGAAAATAGAAGAAACCCTCTGAAATACAAAAATTGTACAGAGATAGTTTCAGCAAATAGGAGAACACTGTAACCGTATCGGAGTCAAAAACACTTTCACCAAAAAAAGTATGCAGATTACCACTGGTCGGAATAAAGTCGGAGTATAGGTTAAGGTAATTATATAATTCTTCAAATGTAATATGAAAAAAGTTGTCGATATCAGTTATATCTTCAAGTGCTGTGGGTAATTTCTCTATAATATTTTGGGCTAATGAGACAGGATCTGTAAGAAAAAAATACTTTAAAATATATTCCTGTTCAATACTATCTTTATTACTAAAAATATCTAAATTCATTATTTTACTCCTTTTATAAAAAAGCAATCATGTAATATGGGATAATTATATCATAATTTAAGATATATTGATACATAAATAAATGAAAAATAGATTTTGACTAAATTACGAAACAAGTAATTATGCCCTAAAATATAGCCATAAAAACAAAGGAGGACATGAAGATGACAAACGGATTTAATCCTGGCTATCCAATGAATACCTGCACAGGACCGGGAATGAGTATCCCAGTGAGCGAGCCAGAAAGAGTTCTTTATGAGGTTACAAAGAGTAATGCAGAGATGGTGGCTGCTGTAAACACGCTGCATAATAATACGCAAAAGAGCTTGTATGACAACCAGAAGCTCATGGAACGGATGGCAAGGAAGAGCAAAAAACTACATGGAAAACCTTGTATTATGATAGGTGGGAATGGAGTTTATTGCCTTGCTCAGTTATATGATGATGGGACTTCTACGCAATCTCAACTTATTTTTAACATAACCGGCGAGTGTGATATATACTATCTCAGTTTTCCAAAATTACATGGAAAAACGAAAAGATATGTAGCGATTATTTTTATGAACGAAAGGACATGGGTTATATGCGATAAAGAAAAAGTAACTGGAACAAATCTATACAAATGGTTCGTGGAGGCTGGGATTCAGTTTGATCCATGCTTTAAAGATAAACTGATTAAGGAGGCTCTCTTTGATTATTTTGCCCCGAAAATCGCAAATGCTAGAAGTATAAAGGAATTGGATGGAATGGCAGGATGGTGGCAAAGCCAATGGCGATATGCCGAATGGTTCCAGACATTTATACCTAGCGGTATGCCGGAACTTCCGGTTATGGATAAACACTTTACAACAGAATATCGTGGAAAGGAACTACTGGAAAAGTTTCTGAAGGGAATTGCCAGTATAGAAAGTAAGCATTACCGCGTTGTAGTGCTGGAGACACTGGTTAGCGGTGTACTGGCAAATCTTTTTCAAGAGGCAGGGATTTATAGTAATTACTTTTTGAACTTTGTGTTAATCGGTAGAATGGACAAGGAGCTGTTCTGTCGGTTGTATCAGGTGTTCAACAGAGGAATTTGGGAAATCCAGGAAGCAAATGTTAGATCAAACTAATTTCAGATTATGTTCGTACCATAAATGATGAGGTGTTGATAGTACATGTACCAAGTGACGAAGATTCTCATAGGCGGAAGAGTATAGAACGGAATCTGGGAGATATTGTGAATAAAATATGTGAAAGAGACTGTTCATCCTTGAACATTCCTTGGAAAGTAAATGCTTCATTGGTAGTGGTGAATGAGCATGTATCAGACCTGGACAGCGCAATCAATATTATCACAGACAAACATACTTTCACGCCAGAACTTATAGACATGCTAAGAGGAAATGCAGTTGACGCATTCTTGTATGAGCTAGTGACATATGTAGAAGCACATATGGCTGAGGTAAGGCTGTTATAAAGAAGTGGTCGACAACCTGGAAGGAAATATGAGCCTGGTGCTTCTGAAGGTAATCTGGGAAATCCTGTCAGAGTTTGCAAAAGATAAGGGAATTGATCTTGCAGCTGGTTTGGGAATAACCGGAAGTTTAAATTGGGAAGCTATGTGGCGCAGTTTAGCTGACGACAGGAAATAGGCGAAAGGATAATAAAGGCTGTGAGAAGCTCAATGAGTAAGATATTCATTAGAGAGAGGCGTTATGGCTGTGGATATGTGAAGGACGGTTGTTACTATGACCAGGAATATTTATGGATTCCGACTAAGGTGTTCAAGGAAATAATGAAAACTAACCGCATTCCATCCAATAAGTATCGGGAGACACTTGTAAAATGGAAACAGCAGGAACTTTTATTACCAGATGAGAGTGGGCTAACATACAAACTGCGTGTGAATGAAGTGCCGATACAAACTTATCGGTTCAAAAAGGCATTATTTGACCAAGCATTTTCCGTTCCGATTGAAGGTCTCGGAAGAGACGAAGAAGATGAAAATGAAAAGAATATGTGTATAGTGTGGAAACCGCAAAACGGTGCGAACTATAAAAAATGATATCCAAAGTGCAACCACTAGAAAGGAGACTGTGCAACTATGTTAAGAGATCAAGAGGGAAATACAATTGAAGTGAAAGGTACTCCGATGGCTTCAAACAACCACAGACTGATTCTTGGAAAATCTGGTTACGGTAAAACCTGGTGCTGCTACCGGATGATTGAGGAGGCGGTAGAGCAGAAGAAAAAGTGTGTGATTTTTGACTATTCTGGAAGTTATACCATGAAAGAGCAGGAAAGAAGCAAGTTTGCCTGCAAGAATCAGACTTATGTGTTTGATGGAACCCAGCCTGGGATTACATACTGGTATGCAGGCAAGGATATTTATTCTGCTTTTGAAGAGGCATTAATAAGAGCGCTCCCACTTAGGGGGCGCCGACAGCAGGAATTTTTGCACAAAGTGATGGAACTCCTAAAGGAACAGGAGAAGGAGCTTACGTTTGCTTCGGTAATATCGGTTCTGGATGGGTATGTGCAAGGTTTGACGGATGACGAGAGTAAGGAACGTGGTGAGAAACTGTTAGATATCATTGGACAATATGAAAAGCTTGATATCATTTTTCGCAAGAAGACGCCAGAGATGGACAAGGAGCTGGAAGATAACAACCTTGTCACTATAATGCAGTTTACTGAACTTGAAGGTGGTACGAAAAAGTTTTTGACGGAATTTATGTCAGAGTTGCTGTGGCAGAGTGTGAAGGATGGAGCTAACAGTGCAGATTACATTTTGTATGATGAGTTTCAGAATGTTGCCCTTGGCAAGGGGAGTACACTTGGAGCAATGCTGCGTGAAGGACGTAAATATGGACTGGGTGTATGGCTGGCAACTCAGATCCTTTCAAATTACGAGCCAGAGCAGATTGATACGTTACAGCAGGTAGATACAATGTTGCTGTTTCGTCCTTCAGAGCGAAGTATGAAGGGGATTGCACAGCTTGTAGATTGTGAAGCCTGGAAAAGTTGGCGAAGAGCACTATGGGAGCTGCCAAAAGGACAGGCCATCTTAAAAGGAAAGTACAGTGTTAATCACAATTCAAAAATTTGGGACATACCGATCATATGTGCGGTGGATTCAAAGTCCAGTAACTGAAAACTTGTCAGAATTTGAAAATAAGAAAGGTCAGGGATTGATATTATGAAGAAAAAAGAAAGCACTGATTTAGAAGTAAAGGTTGTAGATTGCAGTAAATTAGAAGAGCGTGATTTAAACAAAGTTTTGGGGAAAATCTTTGAAGAGGCATATGGATCTGCAGAAGATGGCAGTACCACGTTGCAGAAACCATTTGTTCTTATCATTTGAAACATCGTGAAAAGCTAATAATACAGGGGAAAACTAGGAGGAATTGCTATGACAGACACTACTATTAATGAGATTTCAGCTACTCCGGTATGTGTAAACCGGAAGGAATTTATGAAAATTCTGGGCTGTGGACAGTACACCGCTGACAAGATCGCACGCCAGTCTGGGGCGCGGGTTGAAATTGGAAGGCGGGTACTGATTTATATGCCAAAGGTTAATCAGTATCTTTCAGATGTAACTAACTTAAAGTGATGACGATGGTGCTCTCCAGCAAAGCTCAACATCATAAACTTAAGAAAAAATGGAAAGGAATCTGTTCGCAGGTTCTTTCATTGTGTTAAATATAGCAGGGTGTATATGATTAAATCTTATAAACAGATTCAAAGTTTTCTGCATTATTATCTG